>PYIJ01301374.1_pt1 | contig 16353 bp, 14 predicted proteins | sample 3578051 | NCBI WGS metagenome assembly PYIJ01 (sample SAMN08408021, study PRJNA431606) | Marine metagenome isolate SA_KN192-05_S13_5m, whole genome shotgun... | biome: marine; feature: oceanic pelagic zone; material: water; isolation source: surface water sample, 0.2-0.8 um fraction ... | reverse complement strand
GATTACAGGAAGCAGGTCGCGGAAGAATTCACCACCACGGCTGAAAAATTTCGCGAGCTTAACAACAGCTATAGTGCTCTCCATAGACAGTTGTCGAGTAGCGCGAACCTTCTTTGTGATGATGTCGACATCACGCTACTAAACTCTCCAGCCGATGAAGAATACGATGCAGATTTCATTGAGGTACAACCTTCGGGGACGCACCAGAGGTGACTGTTTAAGTCTTCATCATGCTCGTGAATCCTCGGGGAGAGATTTCCCTGTCCACCGATTGTTTGAGCGCTGCTCTCTTGATGAGGCCTGATTATCTAGTTTTTATGTCCTCTTTAGTCTGGAAGCCCTAAGACGCGTTTGGAAATAATGTTAGCTTGAATCTCGTTGCTCCCGCCGTAAATCGTCGTTGCTTTAGTATGTAACCACTCTTCGGTTGCTGTTAACTCCTCGGTCGAAAAACCCTCACCATCGGTTGCGCCGAGACCCTTGAAGCCCATTATTTCCCTTTTTAATTCTGCTCCGTCTTGCTGCAGGGCAGCTCCAAAAAGTTTAAAAATTGAAGTAGACGCCCCAGGCGTTCCCGATTTATTTTCTTCATTGGCTCGTTGTGCCGTTAGTCGGAAGGCCAATCGGTTCATGTTCATATCGATCACTTTTTCGCGCACGTCCGTATCATCGATCGCACCACTCTCGTTTGTCCCCAAATACGTCTTCGCGAGATCTGCTAATGAAGAGCCTGTTTGCGCGGGCCTTGCACCTCCTCGTAACCCTCCGATACCGGATCTTTCAAATTGCAGTAACCGTTTTCCGACTGTCCAACCTTTATCGAGTTCCCCAATCAGATTGTGTTTGTATGCGACTGCGTTATCGAAAAAAGTTTCGCAGAAAGGTGATGAGCCGGAAATCAGGCGAATCGGTTTGACGCTAACTCCAGGCTGGTCCATCGAGAGCAGAACGAAGCTAATGCCTTCATGCTTGGGTGCCTCGGGATCTGTTCTCACTAACGCGAACATCCAATCCGCAGTTGCCGCTCCCGAAGTCCAGATCTTTTGACCGTTGAGAAGGTAGTGATCACCCCTATCCTCTGCCCGCGTCATGAGAGCTGCTAGATCTGATCCTGCGTTGGGTTCAGAATAGCCTTGGCACCATTGCACTTCACCTCTGACAATTTTAGGGATGTGCTCTTGTTTCTGATCCTCTGTTCCGTACTCCAACAATGTTGGGCCTATCATGGTCATACCCATACCCGTCAATGGAGCTCTGGCACCGATCTTTCCCATCTCCTCAAAAAGCACTTTTGCGGCATCTGGAGACAGGCCGCCCCCTCCGTATTCAACTGGCCATGTTGGCGCAGTGAAGCCTTTTTCGGCACAGCGCTCTAGCCAGAGTTGGACGTCTTTTTCTAAAGCGATTTTTGAGCTGCCTATCGCGAGTTGTCCTGGACCTTTGGCTCCATCGGGGCAATTTGATAAAAGCCACTCTCTCACTTCGTCGCGAAAATTTTGGTTCGAAGAAACTGCTTCACTCATTTTCGGTGCTCTTTTTTCTGCCTAATAGCGACTAATACTCGTTATAGTGGGGGTCGTCGTCAATGGGGGATTTAAACAAAATGGGGACAATGAAATTATCAAGCTTTAGTTTGGATGACTCGGATGGCAAGAGTTTTGAATTTCCGGCGGACGGACGATCAATTATTTGCTTTGTAAAAGAAGATTGCCCTACTTGTCGGGAGGTTATGCCGGTTATTGATTCGATGGCAGTTGCGATGGCCAGCCAGATCGATTTTTTTATTTTAGGGCAGACCTTAGAAGGCAACAAAATACTTGAGGAGGAGTTTTCTCCTAGTTTCTCGATACTAGACGATAGTCAGTTGAAGGTTTCTTTCAGCGCGGATGTTGAGACCGTGCCCACTCTCTTCATCGCTGATTCGCAAGGGAAGATTGAAAGCTCCCTTGAGGGTTTTGTGAAAGATGAGTGGCGCAATCTAGTGAGAGAGCTGATTGCTGATAATGGCTTAATTGAACCCGACGTAGACTGGGAGGCACTGCCTGATTGGAGGCCAGGCTGCGGGTCGCTGTCTGTTGATCCTATACATGCGGAAAAATTGCGTGCAGAAGCGGAGGATAGTCCGATAAGGGCTAGAAAGATTGCGATTGGATCCATGGACGATGAGTTCGAATTTATGTTCGATCAAGGTTTTTCTGATGGCTTGCCGGTTATTCCTCCCACTCCGGAACGGGTCTTGAGAATGTTGTCGGGAACAAAAAGAGATTCTCAAGATGTCATAGCTCAAATGCCTCCTAACATGGGCGAAGTAACGGTTGAGAAGGTCGCTATTAACTGTGTTTTAGCTGGCTGTAAACCGGAATACATGCCGATCGTCATGGCGGCCGTTGAGGCTGTTGTGACTGATGATTTTAATATCCATGGAGTTATGGCGACAACTATGGGTGCAAGTCCAGTCCTCGTGGTTAACGGACCAATCCGAGATAGAGTTGGAATGAACAGCGGGATCGGTGCGCTTGGTCAAGGAAACAGAGCGAATGCGACCATTGGTCGCGCTTTAAGACTGATTATTCGGAATATTGGAGGCGCTAAACCTGGTGGAACGGAGCGTTCGACTCTTGGAAATCCCATGAAATTTACGATGTGTTTTGCCGAATGGGAGGAAGAGTCGAATTGGGAACCCCTACACGTTGAAAGAGGCTTTCAAAAAGGAGATTCGGTCGTTACCGCCTTTGCGATGCATGGGGGGCCGGTATTAACAGCCGATGAGATGTCACTTACTGGCGAACCTCTTGCTGGTTCAATTGCGCTTGCAACCCAAAACATATTGTCCGAAAAAGCTTATGGTGTTACTGACTGTCTTTTGGTGGTCTCCCCAGAACATGCGATGACTTTTTCGCGAGACGACTATCAGAAATCTGACATACGTCGAAAAATACAGGAGGTTACTAAACGCAAGCGTTCCGAGCTGGCTGTTTCTGGACCATCCGGGGTAGGCATGAAGCCGGAAATCATGGAGCGGATTCCAAAAGAACTTCTTCAAGAGGAGGTGTCGAAGTTTGCTGATGAGAACAATATTCACATCGTTGTAGCTGGGGCAAAGGCTGGCAAATTTACAGCGCGTTTCGATGGATGGCTCACAGGACCGCGAGGATCTAAACCAGTCTCTCGCAAAATAGAAGAAGTTTGAGGTTCCAGCGGGCTTAAATTAAAGTGGAGAAGAGTTTGAGGAGAATTTATGAATTTAATGATTTTGGATCCTACGAATGAGGCGGTTCCCGTGGAACGCCAAATCTCTGAGAGACCGAAAACGTTGACGGGGAAAGTAGCGTTCTTGGATATATCAAAGCCGAGAGGCAATGTGTTGCTTGACCGCTTGCAAGAAGCCTTTGAACAAAGATTGCCCGGAGTAGAGATTAACCGCTACATGAAACCTACTTTCTCGAAGCCTGCTCCCGATGCACTGCGGGCGGAGATTCTCGAAAACAATAATTTTGTTGTCGAGGGTCTCGCTGACTGAGGCTCCTGTACCACGTGCAGTTTGCATGACACGGTATGGTTTGAGATCCAAGGAATGCCGGCGGTATCCATAGCGTCAAATGAGTTTGAAGTAGCAGCACAAACCCAGGCTGACGCCCTTGGTATGAATGGCGCGAAGCGGGTCTTCGTGCAGCATCCTATTCAGGATGCAAATGATCAGCAGATGTCTGAAAAAGCGGATGCTGTTGTTGAAGAGGTGATAGCGGCGCTGACTGCTTAGCTCTTGAGAGAGACGCCTTTTGGCAATTTGAGCCCGGCAGGAGGTCCATGCCGGGCTTTTTTTTAGGGTTAATTCAGTTTGAAAACAGAATCTTTCTACGGCAATAAGTTAGTAGGTGCGGCATTTGTGGCGCAGTTTGTTGCTGTAGGGATCTATAGTTACGTGCTGGGTGCTTTCATGAATCCTATGCTTGAAGAACTTAGCTGGGCAAGATCCGATTTTTCGCTAACGCGCTCTATCAGTCAGATTGTGATGGCCTTTGTAGGTATCTTGATTGGGGCTAAGGTTGACCAAATTGGAGCGAGACCAATTATGTTGGTCGGGACTACTATTTTAGTAGTGAGCCTTTGTGCGCACACATTTGTGACATCGCTTTGGATGTGGTGGGTCTTAAATGGAATTGTCGTGACGATCGGTTGCGCTATGGTTGGCAATTTGGTCGTGAATGCAACGCTGTCGAAATGGTTTTTTGAAAAGAGAGGGCGGGCCGTGGCGATCGCAGCTATGGGCGTCTCGTTTGGCGGGATAGCGATTACACCGCCAATCACTTATCTCATAGATTTGCTCGGTTGGCGGTTGTCTTGGGTTTTGTTGGGCTTGTCTGCGGGCATATTGCTATATCCCGTCGCGATGATGATGCGTAAAGCTCCAGAAGATTTTGGGTTATTGCCGGATGGTAAAAAGCCTAATTCCGAGGGTTCGGGTAGTATCGATGCTGCCCAATCAGAATTTCTTAATTCTTATTCACGAAGCGAGGCTATACGGACATTTTCGTTCTATGGTTTGGTTTTGGCGTTTGGATGTTTCGCGGTCAATATCGTAGTTGTACTCCTTCTCAGCGAGGATTATCTAGCTGATAGTGGTTTTGGTCGGGGAATTGGAGCTTGGGCGATCGCCATCGCATCTGTGCCAGCGATGTTGTCAAAGCCTTTGTGGGGAATACTCATTGATAAACATCCCGCTAAGCCACTTGCTGCCTTGTCAGCTTCGGCAACGGGTTTTTCGCTCGCGTTAATAGTTTTTGCCGCGCTCTCTGAAGATCTAGTACTTGTTTATATCGGATATGTCTTCCTTGGTTTGGGTTGGGGCGGAATGCTGCCGATGCAGGAGGTAATATGGGCATCGTTCTTTGGTCGACGATATATTGGCTCAATAAGAGGCGCTGCCATGCCGTTCTCGTTAGCTTTGGGTGCTCCGATTCCCTGGCTCGTCTCCTATTATCGAGATTTTACAGGCGGCTACCACGAAGCTTTCTTCGCCGTCGCGGCGCTAAACATTTTGTCGGGACTCATGATCTTTTTTGTACCGAAGCCAAGGAGATCTATCTAGAATAACGCTCGTTTTGTTAGAAGGGTTTTACAATGATTCAATGCACTCCAATTGGAGCGGTCGGTGCGGAAGTTGATGGCATTGACCTGAATATGATCTCAGATGACGATCTGGAAAACCTTAAGGCACTCTTCGCGGAAAATGGTCTGTTGTTTTTTAGAGATCAGGAGCTCTCTCCAGAGACTCATTTAGATTTTGCGAAAAAATGGGGGCCAATAAACGTCAATAGATTCTTCACGCCAGTTGAAGGTTATCCAAGTATTGCCGAAGTCAGGAAAGAACCCCATCAACAATACAATATAGGAGGAAACTGGCATACCGATCATTCCTACGATCAGATACCAGCGCTAGGATCGATGCTGTACGCAAAGGAGTTGCCAAAGGTAGGAGGAGATACCCTTTTTGCAGGCTGTGCTGCGGCTTTCGATACACTATCTGAGGGAATGAAAAGCACCTTGCGCTCGCTTCGTGCTGTACACTCTTCCAGGCACGTCTTTGGAAAGTCTGCCGCGATCCCGGACGATATGGCAGATCTTTTTGGCAACGCGGACAAAGCGCTACAAGATGCAGAGCACCCCGTCGTTATTAAACATCCACTCTCTGGACGAGAGACTTTGTATGTCAACCCAGGTTTCACTACTCGGTTTGTTGGTTGGACGGAGAAGGAGTCTAATTCCCTTCTGGCCTTTCTTTACGAGCACATTTCTCGTCCAGAGCACACATATAGATTCCAGTGGTCAAAAGGAGCTTTAGCTTTTTGGGATAATCGGGCCACCTGGCATTTGGCTGTCAATGATTATCCAGGGGAGACACGTCTGATGCACCGAATTACGATAGAAGGGGAGCCACTAGAGCCCTGAAACATTAGTCCATTTTATTGAAACACTCTCTGACTTCTTCGATGTAGATCTCTGGCTGCTCGAAGGCCGCAAAATGTCCCCCTTTTTCTTGGACTGACCAATGCACGATATTGGTATACATTTTCTCCGCAAACCTTTTGCTGGTTCTAAATATCTCTTTTGGAAATACGGTGCCACCCATCGGCACATGAATCTGCGTGGGTTGAGGTCCTCTTCCGAAACTATGCCAATACAATCGCCCGGAGGAAGCAGCTGTTTGGTTAATCCAGTACACCATAATATTGTCCAGCATCTCATCTTTGCTAATCACGTTTTCTGGATCCCCAGCGCAATCGGTCCAAGACCAATATTTCTCTAGAATCCAGGCGGCTTGACCGCTTGGTGAGTCCGTTAGCGCATATCCCAGAGTCTGAGGGCGCGTTGCCTGTTGCTTGGAGTAACCCGAGTCCCAGTCCTGATAATGCTTTAATCCCGCAAGACCAGAGAGTTCCAACTCAGTCAAATCTTCAGCATTTGGGTCGGGAGGAACTGTAATCATATTCAGATGAATACCAGCGCAGTGTTCCGGGTCTTGCCTTGCAATGGCAGAAGTGATTGCGGAGCCCCAGTCGCCACCTTGTGCAAAATAGCTGCTATAGCCGAGTCGGGCCATCAGTTTTGAAAAGGTGTCTCCCATTTTCTCCACGCTCCAACCGGTTTGAGTAGGTTTGCCTGAAAACCCATAGCCAGGAAGTGATGGGATAACCAAATGGAAGGCGATTTTGTCATCTAGCCCAAATTTCTGAGGTTCAGTAAGCGGTCCGATCACCTTAAGGAACTCTACTATCGATCCGGGCCAGCCGTGACTGAGAAGTAAAGGCTTAGCGTGAGCATGACTAGATTTAACATGAATAAAGTGAACAGATAAATTATCTATTCCAGTATGGAAGTTGTCATATTGATTTAATCGATTTGCGAGGCGTTGAAAGTCATATTCATTAAGCCAGTAATCCATTAATTTTTTTTGGTACGCGAGTGGTACGCCTTGTGTCCAATCGTCCACAGTTTCTTTGTCAGGCCATCGGGTGCGAGACAGTCTGTCTTTTAGATCAGAGATGACATCTTCAGCAATTTCAATTTCGAACGGAGTGATTTCGCTCATACTTTTTCCTATTTACAAATATTTACAACGATGAACAGATATGACCACCGTCCACTACCACGACGGAGCCAGTCATATACCTCGAGGCATCGCTGGCAAGGAGTAGTAAAGGCCCATCAAGCTCAGGGAATTCACCAAATCTCCTCATCGGTATGCCTCTTTTAAATTCTTCTGACATCGGTGATTCCAGCAAAAGTCGGCTGAGATCGGTAAGGAAATACCCCGGGGCCAATGCATTTACTCGTATGTTGAATTTTGCAGCCTCCAGTGCCATAACTTCCGTCATCCTTGTCAACCCGCCTTTGGAGACCGCATATGAAAATTGGCCCTTAATTGTCCGTGAATCCGTGATCGAGGAGATCATTATGATGTTTCCACTCGGGAACTCTTTTTTTATGACTAAGTCGGTATATATTTTGGAGGCCAGCCAGGCTGATTTTAGGTTGGTGTCGATGACATAGTTCCAATCTTCCTCCTCCGTTGTTTGATAAGTTTTTGCGCCTGCCTCTACGCCAGCGTTGTTTATCAGGACATCGCAAGCTCCATAGGTCTCTATTGTGGTTTCTAAGAAGTTGGAAACGCTCTCTTTCTCCAAAACATCTAATTCGCAAGCCTTGGCATATCCACCTGCTTGCTCTATTTCTTTGACGCACTGCTCGAGCTTTTCTTTTCTTCGCGCGCCTACGACCACTTTAGCGCCTTTTTGGGCTAGAACTTGCGCAAAATGATATCCAAATCCGGAAGACGCGCCCGTGATGGCTACAACTTTATCTTGTAATTGGAAAGTATCTTTACTCATCTCTTTTCTGCGCTCGCTTATAAACAGCTTATAATTTCCATGCAATAAATTATAGCTTACCCAATAATTGAGCGGTTCCTTTTCAACAGTAAGAGGCCCCTCAATAGGAATCTTCATATGACGATACTTCGTTCAGCTTTATACATGCCTGGCATAAACCAAAAAGCAATGGATAAGGCTTTAAACCTAGATTGTGATGCGGTTATTTTAGATTTAGAGGATGCGGTGGAGGTATCTAAAAAGGAGGACTCGAGGCAATTAGTTATTCGTCAAATCGAAAACAATGATTATGGGCCAAGAGTGGTCGTTGTCCGAGTAAACGATCTCGGCACCAAATGGGGTGAGCAGGATGTTGCCGCAGTAGCAAATTTGCCTATTCAGGCGATTCTTGTTCCAAAGGTTTCCGAAATTAGAGATATCAGCCGCATGGTAGATCTTCTTAATCGGCTTGGGTCAGAATTACCGATTTGGATTATGGTTGAGACACCACTAGCGATTATCAATATAAATGAATTAGCCCGTCAGCCCAGAGTCACCGCCTTGGTTATGGGTACGAGTGATCTTGTTGTGGATCTTTGCGCAGAGCATTTAGAAGAAAGGCAAAACATAAGTTATGCGCTTCAGCGCTCGATCATTGCTGCGAGAGCTTTTGGGAAGAAGATTTTAGATGGGGTTCACCTAGAATTTCGGGACCTCGATTCTTTGCGCAATGTTTGTCGTTTGGGGAAATCAATGGGATTCAATGGAAAAACACTAATCCATCCTGATCAGATCCCAGTTGCGAATGATGCCTTCTCGCCGAGTGAGGCAGAGCTGGATAAAGCGAAGAGGGTGATAGATGCGTGGCGGTCCGCGCAGACCAGGGGTTCCGGAGTGGTTGAGGTAGATGGGACTCTGGTCGAGTCGTTACATGTGGAAGAGGCCAAGCGCTTGATATCTTTTTTTTCGGAGATCTCAGAACGCGCCTAGTTGACTAACTAGCCCCCGGAAACCGGGCGATTATCCAAAGATCTTAGACCGAATTTTGGGGCGTTTTTGCTCAATCGTTGCCGCATAGCCTTTAATTGATGCGGTATCGCTAGCATTGCTGGAGTTGTGACCAGAGTTAACACAGTTGCAAATGTAAGTCCGGAAGCAATTGCCTGAGTAAGAGGGGTCCAAAAAGATGACATCATCCCCGCTTGCTGAATCTCTCTATTTATTAGGTCGACGCTTATATTGTTAGCTAAAGGAATCAAACCGCAAACTGTTGTGATAGTGGTAAGTAGCACGGGCCTCAATCTTTGCGCGCCTGTCCTGACGATGATGTCCATATAGTCCGCAGAAGGGTTTTCCTTCTTTAGTGTGTTGTAGGTGTCAATAAGAACGATATTATTGTTAACAACGATTCCAGCTAAGGCGACGATTCCTGTGCCTGTGAGAATCGCGCTGAACGCGTTTCCGGTTACTAACAGCCCGATAAAAACACCCGCAGTTGAGAGAACTACCGCGAAAAGAACCAGGGCCGATTGATAGAAACTGTTAAATTGGGTGACCATTAATACAAACATGAGAAGTAGGGAGAGACCAAACGCCGCGCCTACAAATTCTATAGACTCATTTTGCTCTTCGTTTGCCCCCCTGAACTTGATGCGAAGATCTGGGTGCCATTCTTGTTTTTGCACCCAAGATTCTATTTCTTTAACCTTGTTATCCGGTATAACCCCGGTTTCTACGTTTGCACGGATATTTTTGACAGGTATGCCGTCCCGTCTTTCCACCGTAGTAATGCTCTGTGCCGGTTCTAAAGTTACAAAGTTAGACATGGGTACCAGCCCACTGTTGGTGCTGATCTTGAGCTTCTCAAAAGCTAATATGCCGCGCTCCTCTCTGGGGTATCTGACTCGAATATCTACCGCATCGTCCGCTCGATCGGGACGATACTCCCCAACTTTTATCCCATTAGTTATCAATTGAATGGCAATCCCTACCTGGGTAACGTCGGCGTTGTAAAGTGCGGCCTGCTCCCGGTCGACGGCAAAGCGGAGCTCAATGCCAGGCAGGGCTCTGCTATCTTCGATATCCCTGATCTGACTGACCTCTGTTTCCATAAAATTGACTATTTTCTCAACTGCGGGGTCGAGCAAGTCCCTGTTATAGGATGCCAACTCAATCTGAATGTCTTTAAAAGTCGGTGGCCCCATTTCTTCCGCTCGGACCTCGACTTCAATTCCAGGAAAGTTGTCTGTTCTTTGACGGATCTCATCGAAAATTTCGGAGCTTGGTCTCTCTCGCAGGTTTCTTTCATAGAGTCCCAAATACATTCCAGCGACCTTATCGTTGCTGCTATTAGGAGACATGTCTCCTCCGGCGAGTGTGTAGGAGTCAAGACTCTCTATCCCTTCGACCTCCAACACACGGGATTCTACCTCGACTAAAATATCCTTGATCTCATCAACACTATAATTGCCTCGAGCTCTGATGCTGATTTGTCCTTGATCCACCTCTCCGGCGTTGAAAAATATGACGCCTGCTCCGTATTGGCCATATGACCAGAAGGTTGCTACGAGGATTGAAAAGGTGAGGAGCAAGACTCCAACGCTATTTCTAGCGCAAAAGCCAAGTAGTCTTGCATAGAAACCAGTAAAGCCAGCTAATTTTTTGGGGTCGCCAGTATCTAAAATTTGCTGATGTTCAATTGCTTTAGGTGAGGTTTGCCCTGCTTTTCCAAAAAGCGCTCCGATCGTTGGCCCGAAGATGAGGGCGTAGAGGAGTGATCCGCTTAATACACAAAAAACCGTAATTGGGAGGTAGCTCATAAACTGGCCCGACACGCCCGGCCATGCCATTAGAGGCAGAAAAACCGCTAAGGTCGTGGCTGTGGAAGCGGTCACAGGCCAGAACATTCTTCTAGAAGCAATCAGGTAGGCCTCTGCTCTGCTTGAGCCTTCTGTCATTTTTCTGTCGGCATATTCTGTCACCACGATGGCGCCGTCGATCAGCATGCCTAAGCCGAGGAGCATTCCAAATATCACCATGAAATTGTAAGTGAAGCCAAACTGGGTGATAAAAATCATCGCGAAAAGAAAAGACACCGGGATCCCAAGTCCTACGATTACGCCGCTTCGCATTCCCATAGCAGCGACAATGATAACCATGACCAGTCCGAGGGCTGTAAGCAAATTTCCCTCCAGTTCATTGACCGTTTTTAGTGACATCGGAGCGACATCCTGGGAGTAGAACAAATTTACTTCCGCGGGTAGCCCGGGTCTTACTTTCTCCACTATTGCCTTGACAGCTTTGGAGGTGTCTATGTCGTTAGCGCCAACTCTCTTCTTGACGCGCAAGATCATGGTGTCCTCGCCATTGACTCGCCCATACCCGGTCTTGTCTTTGAATGTTCTCCTTACTTTCGCGACTTCCTGCAGTGTAATTACCCTATCGCCGTCAGTTTTCAGGGGGAGATCGAACAGATCATTGTAGTCTTCTATGATGCCGGGCACCTTCACTGAAAAACTTCCTTTCCCTCCGTCAAGATTACCTGCCGGGATCAAGCGGTTGTTCCTCATTACTGTGTTAATGATCTGCTCGGGGAGAAGTTGATACATTTCCAACACTAGAGGGTCAATTTCTATCTCGAGGAGTTCCTCTCTGGCTCCCACTAGTTCCGCTTCAAGAATTTCTGGGATCGACTCAATTTGGTCTCGCAGGTCGAGAGCAATGTTGTAGAGCATCCGCTCTGGAACGTCTCCATTGAGATTAATGTTTATAGTGGGATAGTCGTTCGGACTCATCTCCTGCAATATCGGTTCTTCCGCTTCATTCGGTAGTTCGGCTTTTGCCCTATCGACGGCTTCCCTCGTGTCCTGTTGGGCGACGTCCATGTCAGTTCCGGCTGAAAATTCGAGCATGATAGTTCCAGCATTCTCAGAGCCAAATGCTGTCATCTCCTTGATTGCCTCGACTTGCCTGAGCTCTTTCTCCATCGGCATTATGAGCATTCGCTCGGCATCTTCCGGCGAAATTCCCTCGTGAATGATAGTTATAGCGAACCAGGGCACATCCACCTGGGGATCGGATTCTATAGGAATGTTGCTTCTCGATATCAGACCGGTGATGACGATCATGGCCATGAGTAGTAGAGTCGTTCTTGGCCGCTTAACTGCGGCCTCAATTATTTTGAACATGTTGCTAGGGGCTCAACCCCGCAGAGGAGGAGGCGCCTATCGTGTTGGAGATATTTCGTGAAAAACCCTGGTTAGACGAATAGGAGGCAGTTACTCGCTCCCCAGCGACCACGATCTCCTGCCCAACCGTAATAATGTCGGTCTTATAAGGCATTCCGCTCACCCAAACACCATCGATGTCCTCAGCGACGATCGCCACATTGTAGAAACGCACGATGGCCTCTTCGTCCACCACACGAACGCCTACTTCTCCGCGGTCATCGAGAGTTAGTAGCGCTGGGGAGATCTGATGCGCGAAGGTTTGTTCCATTGGTATATCTATTTCGACGGAGAGGCCGGATCTGTATTTTAGATCCTCGTTCGCTATCTGGACCTCTATTGGGTAAGTGCGGGTCGCAGCGTCACTTTGACTTCCGATAAACGTAACAGCCCCGGAAATTGTCTGTGTTCCGTTAATCGTTCCCCTAACTTGCATGCCACTTCGTAAGTCCTGTACTTCATTTTGCGAAACCCGTGCCGTTAAGAGCATCGGGTTAAGATCGATCACGGTTCCACAAGGCTGACCAGGATTTACAAAGTCACCCTCTTCAAGATGCACTTGTTCGACGATTCCATCGAAAGGAGCGTAGACCTTTGTCTTTTCTAGCTGCACTTGGTTGCGTTTAACACTCGCCTGTGCTTGAGCAAGAACGGTGTTGGCTGCAGCGATAGCACTCTCAGAATTGAACCCTTGTTTTCTTAGCCTTTTCGCACCAAGGAAATCGATTTTCGCTTGCACAAGCCGTTGTTCAGCTTCCGCTAAGTTGGCTTGTCTGTCCTCCACTGAAATTTCGCATAGCACTGTTCCTGCTTTGACAAAATCTCCTCTTTCCACTGGACGCGATACGATTTTTCCAGTCGTTTCAGTTCTGGTAACTACGGTTCTTTTGTTTTGCGTTTTCCCGCTTACAGTTGAGTATCGCGTGATTTCTTTGGAAACGGAACTCTTAACTTTTACGCTCGTGGGTAAGCGATCAGCGGCCACCTCCGCATCGCGCACCTTCCGATCGGCAATGGATGGCTCTATCGGTTTGTTCTCTTTAAAAAGCAGACCTGAGCCCAACCAGGCCGTTATCGCCACGGCAATTCCGACAGACCATATATAAGTCTTTCTCATTATCGGAGGAATCCTCGACAGGTGTTACGATTCGTAACGCGGATCATACTCGCTTTCTCGCAAAAAGTTAGCCTTTTATTCACCGAGGAAAGCTAGTGCCTTCTGTCTGAATTTATTGTGAAAACAAATCCGGATTCCTCAGACATTTGCGTCGAGAAGTCTAAGCAGAAGCACTTTCCCGCGCATTCATTGACTCAAACCATTTATGTATATTGGCGAGACCAGTATCGTAAGGCTGCCCAATAGCTTTACCGAAGTTTAAGAAACAATAGAGCACGACGTCCGCGAGGCTAATCTCCTCCCCGCCGATGAAAGCCCTCCCATCATTCATTTGATCATTAAGCCAAGACGTTTTTTCCCGCGCTATTTGTTTCAATCCGTCTGCTGCGTCAGGTATGGTGGTCATTCTATCTTTAAAAATTGGTAGACCTTCGCTGTATCGGAATCCGTTAGCCAAAGGTTCGCATATTCCCAAATCTACTCTTCTTGTCCACATTCTTGTGTTGGCCCTAGTTTCGTCAGTCGTCCCGATTAACGTCACCCCATCCGCTTTTTCATCAATGTATTCGCAGATCGCTGTTACCTCGGCGATCAGGTTGCCGCCTTCGGTTTCCAAACAAGGCAGTTGGCCGGAGGGGTTGAGTTTAAGATAGTCAGCTTGGCGGTTAGCCCCTCCCATCAGGTCGACTTCTTCCAGTTCTAAGGCTACACCGCACTCGGCTGCATACATCCTCACAACGTGAGGGTTGGGGCCGACGGAGTTATAAAGTTTCATGGTCTCCCTCCACTATTATAAGATGTCTACCATTCTCCCACGTTCTCCATACTTTTCCACGGCTCTTTTGATTCGAGAGGTTTTCCCTTTTGCAGCAACTCTACGGAAATTCCATCTGGTGACCTTACGAATGCCATGTAACCGTCCCTCGGCGGTCGGTTTATAACGACTCCATGATCCCGTAACCTCTCGCAGCTTTCATAGATATCATCGACGTTGTAGGCCAAATGACCAAAATTGCGTCCACCGTCATAACTCTCTGGATCCCAGTTATATGTAAGTTCGACTTGTGCCTCTTCATCCTCAGGCGCGGATAGAAATACCAAAGTGAATCTACCTTGCTCGTTTTCATATCTTCGGAGTTCCTTTAAACCGAGCGCCGCACAGTAAAATTCGAGGGACTCATCCAGATCTGCTACCCTAACCATCGTATGTAGATACTTCATATAAGTTGTCCTTGCTCCGGGTTTTCGCTTTTATACCAATATTCTCGTGGTTAACGCTGAACCCACCCACCGGAGAATGGAATCGCCTGTCCCACAAAAAAATCGCTCTCATTTGATGCGAGGAACAATGCAAATTGAGCATCCTCCTCTGCACGAGCGAGCCTCCCCAGAGGCACCTGTCTTTTGAGTGAGTTTTGAAATTTCTCTTGGGAGCGCAACGATTCTGGATAGTAGATAGGGTTCTCAACGTAATTCTGTGCAATTAGGTTGACTTGTATATTGTGAGGAGCAAGCTCAACACCGAGCGACTGAACGTATCCAACCTGAGCCGCCCTCGCAGCGCTATAAGCGGCCAGAGTTCGCATGCCCTTGAGGGCTGAGGCGCTTCCATAAACGATGATTTTTCCTGCCTGGCGCTCGACCATTTGTGGAATAACTGCCCGAGACAGTCTATGTAAGGGGTGCACCATGACGTCGAAAGCAGTGTTCCAGTCTTTATCAGTCAGGTCTGATGTCGGAATGCCGCTAAAGTTTTCTGATGCTAGGTTGGCGATCAGGATGTCGATGATTCCAGCCGACTCTACAATATCCTGACATTTTTCGGTTTCGGTAAGATCTGAAGAGTCGGCGGTTACGATTGCCCCCTCTTTTTCAAACAACTCAACTGTTGCTGGACCCATATAATTATTGGATTGAGTTACGAGAACCCTTTTTCCTTCTAGTCTCTTGCTCATAAAATCACCTGGAATCGCTCTTTGAGTCGACTTAGCTAAAAATCTCGACTATCAGAGTATATAATGTTGCTCAAAGGGTTCGTTAGGAAAAATTAATGGTCGTCTCAGAAAATGGACGTGTTCAAAGAGGTTCACTACAAGTTGCTCAAGATCTAGATAAGCTTGTCCGAGAGGAGATATTACCAGGCACCGAGGTGGAGCTTGAGATTTTTTGGCGTGGTTTGGAAAAGTGTTTGGATGAGCTGGGTCCCGTTAACAAAAAGCTCCTAGAGATCCGTGATGAATTACAGCAGAAAATTAACACCTGGCACCTAGAACGCAAAGGGCAGGTAATAGACGAAAAAGAATATAAAGCTTTTCTCCAAGACATAGGTTACCTGCTTCCAGAGCCAGACGATTTTGAGATAACCACATCCAATGTCGACGAAGAAATTGCGAGTCTTGCCGGTCCGCAGCTTGTCGTTCCTGTCATGAATGCACGGTATGCGATCAATGCTGCCAACGCACGATGGGGCAGTTTATATGATGCATTTTATGGGACAGATATAATTCCAGAGTCGCCTGGCAGAGAAAAAGGTGGGACCTATAATCCGGCCAGAGGTGAGCTCGTTGTGGAGCGAGTGGCGTCAATTCTGGACGCGGTTTTCCCCCTGAGTGATGGGAGTCATGCGAACGTGGCGGCATATGGTGTTGGCTCTTCCTCCGATGGAAAAAGGGAACTACGTGCGATATTGGATAATGGCGGCAACACGTCTTTAAAGTCTCCCGGGCAGTTTGTCGGTTTCGTAAATGAATCTGAGCCTTCTAACATCCTGCTTCAGAACAATGGTCTGCATTTTGATATTTTGATTGATCCCAAGCACCCGGTTGGAGCAGTTCATAAGGCCGGAGTGAAGGATGTATTTGTCGAATCAGCGGTGACTACGATTCAGGATTGTGAGGACTCGGTGGCAGCTGTCGATTCAGAAGATAAGTGCGCTGTCTACTCCAATTGGCTTGGTCTGATGAAAGGTGATCTTCAGGAGGTGCTCGAAAAGAACGGTGAGACTCTGACTAGAAAATTAAGTCCTGATCGTGAATATCTGGATGTTGAAGGAAAACCCCTCGTCATGCACGGTCGCAGCTTGATGCTTGTTCGCAACGTCGGTCACTTGATGACCACTGACGCCGTTTTGGATGGAACTGGG
>PYIJ01063240.1_pt1 | contig 16363 bp, 15 predicted proteins | sample 3578051 | NCBI WGS metagenome assembly PYIJ01 (sample SAMN08408021, study PRJNA431606) | Marine metagenome isolate SA_KN192-05_S13_5m, whole genome shotgun... | biome: marine; feature: oceanic pelagic zone; material: water; isolation source: surface water sample, 0.2-0.8 um fraction ... | reverse complement strand
CACAATCTGCACATGTTGCTCTTCGCAGCCTCCTACGACGGCCAAGGGGCCGTAGCAACACAGGCCGGTAAGGACTACCGCAAGTACGCGGACGACGCCCAGTTTGAAGCCACCACCCTCATTCGTTTCGGACGCTTTGATGAAGTACTCGAGTTGGATCACAGACCTGACAACTCCGCTTCTGCAGCCATTTATGATTTTGCGAAGGGCTACGCCATGCTCAAGAGCGGTGATCCCGAAGGCGCGCGAACGACGCTTACCGCCCTGCGAGAATATGTCGCCAGTACCGACGACAAGATTCGCTTTCACCCGGCGAAAAATGTCGTCGGTGTACTGGTACATATTTTAGCCGGCGAGATTCTGCTAACTGACGGTAAGGTCGAAGCCGCCATCGACAGCTTTAAACAGGCCGTGGCTTTAGAGGACAGCCTTGACTACGACGAGCCGGAACCCCTGCCTTTCGCAGCAAGACACTGGCTGGGCCAAACGCTGCTGGGTGCCGGCCAACCCACCAAGGCAGAGGCAGTTTTTCGCGCTGAGCTAGAAGATCACCCGCACAATGGCTGGTCACTGTTCGGTTTACAGCAGGCATTGGCGGCCCGAAGTCTAAGCGATGCCTCGGTAGATGACGACTTGGCACAAAGCTGGGCCCGGGCTGATATTTGGCTCACCGGGTCGAAGTACTAGTGCAGGCCGCAGCTTTGACTATGACGATAGGAACCCCTGCATGAAAATCACCGCGCTGGAAACCTTTATCGTCCCACCGCGCTGGTGTTTTTTGAAAATCACCACCGACGAAAGCCTCGTAGGCTGGGGTGAACCAGTGCTCGAAGGGCGCGCCCATTCGGTAGCGGCCACGGTAGCAGAGCTGGCCGATTATCTGGTCGGCGAAGACCCACTGCAAATCGAGCGGCATTGGCAGACCCTGTATCGCGGTGGTTTTTATCGCGGCGGCGGCATTCACATGAGCGCTATCGCCGGCATCGATCAAGCCCTGTGGGACATCAAGGGTAAGTACCATGACACCCCGGTGCATCAGTTGCTCGGCGGCCAAGTGCGAAACCGTATTCGTGTTTACGCCTGGGTGGGTGGCGACCGCCCCTCGGATATTGTGAACAGTGCCCAACAGGCCATCGCAGACGGGTTCAAAGCCACCAAGATGAACCTCACCGAAGAGCTTCAAATTGTCGACAGCATCAGCAAGATCGATGCGGCAGTTGAGCGCATCGCTCACCTGCGCGAAGCCGTGGGCAGCGCCCTAGATATCGCCGTGGACTTCCATGGCCGTGTGCATGCCCCCATGGCTAAAACCCTCATTCACGCCGTCGAGCCTTATTCCCCACTGTTTATCGAAGAGCCAGTGCTGAGCGAGCATTTAGATGCCATGGCAGAATTACGCCGCCAGACGCATGTACCCATCGCCACCGGCGAGCGCTTGTTCTCCCGCTTTGATTTTAAAGACCTCTTCACCCTCGGCGCCGCCGACATCATTCAGCCAGATCTATCCCATGCTGGGGGCATTACCGAATGCAAGAAAATCGCCGATATGGCAGAGACATGGGATATCGCGCTAGCCCCTCACTGCCCGCTCGGGCCCATCGCGCTGGCAGCTTGTCTACAGGTAGATGCAGTGTGCCAAAACGCCTTTATTCAGGAGCAAAGTCAGGGTATTCACTACAACCAAGCCAATGACCTGACCAACTACCTGTGCAATCCAGACGTATTCGCCTTTAACGACGGCTTCGTCGACATTCCGCAGGGGCCGGGTTTGGGCGTTGAGATCGACGAGGATTTTGTTCGCGAGCAGGCCGAGATCGGTCATCGTTGGCGCAATCCCATTTGGCGGCACCCAGATGGCAGCATCGCCGAGTGGTAGCACCTGCGCCTCGCCACGTGCAGAAATAACTTCAGGGGAACATCATGAGCAATATCGCATTCATTGGACTTGGCAACATGGGCAGCGGCATGTGCGCGAACCTCGCCGCCGCTGGTCATCGTGTGCGCGCCTTCGACCTGAACCCTCAGGCGGTTGCGAACGCCGTGGCCGCTGGCGCCATAGCCGCCACAGATGCCGCCAACTGCGTGGCAGACGCGACCTTCATCATCACTATGCTGCCTGCGGGTAAGCATGTGCACTCGGTATATTTTGATGATGGTGGCGTGCTTGCCAGTGCGAGCAAAGACGCCTTGCTCATCGACTGCTCCACCATCGCGGTAGATGAAGCGCGAAGCGCCGCGAGCAAGGCTAGCGACCAAGGCTTTCGCGCTTTGGACGCACCAGTCTCCGGCGGCGTAGCCGCTGCAACTGCGGGAACGCTCACCTTTATGGTCGGCGGCCAGACCGCCGATTTTGAGCGCGCCAAACCCATCCTCGACGCCATGGGCAAAAACGTTTTTCATGCCGGACCATCAGGCAACGGCCAAGCAGCGAAAACCGCCAACAACATGTTGCTGGGTATCTCCATGATCGCCACGTCAGAAGCTTTTAACCTGGCGGAAAAGCTTGGCCTGGACGCGCAAACCTTCTTCGACATTTCATCCAAGGCCTCGGGCCAGTGTTGGTCGATGACATCCTATTGTCCGGCACCCGGCCCAGTACCTGCATCGCCAGCCAACAACGATTACGAGCCGGGGTTTACCGTGGCCATGATGCTCAAAGATTTAAGATTGGCCCAAGACGCGGCTGCTAGCGCCAGCGCCAATATCGAGTTCGGCAAACAGGCTGAGCAACTTTACGCCCAGCTTGATGAGGAAGGCCTAACTAGCAAGGATTTCTCCGTTGTCATGCGTCACATCAAAGACGGCTAGCTGCGGCGAGCGCGCAAAGCGTCGACATTTTTTTGCAGCATCAGATTACCGTCAATCCAACAGGCGCCCCTCGAAGATGGCAACCTCGCGCGATAGCGCCTTGGTGTCCGAAGACTCTGCCGCCGACAACAGTCCGACCAGCGTATCGATCAGGTGATGATAGAAAAGCTCACCGGTCTTACCGCGAAAGGCATTGGGCTGCTGAGCATGGCCGTAAACCGACACGCTGACGTATCGAATCGCGGCATCTAAGCGTCGGCGGTAGGATTCATTATCTAACTGGGGCAGCGCAGCACGCAGCAGGTCGCCCAGTCTTTCGTCGATCTCCCTACTACCACGTCGCACCGATATCAACGGCGGCACGTCACTCGTCGCGAGGCTTAAACTGAAACCGCGTATGTAGCGCCGAAAGTCGGCATACTTGCCCGCCAATTCAAAGGTGGGATGTACCATGGCCATGGCCATGTCGCGCAGGCGCGGCTGATTGGATTGGTTAGCAATTTCATCGAGACAGCGGCTTCGCACTGCAACGATTTGTGCATCACGATAGCGGTGGGTAGCCGCGATTAAGCCCTCTAGATTCTTAAAATGATATTGCAGTGCCGATTCATTTTTCTGCCCCGCCGTTTCGACAATTTCCCGAATGGTGACATTGTTCGCGCCCTTCTCCGCAAACAAACGCTCAGCCGAACGCATTAACGACTGCCGCGTGGCTTCGCCTCGCGCTGCTTTTTGATCCAACAGTTCTAGTGCCACGGTTTCATCCTACGATTTGCCACATCACTTCAGTGATGCGGTGCCCCATACATTGTAGCCAGCCACCTTGGGTGTTTGGGGCAGGTACATGCCCTGCCATTGATGCACCTTCAGCGGGCTGTCGTCCAGCAATCCGCGGATGTCGCGATTGATATGACAGCCGCCAGCAATTTTGCCCCACATGCCGTTTAAACGATTCTGCCACTTTATCACCGCCGCATCTGGCGCCAGTGCATGCTCGGCAATCAGCACGCGTCCATCAGAGCGCAACACCCGAGCGACTTCTTGAAGGGCTTTTTCAGGCTGCGGGATCGTACACAACGTGTAGGTGATGACCGCGGTATCGATGCTATCGCTGGGCAGCGGAATATCCTCGGCACTGGCCTCGCAATACTCGATGGGCACACAGGCATCAGCGATTTTAGGCTGCGCTAGCACCCAGCTTTCTCGGCTAGGGTCGACCCCGACTACCTCGGTAACGTCACCAGCGCGGTAATAGGCAGCATTTAGACCCGTACCAATACCCAACTCCAGCACGCGGCCCTTGGCCTCGGGCACCACTTTCTCCCGCTGGCGAGCTACTGCTGGGGCGCCACAGGCGCAGTTAATGACGTGGGGCAGAATGCGCTTTTCGTAGAAAGACATAAGATCACTCTCCTATTCAGTTTATTGCCCAATGCAGCGATTGCGGGCCTTCTCAATCAGATACTGGGGCTGTCGCTGAGAAGCCGGAATAAAATCCACAGCGATATTACCCACAGGGCAGCCCCAAAGAACAAATCGATTTTAGCGTGGTGACGCTGCAACAAAGCGCCGAAGGGACCCAGACTCACCAGTATGGCAATAAGGCCATACCACAGGCCGTCAATAAAGCCGGCAAGCGTTGCCGCCGCCACCTGCGTCTGAAGACTTTGTGCCGACGTCAGAAATTGGCTGAACACCGCCAGGAAAAACACCAAGATTTTGGGGTTAAGAAATACGATCAAAAAACCGTCAGTAACGTAACGACCATGCGAGCGCGCTGCCGTCTGCGCGCTGAGGGCTTCAGTGTTGTCCTCGTTAGCGGTTAGTCCACCACGAATCATACGACTACCCAGATACATCAGAAACAGCACGCCGATAAGCTGCACGACAAGCATCAACGAAGGAAGATGAAGTAGTACTGCGGCAACCCCAAAAACCACAGCCAAGGCGTAAAGCCACACGCCAATGCCATGCGCCAGGGCGACCAATAGCCCAGCAGGGCGGCCACCTTTGAGCGCACTGCGCACCACCAAGGCGAGGCTTGGACCTGGTGACGCTGCACCGGCAAATAGTGTCAGTCCCAACAAAAACCAAGTGGTGCCATCCATTGGCTCACAAATCCATGTTGACGCTCAGATCCACATTCAGTGGGTCGTAACGATACAGTTTGTCCATGGTGTGCCCGCCAGCCCGCGCTGCCGCACGGTCACGCAGCCATGCCTTTATGCCAGACATATGAAAGATCGTTGCATTGCGCCGCGAACCGCGCTGCACATCTGCAGTGCGTTGCCGCCGCAGTTCTTCGTAACGCTGCAGCGCGACAGCACAATCTTTCTCCTTTTCGCTATCGGCGCTTAGACAGCGAGCCAGCACCGCCGCGTCTTCTATCGCCATGGCAGCACCCTGCGCCATAAAGGGTAGCGTTGGATGACAGGCATCCCCCAGCAGACTCACCCGTCCCTGCCCCCACGCCTGCATTGGCGCACAGTCAAACAGACCCCACTTGAACAGCGAGGACTCATCGGCGCGGGCGAGTAATGCTTGAATGGTGTCATGCCAACCAGCGAAGTCTGCTTTAAGTTCAGCCAGTGATCCGGGTTCGATCCACGACTCGGGGTGCCAAGTGTCGGTTTCCACCACACAGACGCAATTCACCTGACGACCACCGTTTACCAAGTAGTGCACGAAGTGTTTACCCGGCCCCCACCACACCGTGGCGTTAGGGGCGATTAAGCCTTCGGGTAACTGGTTTGCCGGCACCAACAGGCGCCACGCCATGTTGCCGGTGAAATCTGCAGCCCGCTCGCCCCACAACTGTTCGCGTACCGCCGAATGAATGCCGTCCGCGCCTATGAGCAAGTCAAAAGTCCGGGATTCATTGCCAAGATCAACCAATACGCCAGTGCTGTCTTCGGTAAATGCGCTGATACGTTTGCCTAACACCAACTCAATGTCGGGATGGGCCTGTGCCTGGACCACCAGCAACTGCAGCAGGTCGCCCCGATGCACATGGTAGTACGGCGCACCGTAACGTTGCTGAGCAGCATTGCCGAGCGGAGTATGTGAAATAACACGACCACTGCGCCAGCTGCGAATTTCTGTCGCCTCTGGCAGGAACCCCACCTCACGCAGCGACTGCGTAAGACCTAGCGCATGCAGCACGCGCGAAGCGTTCGGCGATATTTGTACGCCAGCCCCAGATTCCACAAAGGTATCAGCTTGCTCATAGACCGTTACCGCGTGGCCAACGCGGGCGAGGCAAAGCGCGGCGGCAAGACCGCCAATGCCGCCACCGGCCAGGGCCACTTCAAGCGGCTTCTGCGCCGTTGGAAATGTCAGCTCGCTCAACTACCGGATACTCGACGATCAACCCCTACCCAAAAAGGTTCGCGCAGGTCTTTGCGTTTGATCTTGCCCACAGGACTCTTTGGCAAGGGTTCCGTGGTAAGGGTGACGCCGCCGGGCTTTTTGTAAGAACCCAAGTCGTTGCTCACCAATTCGGTCAGCTCTTCAGCGGTGACCGAACTGCCTTCGCTAACCACGCATAGGGCATGAGGAGTTTCACCCCAGCGCTCGTGCGGCACGCCAAACACCGCCACCTCCAGCACATCTGCGTGACCTGCAAGCACATTCTCAAGTTCCGCTGGCCAAATATTGAAACCACCAGAAATGATCATGTCGTCAGCACGGTCCACCACGTACAGATAACCGTTGGTATCGAGCTTGCCGAGGTCGCCGGTTTTGATCCAGCCGTTGACGATGCGCTCGGCCGTGGCTTCTGGGTTATTCCAGAATTCGCTCATCATGCCGTCAGAACGAGCGACGATTTCGCCAACTTCGTTGGGCGCTACCGGATTGTTGTCCTCATCCCAAATCTCTACTTCAGAAAATGGCAAGGCCAAGCCGCAGGATCGCAGCGGATTAGAACCGGCAATGTCTGCAAACCACTGGTTCGAGTTCATCATCGACACCGGAAGCACTTCGGTCTGCCCATAGCCTTGATACAGCACATCACCAAATACTTCACGAGCCGCCAAGGCCGTGGCATCTTGAATTGGCGCTGCCGCCACCAACAAACATTTCAGCGAGGAAAAGTCGCGGCCACGTGCACCGTTATCGTGTACCACTGCATTCACCATGGTGGGCACCATGAAGAGAAAGTTAATGCGCTCTTGTTCGATCACATGCAGCGTATGACCGGTTTCAAAGTGATCGAGCATGATGTTGCAGCCGCCGGACAGCCACATAGGCAAATACTGATAGCCCGAACCGTGTGAGATCGGACCGAGGTGCAAACATTTGTCGCCGGGCTCCACCGGCGGAAAGGTATAAAACCAGTCGCGCCCCGCCGCGAGCCATGCCTTATGGGTATAGGCTACCCCTTTCGACAAGCCCGTGGTGCCACCGGTGTGACGAATGATGAAGTAATCATCCGGCGCTATCACCACATCAGGATCCTTGGCCGACTGAACAGCTAACCAATCTTCGTAGCCGGCATCACGAACGAAAATATGCTCAAGATCAGGCAGTTCCTGCTGCATGCCCTCGACCTCGTGGGCAAGATGTTCGCTCACCAGCAGTGCTCGACAGTTGGTATGACCCAGCATGTGGGTATGGGCAGGCCGACCATTGCGCGGATACAGGGGCACCCGCACGAGGTTGGCTATGGCAGCGGCCTGAAACAAATCTGCTGCCTCTACCGAATTGTCTTCCAGCACACCAACCCGGTCACCGGGCTTAAGTCCCATGGCCAGCAGGCCGTTGGCGAGTCGCACACCGCGCTCCCACGCCTGTGCAAAGGTTAGCCGTATATCGTTGTGCACGATGGCCTCAAAATCACTGTAATGCTGCGCCGCGCGGCGCATCAGAGTGCGAACGTCCATGGTCTTTCCTCTATGCGTCTAGACTTCGATGCTACCGGTGGACTGGGCGCATTTGTACTGCTGTAAGTCAGCTTTCGAGATTGCCGAGCGTTCGACTAACTGCGACTATTTGGCGGTATTTCAGGCATCACCACCGGGGAGGATGGGTGAACACATTTAACGTTTGGGCAGCGCTACTTTTTTCTGTATTCGCGCACCCGCTGGCTAGCGCAGACAATGCCCTAAGCAGCATCTATAACTATCACGCATTGCCTGAGAACTTAGGCAGCTCAGGGCAACCTACTGCCGAACAATTCGCCGTCATCCGCGCCGCAGGTTATGAAGTGGTGATCAATCTCGCCATGCCTGATTCTGAAAATGCCATCGCCGACGAGGGCCGCATGGTTAGCGAGAATGGCATGACCTATGTGCACATACCGGTGCCTTGGGATGCGCCCAAGGCCGATCACCTCGCGCAGTTTTTTGGCGTCATGGATACGATGACAAGCCAAGGCAAACAAGTATGGGTGCACTGTGCAGCCAACTATCGCGCTTCAGCTTTTTCCTATAAGTACCTTACCCTGCAAAAAGGCATGACTGCCAGCAACGCAAGCACCCCACTGCTGACCGCGTGGCTGGCGCAAATGGATGACAACTGGCGCAGCATTTACGACCTCACAGCCGCGGAGATTCACCGATGAACGCTAGCGCAGCGGTAGAAACAAAACTGCTCGAAGCCGCCGAGCAACTGCTGCCAGAACTGGGCACACGTCGTCGCGAGATCGACGAACTACGCCAGCTGCCTCAAGATTTAGCAGACAAGCTGGCCAAGCTGGGCTTTTATCGCTTGGTCGTACCTGAAGAACTCGGCGGCCTCGGCATTTCACCAACGACGTTCTGCAAACTTTGCGAAACCTTGGCCACCGCCAACGGCTCTACGGCGTGGTGCATTTTTATTGGCGCCACCTCGCAGTACTTATTCGGTGCGCTACCACCCTCGCAACTGCAGAAAATGCTGCAAAACCCTGATGTGATCACCAGTGGCGTCTTCGCCGACAGCGGCACCGCTATGTTCGAGGAGCGCGACGGTCAAGCAGGTTATGTCATCAATGGTCATTGGCGCTGGGGCTCTGGCTGTCGCAACGCGCGGTGGATCTCCGGCGGCATTCACGAAGTCGACGCCAGCGGCGAAAACGTTACTGACGTGCCCAGACTAACCCGGGTATTTTTTCAGCCCAACGAAATTGAGCTAGTCGATAACTGGCATGTGTCAGGTATGCGCGGCTCGGGATCCAGTGACTACATCGCCGACGACGTCTGGGTACCCGCCGAGCGCATGGCGGGCGATGTGGAAGACACCGAACACGCCAGCCAGCCGATTTATCAGTTCCCAAAATTTGCCCTGCTGGGCATTCCCATTGGGGCCATTTGTTTGGGTATGGCGAGAGCTTGTTTGGAAGAAGTGATTCGAGCCTCGAAAGAAAAGACTCCTCAGGGCAGCAGACGCGCGCTGTCGTTGCGGCCATCACTTCACATTGACGTTGCCGAGGCGGATGCGGCGCTGAACGCGGCGCGGGCGTATTTTTATCAAACCATCGATAATGGCTGGCAAAACGCACAATCCGCCCCGGGTAGCTTGGAAGACCGGCGGCAAATGCGCATCGCCAACGTGCACGCAGTGAATACATCTATCGACGTCATTGATCAGATGTATCGGCTCATGGGCGGCACCTCGGTGTACGAGACTTCCTGCCTGCAGCAGCACTTTCGCGATGTGCATGTGGCATCGGCACATATGATGGTTGGTGAGCCGGTGATGGAACTTGCCGGGCGTGTCATGCTCGATCTCGATGACAAAGCATTTGGCCTATAGACCAGTTCGACCGCACGTATTAGCAAGGAACCTGTTTTGAGCACAGCATTGAAGTTTGGCCTCGCCACCCCCAGCAACTTTTGGAAACTCGATTGGCCTGCGCGCCAGCGAACCGTGACGCAGATTGCAGATTCGGGTTTCGATCATATTTTCATGGCGGACCATGTGTCGTTTCGAAATGGCTCTGGCACCGATGGCTTCGTGGAAGTTGCTGGGCTGTCCCAACTCCACCCCAGCCTTGGCGTTATGACCGGCATTTATCTGTTGCCGCTGCGCCACCCGCTGCCAGTTGCGAGGCAGCTCGCGAGCATGGCGAATCTGGCACCCGGACGCATGATCTTTGGTGTCGGCATCGGCGGTGAAGACCCGCACGAGTTGGAGGTATGCGGGGTAAATCCGAAACGTCGCGGCGTGCGGGCCAATGAGTCGCTGGCCATCATCAAGGGCCTGCTGGCTGGTGAGAGCGTGACCTTTGAAGGCCAAGAATTCAGCGTGCAGGACGCCATTATTCGCCCTACCCCGCAAACCCCAATACCGGTCGTGGTAGGCGGACGCTCAGACGCAGCGCTCACCCGTACCGCAAAATTTGGCGAAGGTTGGCTCGGTGTGTGGTGCTCGGCAAGTCGCTTCTCCCAAGCCGTAGTCAGCGTGCACGAACAAGCCGAAGCCTTGGGCCGCAACGACGTCGACTGGATGCACGGCTATCAGCCATGGATTGGATTAGACCACCACAATGGCGATGCTGCACATGCAGCGGTAAAGGCAGGCATGGAGGCTTTTTACCGCATACCGTTTGAGAAGTTTGAGCGCTACACCCCCAGCGGCACGCCAGCCCAAGTTGCCGAACAACTGGCGCCCTATATCGAATCCGGGTGCCGCTTGTTTAATCTAAAGGTGTGTTGCGAGCATCCAGAAGAAGAAGTGGTTTTAGGTCGAGAACTGGTTGCCGAACTGCGCCAATGCGGTGTGGCGCTTGCGAGCTAGCGCACCGGATGACTGGCATCATTCAGTAGCTAGCACTGCTTTCCGCGCTTTCGGCATAGCCGTAGCGCACCGCCTTGGCCACCAGAGTCGCTCCACTTAAGGTCTGTAGATCAAGAGGCTGGGTATAAAGTTGCCAAGCATCACGATTGCCGAAGAGTTCGGCACCGAACCCCGCGGCTTCAAGACGATAGGCGATAGACGCTCCCGGCGTTGCAGAGGTAAGGATTAGCTGCTGATCTCGCGTTTCAATAGTTGGCGCCTGGGTGGACGGCTGCTGCCCGCCCGGCCACATGGCCTCGATCATCAAACTTTCATCGATAACGCCTTTGTCACCCACTCGCCTAATCCAGTTATCCATGGCGCCACGCAGTCGCTGTAGGCTTTGCGCGTGCTCGGGTTCGCTCGCCAAATTCACCAACTCTTGCGGATCGATCGCCGTGTCATAGAGTTCCTCAAGCGGTCGCGGGGCAGTAAAATAAAAGCCCTGTTGCTCGGTAAGCGTATCTGCAGCCTTGGCCTGCCAAAGTGCCTGCATCACCGGAAACATGTCGCGAAACGCCAAAGGCCGAAAATACGACAAGTCGGCTTGGTAATTGCGGATGTATTTGTAGCGCTGATCTCGCGCGGCTCGCACATGGTCGAGTATGGTATCCATGCGGTCTCGTCCGGCGAAGACATAGTCTCGGGTGACCACTGTATTGAGCATGGCCTGACCCTGCACAAAGGCAGGCACCTCAATACCCGCCAGCTGCAGAATCGACGGTGCCAAATCCACCACAGATACAAGCCGAGTATCCAGTTGCCCCGCCCCGGTCTTGTCGGGCCAACGCAGCACCAATGGAACGTGCAAGCCAGTGTCGTACACCGCTCGCTTCGCTCTCGGCAGACCGTCCCCATGATCGGTGGTCCAGATGACAACGGTGGAATTGAGCAATCCGTCAGCCTGTAAATTGGCGACAATCTCGCCCACCTGCCCGTCCATATAGTGGATGTTGTCGTAGTGCTGGGCAATGCTCTCGCGTACCTGAGGTGTGTCAGGGTAATAGTCCGGCACAGAGACATCGGCGGGATCTGTGACCTCGCTCACCGTAGCCTCACGCACCAGTGCGAGCGCCTTGATGACGGATCCAAAGGTGCCCTGACCCTCGGTTTCTAGGGTAGCCAGGCGACTCTCGTGGGTAGACATGAGATTGATCATGGCAAAAAACGGTTTGCCCGCAGGCAATTTCCGCCACACCGCCAAATCTGGCGGCAGCGCGAAGTTACCTTCGTTTACATCCCAAATGGTGAACGGCTCGCCAAACTGATAGTCGGTTTTCGCGGTATTGGCGGTCGCGTATCCAGCTCGACGCAGCAACTCGGGAAAAGCTTTAACCACGGCCGGCGGCACCGCCTCATAGTCGCGATTGGCCGTGCGCATATGTTGGGTACCCAAACTCTGTGGGTAAACGCCAGTGATCAGCGCTGAGCGGTTCGGCGCACAAACACCAGAGGCAGAAAACACCTGAGTAAAGCGCACCCCGTCGTCGGCCAAGGCGTCAATGTTCGGGGTTTTCGCTAACGTATCGCCAAAGGCACCAACCCGCGGGCTCAGATCTTCGGCGACGATCAGCACAATATTCGGTGGGTTTTGGCCGTGGGCAGAAACCATCGCCGCGCAGCAGAAAAAGCTCGCGCCGATTCGGTAAACCGCAGTGCGCACTGCATCCACAAAGCGAGCCGACAAGTTCACTCGATAAGTGTCAGCGTTTGCGGACAAACCAGTCGCTCGTCCAAGGCATCGCCAATGGCTTTCTCCGCCAGCTGAATGCCGGCCTCATACTGGCCAATAACGAAATGTTCGTTCACGCCAGTGGACAGCCCCTGCTGGATACCTTCGCCAATGACAAAGTCTTCGCCAAATACCGCGCACACCACGTTGTAATTAGCCTCCCAGTAGCGCGTTTTTTTCGCCCGTTGCTCCGCACTTAGATCGACGTCATCAGGCACGAGCATGATGCACTTGAACACGCTTTTTCCCGGGCCAGTGGGGATCACAGAATGAATGAATACATGGTCTGTCATCACCTGCACAAAATTGCAGGGAAACAGATAATTTTGATCCATGTAATTAGCGCGGTAATCCCAATCCGCTTCTGGCTGCTGCTGCAATTCCACCGTTTGCGCCAAGGGCACTGCGTGGCGAAAGTGCGGATAGTGGTCAACGAAGACCGACTGATTATCGAGATAGGCCGAGCAAGCCGTCTGCTTATGCGCTGAACAAAAGTGATAGGACTCTTGAAACCCCTCAAGGGCGATGCGCCAACCCATGTTCAACTCCACCGACCACGCCTTGTGTACAACAAGTGACGCCATATCAACGGACGCGAGCTGCTCCGCCATCGGTGCGAGCCAGGCGTCGATGCTGATGGGCGCTTCGCTGACGCTCGGGCGCACCCAAATCAAACCGTATCGCTCAAAAGCAGGCAGTTCCACCAAGCCATATTCACTCTTGTCTAGGTCCGCAAAGCCCGCAGGTTGCCGTAAGCCACGCAGCCGACCTTCAAGGTCATAAGTCCATGCGTGGTAAGGACAAGAAAACGTAGTGGCATTGCCACCGGCTTCGGTCACGATACGCGCCCCTCGATGTCGGCAAACATTCATGAACGCCTTGACGTCGCCCTGCCGAGTGCGTGTCACCAGCATGGGCACACCGGTTTCATCGTGGGTGAAAAAGTCACCCGCAGACGCCAATTGGCTAACGTGGCCAACGACAATCGGAAACTCGCGAAACAGTATCGCCTGCTCTTGAGCGAGCCGCTGAGCATTGGCGTAGTGCGATACCGGGTTGCGCAGCAGCCCAGACTCCATATGAGTAGTTCCCGCCTCGCAGTAACGCAAGGTGCGGCGAATGATGTCGATTTCTTCGTGGCTATTGCCCATGCATCTCTTCCTACTTCGATCCAGCTCAGGTAAGGCCTCTATCGCAGTGACGAACCCAGCAACTCTCTGGCAATGACATGACGCTGCACTTCGCTGGGGCCTTCGCCAATACGCCGAATGCGCATCTCTCGAAACCAACGCTCAAAGGGTAAGTCTTTGGCAACGCCAAGACCGCCAAACATCTGCATGCACCGATCCACCACCCGCCCGCCGGCTTCGGTGGCCACCAGTTTGGCCATCGCGGCTTCTTTGCGAAAATTCTCGCCGCGTTCGGCCTTCGCTGCTGCCTCCAAGGTAATCCAAAGCGATTGCTTAATGTCGATTTCATTATCAACCAGCATCCACTGAATCGACTGCCGAGACGACAACGGTGCGCCAAAGGTCTCGCGCTGAGGCACATATTCCAGCGCCATTTCTTGCGCCTTAATGGCCACACCGATACAGCCCGCCGCATAAGGAATGCGTTGTTTGGTCAACCGATCATTGGCGATAGCAAAACCCTTGTTCAGCTCGCCCAGAATATTGGATGCGGGCACCCGCATCTCTTCAAAGCTCAATTCGGTGGCGTAATGGGCGGAGCGTAACGTGTGCACGATGCGCCGCACTGCAAACCCCGGCGTATCGGTATCGACAATGAAGCAGGTCACCCCGTTGCGGCCTTTGTCGTTGGCTGTACGGGCAAACACCAGCCCGTATTGGGCTTTATCCGCCCCGCTGATCCATAACTTGCCGCCGTTGATAATCCAGTCGTCGCCGTCCTGCACCGCTTTGGTTTGAATTGCCCGAGCAGGATCTGAACCACCCGACGGTTCTGACAGACCAAAAAAGCCGCGCTTCTCGCCCCGCAGTGTGGGGTATAGATACTTCTCTTTCTGCTCTTCAGTCGCCTCAAAGAGCTGGGCCAAACCGGCGCCACCAAAGGTGCCGTAACAAGGCGCGTACAGTCCCGCCCGATGCTGCGCCATCTCCACCGCCATCAGCGTGCGCGTGACCAAGTCGATGTCCGGCCCGCCAAAGGCCGGCGGAATATCCAGCCCATACAGACCCATGGCCTTAGTTTTTTCGATCAGCCGAGCATGGTCAGCCGCGTCGAGTTCGTCTGCATCTGGGTCTAGGTCGTATTCGAGCGGGAGAATTTCTTCGCGCACAAAGCGCCGCACCATGGCGATAACCAGGTCTTGTTCTTCGGTGAGTTCTAAGTTCATCCAGCAGGCCTCAATTTGCCTAAGGTGATCGCGGCAGGCGGAGGATTATCGGGCGGTAGCTCACCGTAATCGTAGTGATGCAGCATCAACAGTTCCTTGTAGCGACTAAGATAGGAAGTCGTCACTTCCCAGCGCACGAACGTCACTGCAGGCAAAGCCTGCACCGCAGCCGCCACTTCACCTTTCAGACCAAACAAGCTTTTGCCACCGGCGTAGCCAATGTAGCGCGTACTCTGCTGCGCATCCGCCAACGCAAACACACCGAGATTCCCGCGCAACAAACCGCGAGCCTCGTCGATAGACAGCCATTTTTTGCTTAAGCGAACAGACACGAATGAAAGACCCCACCCCCCAATGGACACCAGAGCCTAGCTTTAACGCTGAATAAAACCAATGGTTCGCTAGAGGCAGCCACTGAAGACAACCCCTCCAAAGCTGCGCTCCTAGTCACGACAGGAAACGCTGGTTTGATCGGCACCGCCACTTCGTGATTTCTAGCTCTTCAAACGCCCTTGATGACCCCTGCATCAATGAGCTTTTGAGTTTCTTCTGCAGAATAACCAAGCCCTGCCAATATCGATTTGGATTGCTCGCCAAGTTTGGGTGCGGGGCCACGGATCTCGCTGGGTGTTTCGCTGAACTGCGCTGCAGGTCGCGCTTGGCGCACTTCGCCGAAGCCCTCGAAATGGGTGCGCTGGATTGTTTCGCTGGCCTGTATCTGCGGGTGCTCGAGCAGTTCCATGCGACGCAGTAGCGGTGCATTGGGCACGTCGTGCGCTTGCAGGCGCTCGAGTATGTCGGTGCTGGGCCATTTGGCGATTTCCGCCATGGTGATTTCTTTGCGCTCTTGCACATGCTGCAGCCGCGCACCGGCTGTAGCGAAGCGCGGGTCTTCGATGAGGTCTTCGCGGTCCAGCGCCCGGCACATGCCCACCCATTCTTTGTCGCTGATCACGCCTGCGGTGATGAAACCGTCTTGTGTGGGATAGATCAGATCCATGGAGCCTGAGGTTTCTGACGGGTCGTATTCGTTATCGGCGTAGGTAATACCGCCCATGCCTTCGGGCCAAAAGAACGCCAACATGGCGTCAAGCATGGACACTTTAATATGCTGCCCGTCGCCGCTGCGCTCGCGGTGATACAGCGCACTGGCAATGGCTTGGGCCGCTGTCAGTGAGGCGACTTTGTCGGCAATGATCACGCGAAACATTTCCGGGTCGCGGGTGATACGGTTGGCTTGAATATCCGTGGCGCATGACAGCGCCTGAATGATCGGGTCATAAACCCGCTGATGAGCGTAGGGCCCGTGCTCGCCAAAGCCGCTAATAGAAACGTAAATTAACCGCGGGTTCTTGGTCCGTACGTCTTCTTCCGGAAAACCCATGCGCTGCATGGCACCAGGGCGAAAGTTCTGCAGCAGCACGTCAGCCTCTCCAATCAAGCGCCACAGCACCTGCTTGCCTGCGTCGGACTTGAGGTCCATGGCAAGGGATTGCTTGCCGCGATTGCAGGAAAAAAACATCGCCGGCAGTTCGTTGATGGGCTTGCCCATCAAGCGCATTTGCTCGCCGTGCAGGGGTTCTACCTTGATTACCTCAGCACCTTGATCTGCAAGCATGGCAGCGGCCACTGGCCCAGACACCATGCTGGTGAGGTCGATCACTTTTAAGCCGTTAAGCGGTCCCATCGTCTGTACTCCTGAATACTTT
>PYIJ01175913.1_pt1 | contig 16462 bp, 16 predicted proteins | sample 3578051 | NCBI WGS metagenome assembly PYIJ01 (sample SAMN08408021, study PRJNA431606) | Marine metagenome isolate SA_KN192-05_S13_5m, whole genome shotgun... | biome: marine; feature: oceanic pelagic zone; material: water; isolation source: surface water sample, 0.2-0.8 um fraction ... | reverse complement strand
CGACTTCGGATACGATTTATTAAAGAGTTGAAATAAGGATTTCGAATAGGACGGTAAATTCCATACCCATTGTGTTTGATATGATAACCCAAAGACATCATCCACTCCCAAGATGAATAATGACCACAGATTAGGAATACCGATGATTTTTGATTTTCAAAAGCCTTTAAAACTTCAATATTTTTTAATTTGAATCTACTTAACATTTCATTTCTATTCATCCCCATAGATTTTATTATTTCTAATAATAAATCACTAAAATGAGAATAAAATTTTTTTTCTATTTGAAGGATTTTATTACTGCTAAAATGAGGGAAAACGAATTTTAAGTTTGACCTTACAACTTTTAATCTGTATTTAAACACCCTATATAACAGAAAACAAATAACATCTGAAAAGAAATAAAATATTGGAAAAGGTAAACGCGAAATAACAAAAATGAAAGGGAAACTTAAGTAATAAACAATAGCGCTCAATTGTATTTTTTTCTAAAAATACACTTTTCTTTTTTTCTTAGGGATATTACTATTAAGAAGAAATTCTTATTAAAAAGATTAAAATATAGCCCAAGGAGTTTTATTTTTATGAATATAAATAATTAGAATATGAAGTTTAGAAGTAAAACAATAATGACTCAGATTTTGGATGCTTTGTTCAATATTTATTCTAAACGTGTACCTGACGTTAGTAAAATAACAAAAGCTATGGTTGAGGAAGGAATAGTCAATAGTCAAAATGAGATTATTAATGATCATATTGCTTTTAGGACATTGGGAATTTCTAATTTAGGAATAACTTCATTTGAAAAAATATTTTTAGCACATGGTTATACTCGAATGGATTTTTATCATTTTGAGGCTAAAAAATTAGATGCTTTCTGGTATTCACCCCCAACGGAAGATTTACCGCGTATTTTTATAAGTGAACTCAAAGTAAATAATCTTTCGTTAGATGCGCAAAATATTATTAGATCATATACTGATTCTATAAAAAATGACCCTGTAGATGAATTAGATCTTGAGGATTCAAAAGCAGTAGCAAATTATTTTCAAACACCTCTTTGGGACTTACCTAAACTTGAAGACTATGAATTGTTACTAAAAGAAAGCGAATATGCAGCTTGGGTAATCTACAATAGATACTATCTCAATCATTATACCATTAGCGTTCATGATCTCCCAGATCCATATGACAAATTAAAATCTTTCAATATATTTCTTAAGGGTATTGGAATAAAACTTAATACTTCAGGAGGTGAAATCAAAACCAGTAAAGACGGACTTTTACGTCAAAGCAGTTCAGTTGCTAATATAGTTGAGGCTGAGTTTCATAGCAAAAAAACAAAAAATATTGCTGGCAGTTATGTTGAATTTGCCGAGAGGAGTCCACTTCCTCAATACCTCCATTTAAAAAGGACAGAATTAGAGCGTAAACACCGTAGAGAAGGTTTTGAAACGGCCAACGCTGATCGAATATTTGAGAGTACCTTTACCGCTCAGATAAAAAAATAAATATTATAGATAGAGATGGAAATTAAAACTGTATTAAAAAATCTAGGAATAAATTCAAATCAAAAAGCATGTAGTGCAGGCGACTTGTGGATTGCTTCGGGACCTAAAATATCTTCATTCAGCCCAGTAGATAATAGCCTACTTGGTCAGGTTGAAACAGCATCAGTAGATGATTATGAGGATATAATTGAAAAAGCTGAAAATGCTTTCTTGAGCTTTAGAAAAATTCCTGCACCACAAAGAGGCGAATTGGTTCGACAATTTGGAAATAGACTTAGAGAGAAAAAAACTTTCTTAGGACAATTGGTTTCTTGGGAAATGGGAAAATCATTACAGGAAGGACTAGGGGAGGTGCAGGAAATGATTGATATTTGTGATTTTGCTGTTGGTCTTTCAAGACAATTACATGGCGTAACTATGACATCTGAACGTCCATCTCATCGTCTTTTTGATCAATACCATCCTTTAGGTGTTGTGGGTATAATTTCAGCTTTTAATTTTCCTGTAGCCGTTTGGAGTTGGAATGTTGCCTTAGCTTGGGTTTGTGGTAATGTTTGTATTTGGAAACCAAGCGAAAAAACACCCTTGTGCAGCATAGCTTGTCAAAATATAATTTCTGATGTTTTGAATAATAACAATATATCTCATGGGGTATCATGTGTTATAAATGGAGGAGCGGAAGTTGGTAAGTGGATGGCAGAAGATCAACGTATTTCATTGTTGTCCGCAACTGGATCAACTTCTATGGGAAAAGATGTGGCTCAACGTGTTGGAGCAAGATTGGGAAAATCATTATTAGAATTAGGAGGGAACAACGCTATTATAATTACTCCACACGCAGATTTAAATACTGCAATGAGAGCTTCTGTCTTTGGGGCTGTTGGCACATGTGGTCAGCGTTGTACTTCAACACGAAGATTAATTGTCCACGAATCAATTTTTGAAGAATTTACTAAGGTTTTACAGAAAGCATATCAACAATTACGTATTGGAAATCCATTAAATCAAAATAATCATGTGGGACCACTAATTGATTCAGATGCTGTGGCTGTGTATTCTGATGCTTTAATTCAAGTAGAAGCACAAGGAGGAGTTTGGCTTGTGTCTGGTGGTATTTTATCTGAAAAAGAATATGGAAGTAATTGTTATGTAAAACCTGCAGTAGCAATTATTGATCATGATGCTCCAATTGTTCATCAAGAAACTTTTGCACCAATTTTATATATTATGAAATATCAAGGAGATATAGAGGAGGCGATAGCTATTCAAAATGAAGTAAAACAAGGTTTATCATCTTCAATCATGTCATTGAATATGATAGAAAATGAAACATTTTTATCTCATTGGGGTAGTGATTGTGGAATAGCAAACGTAAACATAGGTACATCAGGAGCTGAGATTGGTGGCGCATTTGGGGGTGAAAAGGAAACTGGCGGAGGACGAGAAAGCGGTTCGGATGCCTGGAAGTTATATATGAGAAGACAAACTAATACAGTAAATTTTTCTAGTGAACTTCCTTTAGCTCAAGGGATAATATTTGACATATAAAATTTATGATACAAAACATTCCTCCATTAGGCATTCTAATAATACTTGTAAATGTCATAGTAAGTTTGAGAGGTTTTAAAGACAATATATTTTTTAACAAATATAAATTTGAAATTAGAAAACTAAGGGAAGGAGATTATTTTCGATTGTTTGGATCAGGTTTTCTTCATGTAAATACTACACACTTATTGTTTAATATGGTGACCTTTTATTTTTTTGTGTCTTTTGTTTTGTCAGCTCTAGGGACAATTGAATTTTCTATTCTTTATTTTGGGAGTTTAATTACAGGTAATTTATTTGCATATGCTTTTCATTACAATCAACCGAATTACTCTGCAGTAGGTGCTAGTGGCGCTGTCACAGGCGTATTATTTAGTGCACTTTTATTATATCCAAGTATTGAATTAATGATCTTTTTTATTCCGATTCCAATTCCTGGTTATCTGTTTGGAATAGGGTATATGACTTATACCCTTTATGGCATGAAGACTCAAAATGACAATATTGGCCATACAGCTCACTTTGGAGGAGCTGTAGGAGGGATTATCGCAACTATTTTTTTTAATTATCAAGTAATTTTTACTTCACAATTGATGTTAGGAGTTTTAAGCATCATCACAATTTTTGCAGGTTGCCTATTGTATTTTAATAAAAACTAATAGTTATATACTATTTAAAAGTTCTTCAACTTTATTATAAAGTGCTATTCCTCTTAAATCACGGGCAATAATAACTCCATTTTCATCAAGAATAAAAGTAGCTGGGATAGCAGACACCTTATATAATTTAGCGATAGGATCATTCCAGAATTTTAAGTTAGATACATGATCCCAAATCAAACCATCGTCTTCAATAGCTTGAACCCACTTTGATTTTTCCCTATCAAGTGAAACACTGATTATATTTAAACCTCGATCTTTATTTTTTCTATAAAGTTGAACTAGATTTGGGTTTTCAACCCTACAAGGGCGACACCAGCTGGCCCAAAAATCAATAATTGTAATTTTACCCAATTTACTCTCTAAAACAAATTGATCACCAGTTGGACTAGGTCCTTTGAATGATGGTGCAATTTGTCCAACTTCTGCTTTAGGGGTTGCTTCTAATTGTTTTTGTATTATTCGCCCTGAATTTGTATTTTTTATTTGATTACTAAATGTTTCAAAAATAGATTTTGACTCACTTATAGGTATAATTTTATTTGTTACAAAACGTTCTAAGATCAAAACAGATATCAATGAATTTGGTGAATCTTTGATGAAATTAAGTTCATAATCCTCTATTTGATCTCTAACATCTTGATATTGTTCCTTTAGATCTTCTGCAAGTAAACTGTCTTTTAATATCATTGCTTGTTGAAGATCATTACCAATTCCATTTAAAGACTCTATATAGATTTTTGTCTCTGATTTGTACTTCATAAAGTCGTCATTTGAAACAGTTCCTTTTGCTTCAGAAGCTGCTAGACTATCTTTATAAACTTGAATGTCTACAGTTCCATTTTCAGCAATGAAAGGAAAAGTACCCTGTTTTCCATCTATTTGAAGAAAGTGAATATTTGGTTCAATAATTTCAGTTTTTAATTCAAAATAACCTGAATTAACCTTTATTGTATCCAATGTTTTTGGTTGATTGTTTTGGTCAGCAACTAAATGATATAAGTTTGTTCCATCAGAAAGGTCCGTATTACCTCTGATTTTTAATGTTGATGAACTAGTATCACATGAAGCGTATATTAGTACCAGGCTTGAAAAGACAATTATTTTTTTTAACATATCAATTTGTGTAAATGCTAAATTAATCATTTGATGTGAAATGGGAAACTTATCCTTAATTTAGCCCATATTAATTTAATTATGTTTTTTACAAATGAATAATAAAAAGGTAATTGACAAATTCAGGAAACTAATAGGAGACCGAAATGTCCTTACAAAAGAATGGAATAAATTGCCGTATTCAAAAGGTTGGAGATATGGAGCTGGAAACACATTAGCAGTATTAAAACCTGATAAATTGAGTGATATATGGAGGATTTTACAGATTTGTGTAGAACATGATATAATAGTTATAATGCAAGCAGCTAATACTGGTTTAACAGGCGGCTCAACTCCCTTTGGAGATGATTATGATAGACCCGTATTAGTTATAAATACAATGCGAATCAATAATATTCATATCATAAATCGAGGTAGTCAAATAGTAGGTTTAACCGGAAGTACTTTATATGATTTAGAAAATAAATTAAAACCCTACGGAAGAGAGCCCCATTCAATTATTGGATCAACTTCCATAGGGGCATCAATAATTGGTGGAATTTGCAATAATGCTGGGGGTTCTCTAGTCCAAAGAGGACCATCATACACAGAAATGGCTTTGTATGCAAAAATTAATAAAAATGGTAAGTTAGAACTTGTTAATGAATTAGAAATAGATTTAGGTTCTGGACCAGAAGATATTTTAGATAATTTACAAAATCAAAATTATGAAGAATCTGATATCAGAAATACAAATAGGTTGGGATCTGATGACAAATATTCTGAGATTGTTAGAGAAATTGACAAAAATTCCCCGGCAAGATTTAATTCTGACAGTAGACTTCTATATGGAGCATCAGGAAGTGCAGGGAAAGTAGCAGTTTTTGCTGTTCGTTTAGACACTTACCTTTCACCTGTTGATAATAAAGTATTCTATGTTGGAACAAATGATCCAGATGTTTTTTGGAAAATACGCCGAGATATTCTCTCTTCATTCAAAACTTTACCAACACTTGGTGATTATCTCCACAGAGACTGTTATGATGCAGCGAAAAAGTACAGTAAAGATACCTTTTTGGTAATTGAAAGATTAGGGACCACATTTCTGCCAACATTATTTGAACTAAAAAGAAAGGTGGATATTATTGCAAAAAAACTAAAATTCCTCCCTAATAATTTCTCTGATAGATTAATGCAATTTTTAAGTAATTTTTTTCCTAATCATTTACCAAAAAGAATGGAAGAATTCAGGAACTTATATGAGCATCACTGGATTATAGAGATGTCAGACGATGGGATAGATGAGGCTAGGAAATATTTTAATAAAATTTTCGAAAATAATAATGGTGATTATTTTGAGTGTGATGATTTTGAATCAAAAAAAGCATCACTTCACAGATTTGTTTCTGCAAGTGCGATTGGCAGATATCATATCCTTAATAGCAATGATCATGGGGAGATGATGTCTCTAGATATTGCATTTCCCAGAAACGAAAAAAACTGGTTTGAAAAGTTGCCAAAAGAAATTGATGATATGCTTGAAATGAAACTTTACTATGGGCATCTATTCTGTCATGTTCTTCATCAAAATTATATTGTTAAAAAAGATGTTGATGCCGAAAAATTAAAAAATTTACTTTTAAAAACCTATGACAAAAGAGGAGCAGAGTACCCTGCAGAACATAATGTTGGACATGAATATACTGCAAAACCAACATTAAGAAAATTTTATAAAGATCTCGATCCTACTAACGCATTTAATCCTGGAATCGGAAGAACAAGTAAAAGTAAAAATTGGAAATAATTATTAACACACCATCAGCTTTAATATAAGTTTTTATTTAATATTATAATTAACTAAAATTTTTAAAAGGTTAAATACAGCTTAAAGCTTTATCTTTGAAAGATATTTATATATATGCCTGGGAATATTTTTGGATCAATATTTAGAGTTACAACTTTTGGAGAATCACATGGTCATTCTATTGGAGGTGTAATAGATGGTTGCCCAGCAGGAGTTAGATTAGATTTAAATATCATTCAAAAAGATTTGAATCGCAGACGACCTGGACAGTCTGCAATAGTAACTCAACGTAAAGAGCCTGACAAGGTGACCTTTTTTTCTGGAATATTTGAAGGTAAAACAACTGGTACACCCATAGGTTTTGCAATTCACAACACAGATCAAAAATCTAAAGACTATTCTCATATTCAAGATAATTATCGTCCATCCCACGCTGATTATGTTTACGATGAGAAATATGGCTTTAGAGATTATCGTGGAGGAGGAAGAAGTTCTGCACGTGAGACTGCATCTAGGGTAGTAGCTGGGGCCATAGCTAAACAATTTTTATCACCTATTACAATTGACGCATATGTTTCTGCAGTTGGATCATTAAAATTAAAGACAAATCCTTCAGAAGTTGATTTATCCAAAATTGAAGAAAACATTGTTCGATGTCCAGACCCTAAAATGGCATCTGAAATGGAAGATTTGATAAAAAAAATTCGAAAAAATGGAGATACCGTTGGGGGAATAATCACATGTTTAATTAAAAATGTACCTGCCGGTCTTGGAGAACCCGTATTCAATAAATTACATGCTGAATTAGGTAAAGCTATGCTTTCCATTAATGCAGTTAAAGGGTTTGAGTATGGAAGTGGCTTTGAGGGAACCCAAAAAAAGGGAAGTGAACATAATGATTTATTTAATTCAGATGGAAGCACAAAAACAAATTACTCTGGCGGAATTCAAGGAGGAATTTCAAATGGAATGGATATATACTTTAATGTTGCATTTAAACCTGTAGCTACAATTATGCAGAATCAACCCACAATAAATTCAAAAGGGGAGGAGGTACAGATGCAAGGAAAAGGAAGACATGACCCTTGTGTAGTTCCTCGCGCTGTTCCAATAGTAGAAGCTATGGCAGCTTTAGTTTTAGCTGATTTTACTTTAATCAAAAGAACCAATAAAGCATAGTATTTAATGAATAAAATTGCTTTACATTGGAAAATTTTGATCGGGATGGGGCTAGGGATTCTTTTTGGATTTCTGTTTACTCTTATACCAAAGGGAGGACAGTTAATTTCTGATTATATAAAACCGTTTGGAACCATTTTTATCAATTTATTAAAATTGATTGCTATTCCATTGATTCTTGCATCATTAATCAAAGGTATCTCTGATTTGAAAGACATCTCAAAATTATCCCAAATGGGGGGTCGCACTATTATCATTTATTTAATCACTACTCTAACTGCCGTTAGTATTGGTTTAGTTTTAGTAAATGTAATTCAACCCGGAAAATCTATTAGTGTTGAAACTCGAAATGAACTTGTTGAAGCATATGCAACTGACACCCAAGCTAAACAACAGGCAGCTTCAAAACAAAAAAAATCTGGTCCACTACAAGCTTTAGTAGATGTAGTTCCGTCTAATATTTTTTTAGCAGCATCTAATAATCGAAATATGCTACAAGTCATTTTCTTTGCGTTGTTTTTTGGCATAGGAATGATACTGCTTCCTGAAAAGAAAGTCGAACCAGTTAAAAAATTTATAGATTCTTTTAATACGATCATTTTAAAACTAATTGATTTGATAATGCGATCTGCTCCTTATGGAGTTTTCGCTTTACTTGCTGCATTAGTTGTTGAAGCACCTAGCTTAGAGTTATTTCAAGCCCTAGCACTTTATGCTATTACTTTGCTTTTAGGACTAGGAGCAATGATATTAGTTTATATTATAATTGTTCGTATTGTTACTAAACGAAAAACAGCCTTCTTCATGCGAGGTATTGCACCAGCCCAACTTTTGGCTTTCTCTACAAGCTCAAGTGCAGCTACACTCCCTGTAACGATGGAATGTGTAGAAGAAAATTTAGGTGTTGACGAAGAAGTTGCCAGTTTTGTATTACCCATCGGAGCTACCATTAACATGGACGGAACATCGGTATATCAGGGAGTTGCTGCTGTTTTTATTGCGCAGGCCTTTGGACTAGATTTAAGTTTATCAGCCCAATTAGGTATTGTTCTTACTGCCACGTTGGCTTCGATTGGGACAGCAGCTGTTCCAAGTGCAGGAATTGTAATGCTAGTAATTGTTCTGGCACAAGCAGGGATACCTGAAGCTGGATTAGCTTTGATTTTTGCAATCGATAGACCCCTAGATATGTGCAGAACTATTGTAAATGTTACAGGTGATGCCGCAGTGTCAATGATTGTTGGAAAATCAATTGGTAAGCTCAAAAAAAGTCAGGGTCAATAAATATCTATAAAAATTTGTGTGCAAACTCTTTTTCAGGCAGAGGGCATGTTTTGTACTTTCCAAACCAACTGTAGCGATTTTTTGCCACAAATCTGTATAGAAAATTGTATACCGGTTTAGGCAACAAACTAAATATTAAAAGTATTTTAAAAACTCCTTTCAGGTAATATAATACCCTAAATATAACCTCAGATTCAGACAAATATCCTTTTTGTCGATCCCAACTAATTATAGCATCTTTTTCATGAAGTGGGCTTGGATTATTTTTAAAAAAATCAAGAGCAAATTTACTATCTAAAGAAGTGAATTTTAATCGATCATATTTATCCCACTTACAAAGCTTTCTTATCCAATAATTACAGAGAATACAAGGGCCATCGTAAAATATAATTAGAGGTTTCATTTTTTTATTTTTTCAGATTCTACAAGCTCCAATAGATCTGCATTGACTTGGGTGGTAAAGACACCATAATTGACAATAACTTTATTTTTTTCAATTGAATCTATGCTACCCACTGATCTTCCATCAAACATTCTAACACGATCACCGATTTTAAGTTTTGGCTTTGGTTTAATTTCTTGTCGTTCAAGTTTGGATTTCTTCTTTTTTTCTTTTCGAACTTCAACTAGCTCTTTCTTCACCTGTTCGTTAATTTTTTTCTTTTTTTCACGTTCCTTTTTTACTTTAAAAGAAGATTTGCGTTTACGCTTGGAATTTTCACTTTCAACTAATTTAATTAATTCAGCAATTAAAGGTCGTTTTTTGTTATTTTGGAAAAATCGTTCGGCAATTTCGTTAAGCTTATTACCTAAGACAATCATTTTTTGATTGTAATCAAATAGTTCTTGGTAGCTAATCAGTTTGCTTTTTAATTTACTATTCATCTCAACCATACGATCAGTTTCAACTGCTGCTTTTGTTTCTTTTTCTTTTAGAGATTTACCGGTTTTGATCATTGCAGAGCGTTCTTTTTGAAGTTTGGCAATAGTCGCGTCAAAACGTACTTTACCTCTTTCTATTTTCTTTTTGGCACGATTGATCAAATTAAAAGGCAGACCGTTTTTTTGAGCCACCTCAAAGGTGAATGAACTCCCTGCTTCACCCATAACAAGTTTAAAAACAGGTTCTAAGGTTTTGCTATCAAATTGCATATTTGCATTTATCATTGCGGGTAACTCATTTGCTAGAGCTTTTAAGTTGGAATAATGAGTTGTTATTAGTCCATAAGCTTTTTTTTCATAAAAATCTTCTAATATTACTTCTGCTAATGCACCTCCAAGTTCAGGGTCAGAACCTGTTCCGAATTCATCTATAAGAAAAAGAGTATTCTCATTACACTTTCTCAAAAAAGACTTCATATTTTTAAGTCGATAAGAATAAGTGCTTAAATGGTTTTCTATTGATTGATTGTCTCCTATATCAGTAAGAATTTGTTCGAAGAGCATTGCCTTAGACTTTTCATTTACTGGAATTAATATTCCAGTTTGTAGCATCAATTGTAATAAACCAACAGTTTTTAAAGTAATGCTTTTTCCTCCAGCATTCGGACCTGAAATTACTACAATTCTATTTTTAGAATCCAAATGGATGTCTTGTGGATGGGTCACTTTGTCTTCTAAATTGTGAGCTTGTAACAATAATGGATGGTAAGCTTTTAAATAGGCAATTTGTTTTTGATTATCAGTAATTTTTGGAAGTAAGCCTCCAATTTCTTCGGCATATCTAGCTTTTGCATGAATTACGTCTATTTCCAATAAAAAAGCGTATTGTAATTCAAAGTATGGGAGGAAGGGTCTAAAAAAATCTGTTAATTGACTTAGTATTTTCTTTATTTCTTCAGCTTCTTCAAATTCCAAATTCTGAAGTTCACGGGTAAGAGCATTTGTAGTTTCAGGTTCTATAAAAACAATACTTCCTGTTTTGGAGCTACCCATAATAGCTCCTTTAATTTTTCGACGATACATCGCCTTTACAGCTAGTACACGACGGTTTTCAATGACAGATTCACGAATATCATCTAAATAATCTGCATTACTAAACTGACTCAAAGCTTTGTTAAAACTTCTACTAATTTTTCCTCTTAATTGTTGAATTTGTTTTCTAATGGTGAATAATGTGTCGGATGCATCATTACGAATTTCTCCATGTCGATCTATAACACTATCTACAGCAGTTTTAATTTGTTTTTCTTCAAACAACTCTCTGGATAGATTACTCAGATTTGGATAATATTTTTTAAACTTGTCCAAAAAACGAACCAAGGCATTACTTGTTTCTGTATTTCTTGCTAAGTTTCGAAAAGCTTCTAATTCCAAAACGCTATTTTCTATTTTTAGCAATTGAAAATATGAGGAAATGTCATCAAATTCGTGATTTGGAATTCGGTTTTCATTGTCAAAAGAGGAACAATATTCTGAAGTCATTTTAAGCCTATTAAGGACCTCGTCTGCTTTATTTAAGGGCCTTAAACTTAACACTACTTCTTTTCCCATGGGAGTAATAGAAAAAGCGGAACAATGCTTAAGGACTTCATTATACTCCAAGTCTTCAAGCGTTTTATCGGGTATGCTCACCATTGTTTTTTCTTAACTTAGCCTTGCAAAAGTAATAAAATCATGCAGGTAGATATACATAGAAGTTGGGAAAAGGTATTGCAATCTGAATTCAAAAGTGATTATTTTCGGGATTTAATTGCTTTTGTGAAGAAGGAGTATCATAATAAAAAGTGTTATCCTCCTGGACCAAATATTTTTAATGCCTTTAATAGCTGTCCATTTGATTGTGTAAAAGTTATTCTATTGGGTCAAGATCCTTACCATGGACCTGGTCAGGCCGATGGACTTTGCTTTTCAGTCCCAAATGGCTTAAGTATACCTCCATCATTACAAAATATTTTTAAGGAAATAGAGCGTGATCTTGGTTTGTCTATTCCTCTTAGTGGAAACCTAGAGAACTGGGCAAAACAAGGTGTTTTTTTGTTGAACTCAACTTTAACTGTTCGCTCTAATCAAGCGGGTAGTCACCAAAATAAAGGTTGGGAGGAATTTACAGATGCAGTTATAAAAACACTTTCAAAAGGGTCGCATGGTTTAGTATTTATGCTTTGGGGAGGATTTGCAAAACAAAAAATCAAATTAATTGATACTGATAAGCACCTTGTGCTAAAAAGTGGTCATCCATCACCGTTAAGTGCAAATCGAGGGTATTGGTTTGGTAACAAGCATTTTAGTCAATGTAATGGCTATTTAGAAACTCTAGGTAAAAAACCAATTAAGTGGGTTTAAAATCGTGTTAGCCTCCAATTCTCTTCACTTGATGCCCCATTTTTGTAAGAATTTGTATTAATTGGTCACGATAGTTACCTTGAATTATTATCTCTTCACCTTTGATACTTCCGCCAACACCTAAAGCTTGCTTAAGCTTTTTTGAAAGTATCTTTAATTCTTTATTATTACCCTTAAAACCTTTAATTATAGTTACAGTTTTTCCAGCACGACCCTTATTACTGAAATGAGCTTCTAACTTTTGTGCTTGGAATTCAGATTTTATTTCAGCTATAGGTTTTAATTCAAAATCTGGAGCTAAACTGTCAAATTTGATGTTAGCAAGCTCCTCTAAGCTGTTCAACTTTTTAGACATAAAAGAATTGATTATTAATGCTAAAATAGTAATTTAGGATATGTGTAAGTCCCTATTTTTATCTCAATTATTTATTTTTTCAATCCAAACTATGGCTCAAGAACTCCCTTTTTCGTCTATTCCTAAAGCTCCTGTAAACTACAGCACTAGTAATTCAATATCTAGAATGATACAAGGTTTAGGTTTTAGATATCACTGGGCGACAGAAGGCCTGAAAGCAAAGGATTTAAAATACCGTCCAACCGAAGAATCTCGAAGTACTATGGGTACGATTCAACACATATACAGCTTGAGTAAAACCATTTTAAACGCGGCAAAAAACAAAGTTTCCAAACGTTCTAAAGACCAACCACCTGAGCATTTTGATGAGCTAAGAATAATTACATTAAATAATTTATCTGAAGCTTCCGAACTATTTTTAAATTATAATGAGAATGAATTGAATGAATTAAATATCATTTTTGAAAGAGGAGGGAAGCAATCAAAGTTTCCAATCTGGAACTTGATCAATGGTCCTATTGCAGATGCCTTATATCATACTGGACAAGTGGTCAGCTTTAGGCGGACTTCTGGAAATCCAATTTCCAAGGGAGTTAACGTCTTTTTAGGAATCAAAAGTTAGTTATCCCTATCTTCAAAATTTTCTTTTTTTTCCTTTTCTAGTTTTTGATAGAGTAGATAAATTCCAATTATAAAAGCAAAAACAATCAGTATCATTTGAATTATATTCCAGTTGAAAAAAAAATCAATCATTATTTAATAATTACTGCAGTGCCATAAGCTAGTATTTCTGAGCAACCTTGCATAACCATGGAGGTAGTTAGACGAACATTTACAACTGCATTGGCACCGAGCTGTTTGGCATCTTCCTGCATCCTCTGGAGAGCTTGTTCTCTAGATTGGGCTTGGAGCTTAGTATATTCTGATATTTCGCCCCCAATTAAATTTTTTAATCCTGCAAAAATATCTTGACCAACATTTCGAGCTCTAACGGTACTTCCTCTGGCAATACCAAGTGTATCTGTAATTTCTTTGTTTTGAATTGTAGGAGTGGTTACTAGTATCATAAATTAGTTTTTAAATAAGGATTGATCAATAGCTGGAAATAAATCCAAAGCATTTTTATAGTATAATTTTTGTAAAACAGTATCGGGTAGGGCTAGTCCATACATTTTCCAATGGGCATGACGTTTTCTATAATAATCAAAATATTCATCATCCGTTTCCAAAACCCTAAAATAAGTATAGTATTCGCTCACCTTATAACTGTCTTTCCCGAAAAGAATTCGATCTTGATATTTGATAAAAAAACTTCTAGCTCGTTTGGGTTGACGTCCTAATTCTGCTAATACTGCTCCAATTTCTGTCATTACATTAGGGAAGGTGTCTAAATGAGTTTCCAAACGATCTAAATCATTACCCATCCAACCAAGGTGAGCATTTATAAAGATTGTATTAGGATGTTTTTTAAAAACTTCATGCTGTTCAGCCAATACTTCTTCAAATGATGGGTTGGTATCTGGATCCCTGAAACGATTGGGTTTTTGACGTAATTCTAACCATCTTTCATTAAACTTATCTTTAGGATGCCAAAAAGAAGAAGGTTCTCCAGAATGAATTAAAACAGGAATTTTATTTTTACCGCACGTATCCCATATAGGGGCTAGGCGTGGATCATTGATGGAAATACGATTACCTTTTGAATCAGTATCTGTAAGTCCTAAAGATTTGTATACTTTAAGTCCCATTACCCCAGCATTAACTGCTGAATCAATGAGAGCTGTCTGGGTAGCTTCAAAATCAGACTCGTCTATAGCTTCAAAATCAATATTTAAAAATAAACCAAAGCGATTTGGGGCATTTTCTTTTATATTTTCCAATGATTTTTTCAGATAGAGACCTCTAAAACCGCTCAGATTAATCATAAAACCCATATTCAAACTATCCATTTCAGCAACTAACTTGTTAAGGTTTTTTAATGGCATGTCAAATTGATGATTATGCACATCCACAAAAGGGTATTTTGATCTTTTTAGTTTGGTTTTTTTGTTTATCAGAGTAGATTTGGGACTATATTCTTCTATATCCATTAGATTGTTTTTCTTCTGAATTCTATCAATAATATAGTATGTTAATCCACCAATAAACAAGATGGTAAACGAGATTTTTAGAAGATTAAATAATTGATTAAAAAATCTACGCATCAATGAATGGGTATTATGACTTTAATATCATCCCAACGGATTCTTAATGAAGATTCCACAAAATCTATTGTAAACTGTTCAAGAGATTCAGATAATTTTTGCACTGGGACATTAATTTTCATAACAATACCACTTGAATCAGGCTCTGAAAAACTTAATCCACCTGTTTTGTTATGAACACAAATAATCCAATTTTCAGCAAATGGATAAGCATATAGACCATAAGAACCTTTAGTTAGCAGGCGGCCAGCAAAATCTAAATCTTGATTGGTTGTCAATTTGGTAGTCAAATTTGCTCCTAAACGCCAATAATTATTAAAAGGAACTAGAGCGCCATCTCCAGCCTCACCAAATATTAGACGACCGTTCTTAAAAGGCCTATAATAGTGAACTTTAATAACTTTATCCTTACTTATATATTCAGCGTTACCTTTGGGACTCTTGGGATTAATATACAAAGCATATGCAAGATAAAGACATGCAACACAAAAAATACTTATTAATGAATAAATAAAAATCTTTAAAAACTTCATATGGAGTGTGAGTATATTATTTAGCTATTAAATTACAATAAATGATTTAATATTTATTAAAACCCTATTTTACATAACATAAATTATAATTAAAATGTAATATTTAAAATAATTTATGTTTTTAATTCTTTAGCCAGCTTTTTCTGAGTGTTTTAGCTACTTCTGATGCCTCAGAATCATTAACCACACCGCTAACTTTCACTGATGGACTACCTGTCACCCCGTTAAGTGTAATCATTTCATCATTACGCAGAACTGTTATACTGAATTTAGTTTTGTCATCCCACATAAAGCTGGGTGTAAGAACAGCATTTATTTTATCACTATTTTCTTGTTTAATTTAAGGCAACATTTTATTATCTAACCCTACGAGGACATCCCCAACTTTAACTCCCATTGAATCTATTGTTGTGTTTAATCCATCTACAACATATTGAACGATACCTTCGTCATTTGGCTTTGGAGTAAAAAATAGATTTTGGTTGTCTTTGAAGAGAATACTTCTCAGCTTAACCTCGGTTTCACCCATAGTCAGTCCAACTTTATTGAAATACTCCATATAATCTATTGGTGTTTTACCTTCTACATGTGTTTTGAAAAAGTTGCCAACTTCTGGATATGTCATTGAAATAATTTCATCAATTAATTCATCATCATTAAATGGTTTTTCAGTTCCATATCGCTTAGCTAAGTTTTGCATAACCCAAAGAATTCCGTGTTCTCCTCCACTTTGTTCTCGAATAATTATATCTAAACACATATTAATTAGCGCACCCTTCTGGTAAACATTTCCATAATTTGTTTGAAATGGTTCGTCAACAATTCCAGAACTCATTTCTGTGAATGACATTTTGTCGTCATAACGTTTAGAGTAATTTAATTTTTCGAGTATACGGTTATAAAAGTTTTGTTCATCAATTAAACCTTGGTTGATTTGAAATAAATTTGCAAAATATTCAGTTGTACCCTCATACATCCATAAATGCTTAGACATTAAAGGTGTGT
>PYIJ01259276.1_pt1 | contig 16514 bp, 17 predicted proteins | sample 3578051 | NCBI WGS metagenome assembly PYIJ01 (sample SAMN08408021, study PRJNA431606) | Marine metagenome isolate SA_KN192-05_S13_5m, whole genome shotgun... | biome: marine; feature: oceanic pelagic zone; material: water; isolation source: surface water sample, 0.2-0.8 um fraction ... | reverse complement strand
GTATATCTGAAAACTCTGGACTGTCTGCCAATGGAGTACATTTAATTCTCCAAATGTGTGGATACCAAGTTGGTGAATAACCTTCACTGCCCCTTGCGGCATCTTCTACAACATAATATCTGTTGATTGCTTGTGGTCCTTCTGGATAGTAAGCCGCAATTTCTCCAACGGCTGTACTTGATGTACCAGTAACTGTTTCACCAACAGTGAAGTCACCATCGGTAACCATTCTTAAAACTTTTGCATCGTGATTGTAATTTACCACTGTTGCAGTTGTGCCACTTGTTGCACCTGTAATGGTTTCGCCTTTTCTAAATTTTTTTGCTGGCTTTGTGGTGAACTCTAAACGTGCCATATCCAACATGGTGTCATCACGTTGATGCGGAAGTTCTAATACATCACCACTCATTAACTTTCTACCAAGTATGTTGATCATTTCATTTAAATGGAACGTCATGTAGATAGTGTCGTTGGATAAAAATGCACCAAACTGTGTTAGATCAAAATCTGAATCTTGCACCTGATATACACCACGCATGTCATATACGTCAGCGTCATACTTGCGATCTCTGTTTTCTAAAAATAACAAGTCTTGTATGTTGTTGGGACGTACCACAGAATTGTCAGGTTGTGTACTGTCTGTGCTGTTTGCTTGAGCATGTGGACCAAGGTATTTGTGTATGAATACACCAGTGCCGCCAACATTAAAATGTTCGCGGATCACACGGTCGATCATTTTGTAATCATTACCTTTTTGTGGTTTCCATAAGCTGAGTCGTGGCATATCAATATCCTTTTATGTAAGTATTTATTCAATCAAAGATTGACAAAACTCGTGAATTATGTATAATGATGTATATATAGCAGTATGGATGAGAAAAAATTGAAACACGATAAATTGCTGGATATTCCAGATTTCTTAAGGCGTTTGGATGAAAATCGCACTGATGAAGTGCCACAAGTAGCTGAACAACCTGTAGAAGAAAAGCCAATTGTAGAAGAATCTACTGAACAACAACCAACTGAAGAAAAGCCCAAAAAGCCTACAATACAAGATCGTATGCGTAAACGATTGATGTACATAGTCGGAGATATTGATGATGCTTTTGAAAATGTATGGGCAAGAAAAGAAGACCCCAAAAAGTTTAAAGCATATGATTATTTCAATATGCACAATATACCTGGTGCTTTTATGAAAATGCTCAAACAACAGGTAGATGTATATATCGATGAGCAATCTAAAGGGTTACAATACAGAGATATCAAGCCAAAAGATCGCACAGATGAACAGCAGGACTATGTAGAAAGTTTTGAATCTTATTCAAAAGTTGAAATGAAACAACACATTGCTTGGTGGGAACGTGTGTACAAAGATTGTGAATTATGGGAAGCAAACAAAAAGAAACAACGTAAGCCACGAAAATACAAGCCACCTTCAAAAGAAAAAATGGCCAAAAAAGTCAAATACAAAGCAGAAGATAAAGATCTCAAATTAGTATCTGAATTGCCAATCAATTTACCAGGGTGTACAGCAGTGGTGGTGTACAACACTAAAAATAGGAAACTGGGCATATATGAAGCCACTCACAAACACCATGGTTTATCGCTCAAAGGCACAACCCTGTTAAATTACGATCTAAGCACGGCTTTACAGAAAACAGTACGTAAACCCCAAGAAGTACTGGAAAAGCTACACACGGGCGGTTTACAAGCGATTAAGAACACCTTTAACACACTATCTACGACTGAAACCAAACTTAACGGACGATTAAACAAGGAAACTATACTACTCCGTATTTTCCAATAAGGAAATAAATACAAGTATAGGATATTAAAATGGCCAAAGTAAAATCTAATAGAGATAAAATTATTGAAGATATGCGTAACCTACTTGGTGATGGTATGGTTGATGTTGAGCTTGATCCAAAGCACTATAATCAAGGTTTGGATATGGCTTTTGATAGATTCAGACAGCGATCATCAAATGCCAATGAAGAAGCAACATTATTTTTGCAAATGCAAAAAGACATAAATGAATACACATTACCAAATGAAGTAATTGAAGTACGTGAAACATTTAGACGTGCATTAGGATCAGATCAGCAATCAGGTATTGATGTTGATCCTTTTGAAATTGCATATACCAATCTATACTTTTTACAAGCAGGTAGAATTGGTGGATTAACTACTTGGGAAGCATTCAGTCAATATCAAGAAACTGTTGGTAGATTATTTGGTAATAAAATTAATTTTACTTGGGACACAGTAACTAAGAAACTTACAATTATTAGAAGACCAAGAAATGCAGAAACATTATTATTGCAAGTTTATATGAAACGTACAGATGAAACGTTACTTGATGATCCATACGCAAAGTCATGGATAAGAGAATATGCACTTGCACAGTGTAAAATGATGTTGGGCGAAGCGAGATCAAAATTTGGCCAGTTGCCAGGTGCACAGGGTGGTGTTACACTAAATGGCGCCGATCTAAAAGCAGAAGCACAATCATCAATGGATAGATTGGAAGAAGAAATTAGAAATTATACAGATGGTGGAGATCCACTTGGTATAATAATTGGATAATTTCATTTGACAAGATACAAATAATATTATACTATAGTAGCATGATTGAAGTTACTTTAGATATAGATAAAATTTCCAAAAGAGATGAATACATAGGACAGTCAACAGGTACCAGTATTGAAGGCGGTGCTCTAAATGCCAACTACAGAGAAGTTGATGCAGTAGCCAGAGTTGCCAACTATATGGGTATGCTTGGTTACAAATATGAGAAAGACTGGCACTGGGAAGATGCTGGTTGCGATGAATTGACTGTAAAAGTTGATAGCGAAGATATTGCAACACAATTAAAATTGAGGTGGTAAATTGATTATTGGATTAGTAGGCTGGATTGGCAGTGGTAAAAATACTGTCGCAGATATCCTAGCAACACAGCACAAATACAAAAGAGATTCATTTGCGGCACCATTAAAAGATGCGGTATCAAACATATTTAATTGGCCAAGGAAAACACTAGAAGGTGATACAGATCACAGTAGGCATTTTAGAGAATGTGTTGATCCATATTGGGCAAATAAACTAGCAATTAAAAATTTCACACCAAGATTAGCACTACAATTAATTGGTACAGAAATAATGAGAGAATCGTTCCACCATAAGATTTGGTTAGATAGTTTGGAACATAGATATATTGCTGGCGGACAAAAACCAACAATAATCACAGACTGTAGATTTAGAAATGAACTTGCATTTGTAAAACAAATGGGAGGATTTACAATCAGAGTAAAACGTGGTGATGATCCGCATTGGACAGAAATAGCCAAACAAGCACAAGATGGTGATACGTTTGCTCAACAGCAGTTATCTGATATTGGCATACATGCAAGTGAATGGGATCACACTGGTGTGTTGGTAGACTTTATAATTGAAAATAATGGTACACTAGAACAATTAACTGATAAAGTAAGTGGTGTAGCAAAAGTTTTAAGTAACGTATCTAAAGCTAAAAAAGAAACACAAACATTTTAAACATCAGGCATTAAGTCACCTTGACGCCATTTAAATTCTTCCATGGTCATTATTCTTTGACAGTTAGCACATATAGTTTTTAAATTATTAATAGCACTATTGCGTAAATCCCCGTCGATATGATAAACATCTAGTTGTGCATGATGTTTGGCTTTGAACCCACATTTTTCACATATAGCTTTCTTTTTGTATCCGTGTTGTTGCCATGTAGCTGTAGAACTAACACCCTTGCCCTTGCTTAAACGTATACATTTGTCGCACATTTTACGATAATAGGTCTTGTCACCTTTTTTGTAATTAAAGGCACTTGGTCTTGACTTACATTTACTGCATAATGGTCTATTGTCTGTCATAACTGTATTTACTGCCCTTTTAAAGGGGAAAATATAGGTGCTTAAACCACCCTCTTTTACCCGACATTGAATAAATAATGTATATTGGTAACAAGATAGTTGCCAGGTTATTATGAAGGAGAGATTACAATGCCAGATTTAGTTTCACCGGGTGTTTCAGTTACAGTAACTGATGAATCGTTTTACGCCGGCGCATCTCAAGGTACAGTACCATTATTTGTAGTGGCTTCAGCACAAGACAAAGCTGATCCAAGTTCTACAGGTTCAACAGCGGTAGGTACTACGAGTGCTAACGTGGGTAAAGCGTATTTGATCGGTTCACAAAGAGAACTTTTATCAACATTCGGTACACCAACATTTTATTCAGCTGGATCAACAATGATACCAGGTGATGAAAGAAATGAATACGGCTTATTAGCCGCATATTCATATTTAGGAATTTCAAATAGAGCATACGTAGTTCGTGCTAATGTAGATTTAGCAGATCTTACAGGCTCAGCAAATGTTCCAGCCGGTACACCAGCAAATGGTACATACTGGTTAGACACAACAGCAACTGATTGGGGTGTATATCAATCAGATGGTACAGATTGGAGCAAAGTTACTCCAGAAGTATTATTAGATGCACCTAGTTCAGCGGCAACATCAAACGTGAACAATGACACTGAAAAATCACCAAAAACATCATACGGTGCAAACGGTGACTTTGTTGTAGTTGCTTCAGCAACTCCGGCAAAACTTTGGGAAAAAATTAGCGGACAATGGTACCAAGTAGGTGCTGATACATGGGTAGCGGCAAAAACAGGTACACCAGTTGTATACATGCAACCAGGTTCAGGTTCGGCTCCAAGTGCTACAGTGGCAGGTTCGATTTGGGTTAAAACAACGACAGTAGGTGGCGGTGCTAACGTAGTAGTAAAATACTATTCAACAGCAACAAACCAATGGTCAACAATATCAGCACCAATGTATGCTGATGATGACAATGCTGTTACAGCCTTAACACCGGCGGCAAACTCACTTTACACAATGTTTGATGATGACAATGATGCGGCATGGAACAATGATAGAATTGACAATGCAACATATAAGCAAACAGCAAACAATTCAACACCAGAGGTACAATACGAGATCAAATTAAGAGGTACTGCCACTACAACAACAGCTACTGGGACAGCAGACCTTTCAGGTAACGGTATTGACTTAACTGGTTCGCAGGACGCACTAAAAGTAAACATCTGTAACGTTGACGTAACAGTAACAGCGGCAGGTGGTGCAGGTTCAAATGTAACACTAGCAGAAATAGTTGCTGGTATCAACAACAATGGTTCATTGATAGCTAAAAAAGTTGTAGCTTCAATTGAAGCAAGTTCAGGTACAAAAGAGTATTTAAAACTTGAAAGAACAAATGGTAAAAACATTTGGGTTGAAGATACTACAACAGCAGGTAATACTATTGGTGTAACAACTGCAAACTTAGGTTTTGCAGATAACATGGCTTCAGGTTCTGATTCATGGTACATGGCTTCAATATGGAGCTCATTATCATATGAAGCATCAGCTAACGCACCAACTTCAAATCCTGTAGATGGCACTTTATGGTATGACACTAATTTATCAGCAGATATGTATGTTGCTGAAAACAGTGGTGGTACAATGAAATGGTTTGCATACGCAAACTCAAAAGATACATTTACAGCAGGTAATGTTAACACAGGTAAAAACGGTATTGCTTCAGGCATAAGAGACTTACAAATGGTATCAAGTGAACCAGCAAAACAATCAGATGGTACAGCACTTGAAAACGGTGACATTTGGATTGACTCAAACGAATTAGAAGCTTATCCAAAAATTTACAAATATAATACAACTTCAAGCAAATGGGTATTAATTGACAATACTGATCAATCATCAGCTTCCGGCATTGTGTTTGGTGATGCAGTAGGTAACCCAGCAGGTACTACAACAGCAGATCAAGGTTGGGGTAAAGCATACGCATCTTTCAACACAGATGCTCCAGACCCAGCAGATTATGCCGAAGGTACACTCTTGTTTAACACAAGATTATCTGGTTACAATGTTAAAGAATACAAAACATCATACGTAGTTGGTGGTACTAATATTGGTCCAATTTGGGTCAACAAAGCTGGTAACAAACCAGATGGTTCACCATACATGGGTAGAAAAGCACAGAGACAAGTTGTTGTTACAGCACTTCAATCAGTGTTTACATCAAATGATGAAATCAGAGCAGAATCAAGATTCTTTAACTTGATTGCATGTCCTGGTTACTCAGAAACATATGATGAAATGATTGCACTTAACACTGCGAAAAAAGAAACTGCATTTATTATACTTGACGCTCCATTTAGATTAAAAACTCCTTCAGAAGTATCTAATTGGATGTCAAACTCAGCAAATGCAACAACTAATGGTGAAGACGGATTAGTATCAAGCCACACTTACTCAGCTGTTTACTATCCACATGCACTAACAACTGATCTAGCAGGAAACAACGTAGTTGTTCCAGCTTCACACATAGCACTAAGAACTATTGCTTCAAGTGATAATGCGGCATTCCAGTGGTTTGCTCCAGCAGGTTACCAAAGAGGTTTAGTTTCAAATGCTTCATCAGTTGGTTATATTGACCCACAAACAGGTGAATATAATTCAGTTGTATTAAGTGAAGGTTCAAGAGACACACTATACTCTAAAAAAGTTAATCCAATTGCTTTTATGCCAAACAGAGGACTAGTAGTATTTGGTCAAAAATCACTACACCCTGTAGCATCAGCACTTGATAGAGTTAATGTAGGTAGATTAATTTGTTACTTAAGATATAACTTTGATCAACTTGCAAAACCTTTCTTGTTTGAATTAAACGACAGAATGACAAGAGATCAAGTAACTGACACTTTTGAAAGATTCCTTTCAGACTTGGCTTCAAAAAGAGCATTATTTGACTTCCTAGTTGTATGTGATGACACAAACAACACACCAACTAGAATTGACGCTAACCAGATGTGGATCGATGTAGCGATACAGCCAGCAAAAGCGGCTGAATTCATATACATTCCGATCAGAATAAAGAACACTGGTGAGAATATGAGCTATAGTTAATAGACAAAATACACTAAAAAGGGCTACTGTAGAGATACAGTAGCCTTTTTTTTACCCTTTACCCTCAAACTTTTTTCTAAATTTTCCTATATTTTGCTAAATACTACTGTAATACAAATTAATTTGTAAGGAGAGATTACAATGGCTACATTAAACAAATTCGGCGTACCAATAGACGGTGCTACAGGTAGAGGTGGTATTTTACAACCAAAACTTAAATATCGTTTTAGAGTACGTTTTACAGGCTTTGGTAATTTAGGTGCTAACCCAGTTGATTTAACTCAACAGGTTATGAACATAACGAGACCAAAAGTAACACACGAAGAAGTTCCTGTACACGTTTATAACTCAGTAGCATATTTGATGGGCAAACACACGTGGGAGCCAATTACAATTACTCTACGTGATGACATCAATAACAGTATTTCAAGATTAACAGGTCAGCAAGTTCAGAAGCAGATGAACCACTTTGAACAAACTGGTCCAATTAGTGGTGGTCAGTACAAATTCACTACAAAGGTTGAAATCTTAGATGGTACTAACGATGCTGAATTAGAACAGTGGAACTTAGAAGGCTGTTTCTTACAGAATGTTGATTATTCAGATGGTGATTACGCTGTCTCTGAACCAGTACAAGTTATCATGACAATGAGATATGATAATGCTACACACTTTGGTCCAGGTGGCGGTGAAATATTCCCTCAGTTCCCATTAACATTTGGTGGAACAACAGGCGTGAACTAATAGTTAATGAAGGGTAAACTATGAGCAAAGTAAATGCCAGTAAAATTACCCCCGAACAGAAGAAGTTCCTAGACTCAGCGACAGGAACTTCTTCTATAACTACGGAACAAGATATCAGAGCCGTAGGTAATGCACAATTAGAAAATATTTTAAGAAAACAAAATCAAGAAGTATTAGATTCAACATCAGGCGAAATAGCACAAGATGCCATTGCCGCTGATTCATTTGATAGACCAGCTTCTGACACTACAGATCCAACACTGCAAGGCCCAACCAGAGTACAGGATACTTATTCGCTAAGGCAATCACCAACAGCATTGATGTCTGGTGTGCCAAGAATGAAATTTGAATACTTGGCTGTATTTAGATTTGCAGGGGGTGAAAGTCAATTTGAAGATATATTTGCACCTGGTAATAGTGAAGTAGAATCATTAGATAGAGATTTACAAGCAATGACATTGAGAGATGTACAAAATGGTAAAATGACATCAGCTGAATTCACTGCTCAAAAAAATGATTTAAATGGAAAAAAGCAAGGAGTATTAGAATCCATTAGACGTGAACTAGCTTTTAATGTTAGGCAAGTTGATGGACCGAAAGTTAACTTTCAATACGACACATTAAATCAATACAATAGAAAAAGAAATGTGTATAGACGTGTTGATTATGATCCAATTAATATTAGATTTTTTGACACATTTAACAACAATGCAATTAAACTTTTTCAATACTTGTATGAATTAAACGTTAGAGATGCACAAAATGGTCATACAGATTATAGAGGTTCACAAAACCGTTTAAATAATAGAGGATTGTATCATGCTAACCCAATGATATCTGATGATACGTTTACAACACAACACAATTTTGGATTGAAGTCTTTCGATGGCGGAAGCACATATCCGATTAAAAGTTTAGATTTATTTGTAGTGCATGGATCACGATATAATTTGATTAGATTTGTGCATCCTAAAATTATTGGAATGGATCATGATGTGTTTACATATGAATCGAGTCAACCAGTTGAACTTGGTATGCAGTTTGCTTACGAAACAGTTATATATGAAACATTGAACTGGGAAATGAGTAATGCCAAAGATGTTGTGGTCGATTTTGATCAAATATTTGCAAATACTTTGAAAATGCCAGAAACTAATTATTCAGCAACTGGTGAAGTTGAAGGTGAATCAGGCACAAGAGAAACTGGATACGATTGGACAAGAATGACAACATCCATTCCAGATGAATATCCACCAGGAACAGTTGGCACAGGATCAAACATAATGAAAGCAGAAGGCTTTATAAATGATGGTGAACCAAAAGATGCCGCATTCGGAGGAAAATCTGAATTCATTAATAAGTTCCAACAAGACTTGGCTCAAATGCAAACAGATTTAAGCAAGATAAGTGCAACTCCATTTAGTGATAAGATAAACGAAATATCTAGTGAAGTGTATGCGGCAACTAAATCAGCAGTGTCTGGTTTTGGTGCAGGTGGCAAATCCGGAGGCGGTGGCGCTGGCGGAAACTTTTGGCAAGGTATGGGAGATAAGTTTTCATCATTGAAAGGTCCTGGCGATGGAAGATATAATCCGGATAGTAAAAATTTTAGAAAGCCGGTTGGCAAAGGATATGTTAAAGATTCAAAAGGTAATTTAGTGAAAGACGGAAACGGTAATCCTGTGAGAGGCGGAAACGTCTACGATACACGTGATCTAAATCCAGGAAGAGGTTATTAATTATGTCAAATCAAAGTACAAACATAACAGCAAGAGTAGGTGGTGAAAGTCAAATTGTATCATTGTTTGGAAATGTTTTCAACGCAATACAAAATGCACAACCAAATGTGTCAGCACAGGATGTTACAACACTAATATTAAATCAATATGGTGGAGTTCAATCTCAAATATCTCCTGCAAAATATGATTACATAGTTGGTATATTTGAAGCATCAGGAATGAACACGCAAGTGTCAAAAGCATACGCACTGCTTTGTATTGATTCTGTAAAAACACTTGGAATCAGTTTTGATAAATTATTTGAATCAATGACAGATCCGATCAGCTTTTCAAATTTAGGATTAACACTAATCAATCATTATCGTCCAATATCAAGTCAAATTGGAAAAACAATTACTATATCACAAACACCAAACCATATCAAAAGAATGATTGCCTACTAATGGCTGAACTATTTGTCATAGTTTTATCTTTGTGGGGGTTCAATGGATCTGAATGGGTGTATGTTGGTAATCAAGCAGTTTATCAGGAACCAATGAGTTATGATGAATGCATCAAAGCTAAAGATAAATGGATAAAATTTGAACAAAACGAATACTACAGATTAAGTATAGAATGTAAAAATTTATAATTTAGTGGTTAAATACTACTGATGGCTTATTTTAAACAAGGACAATTTGAACCAAAGAACCCACGCAAGTATGTTGGGCAACGTGTACCAATCTATAGATCAAGTTGGGAAGCGGCATTCATGCAGTTCTGTGATACCAATCCAAACATAGTTGCTTGGTCAAGTGAACCTGTCAAAATACCTTATCGTAATCCATTCACAGGAAAGTACACAGTGTATGTTCCAGATTTTTTAATTCAATACTTAACTAAAAATGGCAAGCCACGTGCCGAAATGATTGAAGTAAAACCAAGGGCACAAACAATTCAAGAAGCGGCCAAAACTGCAAAAGACAGAGCCACTATTGCACTTAACAGAGCAAAATGGAAAGCGGCCGGAGAATGGTGCAAAAGAAAAGGCATTATGTTTAGAATACTTAATGAAGATTCGATATATAAATTAAAGAGATAAATAATTATATACGTAGTTAATAGGTACTAGTTATGACAGAAGAAAATAAAATACCAATGGAAGATATGATAGATCAAGCCAAGGAGGGTTTAGATGAGCAAGAAAATGTCGGGCAAACAGAAGATTCGAAACGTCAAGACAGCGGCGAAGAAGTTCAAAAGGAAGATGGTGAGCAAACTAAAAGCGAGAGCATCCAGAACACCGATACAACACCAATCCTAAGAGCAATCACAACTGCTGAAAAAATTGATAGAGCATTACCACAAGTTACAGGATTAGATGCTGAAGATAAAGATATGGACACATACGCCACAGAAGCAATGAAGTCATATCAAGATTTAATGAATTTAGGAATGAATGTTGAAGGAAGACATTCTGGTAAGCTATTTGAAGTTGCTTCTACCATGCTCAAAAATGCTGTTGAGGCCAAAAATGCTAAATTAGAAAAGAAATTACGCATGGTTGAGCTACAATTAAAGAAACAAAGAGTTGATCAAATGAACAAAACAAGCGATAATTCAGCTGATATTGTTGAAGGCGAAGGATATGTTGTAGGTGATCGTAACGAACTACTAAAGCAGATCTTAGATAGAGTAGATAACGATAAAAAGGATAAATAAAAATATAGGAAACTAACGATGAAAACATTTAAAGAATATCTAGCAGAAGCAGTAAAAGAGTACACATTCAAAGTAAAAATTGCTGGTGTACTTGAAGATTCGCATTTAGATGCAATGGAATTAGCAATGGCTCCATACAATGTAGTAAAAATTGGAAGCCCTAAAAAAACTATCATGCAGGAACATCCTTTAGATTTTCCAGCAAACGTTACTAACACAGAAGTAACAATTATTGAAGTTACAACTGCTATGCCAGTTTCATATCAAACACTATCAAGACATTTATCAGATCATATGGGATTACCATATGAGTCAGTTGTTGTTTGTCATGAAGGTGATCCTTTACAAGCTGAACAAGATAAATTAAATGCTGAAAAGTCAGATGATGCGTATGATCCAATTATGGGACAACCATACGATAAAAAAGAAGAAGCAGATGCTTCTGGTATTGTACACAGTGAAGAATCAAAACAAGGTTTCCTAAAAGGACTTGCAAAAGCACAAAAAAATGAAGGCGGCAATGTCGAAGTAGTAACTGGTTTACAAGAATCAAAAGTTACAAGTTATATTGCGAAAGGGAAAAAGTAATGTCAGACAAAATTAACGAAAATGATGCGTTGTCAAGATTACTTACACTTGCTGGTATCCAACCAACTATTCTTGTTGTACAACCTCAGAATGATGAAGTTGCAGAAGAAGAAGTTGAAGTTGCTGGTACTAATGAACCAGATGAGCAAGAGATTGACATTGATGCATTAACACCATCTAAAAAAGCACAGCGAAAATTAAAGTTTGTTCCGGCTAGACACGGAGATAATCCAATTGCAACTGATGAATCTTTGGAAGAGAAAGAATCACGTTTAGCAGAAGAGTACGAAAGTTTTAAAAATGACAAATAACTGCGATAAATGTAAGTGTAATTGCCCAGAAGAGTGTAAAGACTGTGACTGTGGATGCTGTAACTAGTTTATTTTTTTTATTACTTATTAAGCATTGCATTGTTGATTTATATTTACAAAGCCTATTAACTTATAAAACTAAAAAATCAAAATATAATTCTCTGTCAGCACAGGTACATTATGCTCAACACGGTGTTGGGTCTTTTATTGTATTGTTCTTTTTTATTCCTTTGCCACTTGCAATTCTTTTTAGCATACTTGATCATGTTGCTCATTGGCACATTGATTTTCTAAAAAGTTCTACACAAAAAAGATTTGGTATTGAACAACATTCAAAAGGCTATTGGTTCTTAAGTTCAATCGACCAAGGCTTACATTATCTAACATATTATATTATCATATTACTTGTATCGTAAAACGCACTAAATATTTGTATGCGTATCAGAGATCAAATACTTTATGATACTAGAATCACAACAATGAAGGTGTATTATTTTATGCCTGACTATCAAAGTGTGATACAATTATTCATGTGGCAGTTTGATGACATACCCCCACAGTTTCCGAGAGCCCATAAATTTCTAAATCATTGGCATGACAACATAGATGCAGTAATCCAAGACATTTATTTGGCACATTCAGGACACTTACAACAGGTAGAATTCAATCCTGTAGACGATATTTTTAATATTCATTAAGTACGCATTTAATTAGCATAAATACAAGTATGGCACGTAGTAAAGTTTTAGAAGGTAACCTAGTCAAAAAAGCATATTCAAAATCTAAGTACACAGAAAAACAATTACAAGATTTAAAACAGTGTGCAGATTTAGAAACAGGTTACATACATTTCATGAAATCACACATGTGGATACAACATCCTACTAAAGGACGTATGAAATTTGATCCATATCCGTTCCAAGAAGAACTATTAGAAACATATAATGGTTATAGATTTGCCATAGCCATGTGTGCAAGGCAGACAGGCAAAACAACCTGTGCGGCCGGGTACCTATTATGGTATGCAATGTTTCATCCAGACACATTAATATTGATCGCGGCACACAAATACCAAGGTGCACAAGACATCATGCAACGTGTGAGATTCGCATATGAAGAATGTCCGGATTATATTAGGTGTGGTGTAACAAGTTATAACAAAGGATCAATGGACTTTGACAATGGTTCAAGAATCATAGCACAGACAACCACAGAAACAACAGGACGTGGTATGTCCATATCAATGATATACATGGATGAGTTTGCATTCGTTGAACCACAGAACAAAGCAAGAGAGTTTTGGACTTCACTATCTCCAACACTATCAACAGGTGGTAAGTGTATTATTACATCTACACCAAACAATGATGACGATTTGTTTGCACAACTATGGAGAGGCGCTAACAAATTACAAGACGAATACGGTAATCCAGCAGATGTAGGACTGAATGGTTTCAGACCAAAGTTTGTACACTGGAGTCAACACCCTGAAAGAAATGATGAATGGGCCAAAGAAGAAAGACAACGTATTGGTGAAGAAAGATTTAGGAGAGAACACGAATGTGAGTTTATTGCATTTGATGAAACACTTATTGATGGTATAAAATTAATAACATTACAAGGCACACAACCGTTGGTTAAACATGGACAAGTACGTTGGTATCAAAAAGTACAAAAAGGTAACACATATTTGGTATCATTAGATCCATGCTTGGGTACAGGTGGAGACTTTGCGGCCATACAAGTGTTTAGTTTACCAGATTTCAAGCAAGTTGCTGAATGGCAACACAATAAAACGCCTATCCAGGGGCAAGTTAGGGTTATGCACAGCATACTCAAAGAAATAGATCAGCAGTTACGAGCAAGTGGCACACCGAATCCAGAAATATATTGGACTATTGAAAACAACACACTTGGTGAAGCCGCAATTGTAACTGTTGACGAAATGGGTGAAGATAAATTTCCAGGATATTTCTTACATGAACCACGTAAAGGTGGACAACAACGTAGGGTAGTGCGTAAAGGATACAACACAACCAACAAATCAAAAGTTACTGCTTGTTCAAAACTAAAGCAATGGGTTGAAACCGATAAAATTACATTATTTTCGAAACCACTCATTAGAGAACTTAAAGTATTTGTTGCAAAAGGTAATTCTTTTGAAGCAAAATCCGGAGAGCATGATGATTTAGTATCAGCATTATTGTTAGTAGTACGTATGACAGACTTTTTAACCAAATATGATGCTACTATGGAAGAATCTTTAGGAGCAAGACTCGAAGATGATGATGATTTTCAAGATCCAATGCCAATAATTATATAGGAAAGTATAAATACAAGTATGGCAGTAAACATCGAAACAGTAGCAAACAAAATATTCAAAGTTATCAAAGGATCTGGGCATGAAGTTAAAATGTATGACTCTGCTACAGGCAATGAAACTGTGGATCCAAACGCATCACGTTATTTTTATGTAAAAATGCCCAATTATATGGTGCATTTAGACCCAGATAACAGTGAAATCAAGCTACATCAAGGTGCTGAAAAAACAGACGAAAAAGTTAAAGGAGTCATAAATAACATTAAGCATATTGCAAAGAGCTATATGCTTGATTTTGATCATAGAATATTTGGCAAAGAGTTAACGCCAAAAAACTATGCATTTAAAATTGATCAAAATAGGAATGAGAAAGACATGAGCGAGTTACAAACAGAAGGTTATACACCGTTACAAGGATCAACAAAAACAAGTGAACAAAAACTTGAAGGTGTTAAAGTGATCGTAAGACACAACAAAGCAGTTGACGAAACTAGCAGAGGTGCAAGATCAAGAAATATCCAGGGTATTTTTGTAGAAACATCAGAAGGTGAAAGATTTAAATATCCACACATTCATTTAAATGGTGCTAGAGCAATGGCAAGACACGTACACGCAGGTGGTAAACCACATGACGAAGTAGGTGAAGCAATTGTTAACCTATCAGATCAATTAGCAAAATTAAAAGAAGTTACAAAATTCGCAAGACGTTTTGCACAAGTACAAGAACAAGCGGCAGACGTGTTACCGTTAGTAGACAACAAAGTTGCAGATATTAAAAAAACAATTCATAAATTAACAACTGCATCAGGTTATGCTGACTTTACAGAAAACTACAAAGCATCAGAAACTGTAGAACCATCAATTGAAGCATTAGAAGAGCTAAAAGGTAAATTCACAGTTACAAAATTTGATGAAAAAATTGGTGAAGTGCTTCCATTACTACAATCATTGGTAGATGAAGCCAAAGCAGAACAAGACAATTCATCAAAAGCAATTGCAGACAGAATTATGGCAAAGATCAAAGCAGGTGACCCTGTTGATATGCATAGTCCAAACGCAACACAGCAAGAATATGATCCAGAAAAAGTTGGTTCATTTACAAACAAAGATGCAAAGATTGCCTACAGACTTTCAGACTTGGCGGCTAAAATCAAAGATGACGAAATGAGTGTATTCCTTGCAAGACTTTCAGACAAGTTTACACAATATGCAACTGATCCAAACATTGAAATGAAAATTAAAAGAGAACCAGAAATATATCAAATTCAACCATGGGAAAAAGCAACAGCGGCGGCAATTATCCAAGGTGTAAAAATGAAAACTGTAAAACCAGAACCAGAAGCATTGCCAAAAGCAGAAGATGTTGTTCCTAATCCAGAAGCAGAATTAGAAGAAGCAGTTGCACCTTTTGGTACAGATGAATCATTTATTGATGAAGGTGATATCAAAGACAAAGAAGATTACATGGCAAAGAAAAAAGCCTTACAAGATATTCAAATGGATCCAAACACTCATAAGGATGAAAAACTTAAAAAAGAAATTATGAGACGTAAAGCAGAATTAGATGCAGAAGCCAAAGAAAAAGGCATGAAAGAAAATCCGATGTCTCCAGAAGACATGGAAAGAATTAAAAAGAATCCACCAGAAGAAAATTATTTAGGTATATCAAAAGATGAACTGGCAGGAATGGCTATGGATCAACAGCATGAATTTGAAGAGTACAAAGATGCTGTATATGATGATATTAAAGATCCAACAAGTGTATATGCTGGCAAATCAACAGAAGAAATTGTTGCAATGTTAAGAAAAGAAGCAGACGGTATTGGTTATGCTGACGTATCAGATGGTGATAGACATCCATCAGAGCCAGAATGGTTAAACAAAATTGCTGACGAAATGGAAAAATCAAAAACAGAAGCAAGTGGCTACGGTGGACAAGCAGAACCATACATGCATACAATTAAAGTTGACGGTGATTATGATATGGACAGAGGCATCACTGATAAAGATTGTGAAGAAATGGAATATGATCTTGCAAAAGGTGGTATCAAAGCATCATGTGAACCAAATGAAATGATGCAAGGTG
>PYIJ01237989.1_pt1 | contig 16539 bp, 12 predicted proteins | sample 3578051 | NCBI WGS metagenome assembly PYIJ01 (sample SAMN08408021, study PRJNA431606) | Marine metagenome isolate SA_KN192-05_S13_5m, whole genome shotgun... | biome: marine; feature: oceanic pelagic zone; material: water; isolation source: surface water sample, 0.2-0.8 um fraction ... | reverse complement strand
GGCCCAACTTAGGGTGGCGGATTTGCTGGATTGGATCAGCAGCAATCTGCTGCTTGAGGACCAAATGACGATAAAAACCTTTTAGCGTGCTCAGCCAGCGTGCGGTGCTGCGTGGACTGAGATGGCGCTCTTGCCGCTGGTTGAGCACCTCCAGCAGGTCCGCTTCTTCGGCAGTACTGAGTTGGTTGATACCCATGGCCCGCAGTGCTTTTGAGGTATCGGTTAAGTCGCGTCGGTAGGCGGACAGCGTGTTTTCGGCGAGCCCTCGCTCGAGCCAGAGAGACTCAAGATAGGTATCGATCTCGTCAGAAGAATGAGCGTGGCTGACCATGGAGCAAACATCGCATATCTAAGCTGGCTTTACGACAGACGCCCTGTTGTCGACTCGTGCAAAGCGCGGCCCCGCGCTAACGCGAAAACAGGCAAAAAAAAGGCCAGCAATGCTGGCCTTTGCGTCTGTGTCGCGGCGTCTACGGCCAGCGACAAATCGTTAACCGATCTTTTCTTTGATGCGAGCGGAACGTCCAGAGCGTTCGCGCAGGTAGTACAGCTTTGCTTGACGCACATCGCCGCGACGCTTTACCTCAATCTCGCTAATCAACGGGCTGTGCGTTTGAAACGTCCGCTCAACGCCGACACCGTGGGAGATTTTTCGCACGACGAAAGAAGAGTTCACGCCACGACTTTTAACGCCGATAACCACACCTTCATAGGCCTGCAACCGTTCACGGTTGCCCTCTTTCACGCGTACTTGCACAGACACAGTATCCCCTGGGCTGAAATCTGGAACGTCTTTCAGCTGACTGTTCTCGATCTCTTCAATAATCTTGTTTCTTCTCACCATCTTTCTCCACAGAGTGCGGGCCGCGTTGCTGCGCGCATGCTATTAATAGTTGCCTGTCCAGTGGATCAAACACCCTCCCAGTCAACAGATCGGGACGACGTTCCAATGTTCGTTGCAATGCCTGTGAACGTCGATATCGCTTGGTGCGATTGTGGTCTCCACTCATGAGCTCTTGAGGCACACCCTTGGAGCCGACATTTACAGGCCGAGTATAGTGAGGGTAATCGAGCGTTCCATCAAGGTGTGATTCATCAATTACCGACTGCTGATTGCCCAATGTGCCCGGCAGGTGGCGAGCAATGGCATCCATGACGACCATGGCTGGCAGTTCACCACCACTGAGGACGTAGTCGCCTATCGACCATTCCTCATCCACGTAGTCGCTGACAAACCGTTCATCAATACCCTCATACCGACCACAAATGAAAATCAGGCCTGCATCATTCTTGCTGTCGATGGCCAACTGCTGGTCGAACCGACGTCCCTGTGGGCTCATTAACACCACCCTACTGCGCGCAGGGGCTTGGGCCTTGGCCTCTGTCAGGGCTGCGAGCAGAGGCTGTACCATCATCACCATGCCCGGGCCGCCACCATAAGGTCGATCATCAACGGTTCGGTGTTTGTCGGTGGCGTAGTCGCGGGGGTTGAAGCAGCGCAGGTGCAAATGGCCAGCCGCCAGCGCTCGACCAAAAACACCGTCCTGAGAAACCGCATCGAACATCTCAGGCAGCAACGTGATGACGCCTAACCACATGACAGTCTTCGTACCTCTTTTATGACCAATCGGGCGACCAATTTACACGAACCTGTCTGCTCTCGGTGTCGACGGAGAGCACGTAATCCTGGGTAAAGGGCACGAGAACGTCTCGCTTCGCGTTTTCGGACCGAATGCACAGTATCGCGTGAGCGCCAGTTTCCATCAGCTCTTGCACCTCGCCCAGGTACTCGTCATGGATATTGATGACAGCGCAGCCGATTAGGTCATGCCAAAAAAACTCATCGTCTTCGGGCTCAGGAATCGCGGTCCGGGGCACACCAATAAGTGCCCCGGTCAAACGCTGCGCTTCTTCTCGATCAAGGACGCCTTCTAGTTGCACGACATAGGCCTCTTTGTGCGGCCGGCTCTCGTAGCCTTTCACCGCAAACCATGGCTGCCCGGCGGCGCTTTGCACGAACCAAGGCGCATAAGAAAATAGGTTTTCGGAGCGTTCCGTAAAGGAGTGCAACACCTGCCAACCACGCACACCATATGGCCTGCCAAGCTTGCCAACAATAACGACGGCGTCCGTGTCGATTCTTGAAGTTGGTGGTGAACTCATGGTTTTGGTTAGCGGTTTTGCGGTTTTTCCCGTTTATAGGCACAAAAAAACGCGACTGACTCGCCGCGTTTTCTATTCTTGGTGCCTGTTTAGGCGGGAACCAATAACAGGCGCTGCGCGCACCGCACGGTAGCTTACGCAGCTGCCCCCGTATTTTCTTTGCGCGCCTGCTTGATCAGCTTAGCCACCCGCTCGGAAGGTTGAGCGCCAACGCCCATCCAGTAATCGACACGGTCAAGGTCAAGGCGCAACACTTCGGCTTGGCCCTTGGCCACTGGGTTGAAAAAGCCAACGCGTTCGACGAAACGGCCGTCTCGAGATGCGGCGCGGTCTGCAACGGTGATGTGATAAAACGGGCTCTTCTTTGAACCGTGACGAGCCAGACGGATTGTTACCATAGTGATCTCTTTCTGCGTGCTTACTGTAAGTTCATCGTATTCATTTCGCTTAATCGCCGCTGGCCGTGCGTGTTTGCCAAGTCGTCCCGCGGAAAGGCGCGATATGATATAGCAACAGCCTGTGGGCGCAAGTGCTTGAAAGCTAGGGGTTAACGCTTGCGCATGCCCGGCGGCATACCTGCTGGCCCGCCAGGGGCTTGCATGCCGGGCAAACCCTGCATGCCTCGCATCATGCGCTGCATACCACCTTTGCGACTGACTTTTTTCATCATCTTTTGCATCTGCTTATGCTGTTTAAGCAGGCGATTAATATCGGCAATCTGTGTGCCGCTGCCGTCGGCAATGCGTTTTTTGCGTGAGCCATTAATGAGATCGGGAAAACGGCGCTCTTTTACTGTCATGGAGTCGATGATCACGCCCATGCGTTTGAATTGACCGTCGTTCACCTGAGCCTTGGCGGCCTGAGGGATTTGGCCCATACCCGGTAGCTTATCGAGCATGCCAGACACACCGCCCATATTGTCCATTTGCTGTAGCTGGTCGCGAAAGTCCTCTAAATCAAATTTGCGCCCGCTCTGCATTTTTTGCGCGAGTCGATTGGCTTTGTCTTTATCAACCTTGCGCTCTGCTTCTTCGATGAGCGAAAGCACATCACCCATACCCAGAATGCGAGAGGCGAGACGGTCTGGATAAAACGGCTCCAGACCTTCGGTCCTCTCACCAATGCCCATAAACTTGATCGGCTTACCGGTGATCGTGCGTACGCTCAGTGCCGCACCACCTCTAGCATCACCATCCGTTTTGGCCAGCACAATGCCGGTTAGGGGCAGCGCATCGTTAAAGGCCTTGGCAGTATTCGCTGCGTCTTGCCCGGTCATGGCATCGACCACAAAGAGGGTTTCGATGGGTTTCACGGTTTGATGCAGCGCTTGAATTTCCGCCATCATCTCAGCATCGACGGCCAAACGACCAGCAGTGTCCAAAATCAGCACATCGGCAAGCTGCTTGTCGGCCTCCTTCAACGCTCGCTGTGCTATGTCCACAGGCTTTTCGTCTGCGCTGGAGGCAATAAAACTCGCGCCAACCTCGCCAGCCAGCGTCTCCAGTTGGGCTATCGCCGCTGGCCGGTAAACGTCCGCACTGACGACGGCAACCTTTTTCTTTTCACGCTCTTTAAGCAGCCGCGCCAGCTTGGCCACAGTCGTGGTCTTACCCGCACCCTGCAGGCCCGCCATCAAGATAACCGCTGGCGGCTTGGTCGCCAGATTCAGCGCGTCGTTGGCGTCGCCCATAATGTGCACAAGTTCGTCATGCACGATCTTGATAAAGACCTCGCCGGGATTAAGCGCTGCCGTTACCTTCTGGCCCACAGCTTTGTTGCGAACCTGATCGACAAAGTCCTTTACAACGGACAGCGCCACGTCGGCTTCCAACAGTGCCATGCGTACATCACGCAGCGCTTCTGCGATGTTGTCTTCGGTAAGCCGGGCTTTGCCGGTGATTTGTCTCAGGCTTTGGGAGAGCCGATCAGAAAGGTTGTCGAACATAAATCCACAGTGCTCGTTTAGTTGTCACTCGCTAGGAGGCGAGAGTATAGCTCGAGACTTCAAAGCTGCGGTAATTACCGCAGCCCCCCACCCCAGTAATTGCGCCTTGAGCAGGCATTAACGCGAGCGGGTGATATTCGCGTAGAGCTCATCCAACGGCTTGGACGAGCCGTCCTCAATGACTTGGCGGCAATGCTGGCGCTGCAGCAGACGAGGCTCGGCAACTCCGCACGAATGCGCAATGGTTTCAACCTCTTGCATCAGTCTCTGCGCATACAAAGCCACGCGCTCGGCCTTGTCGTATACGACTAGGCCTCGCTGCAGTCTTGGATCATGGGTCGTGATACCAGTAGGACAGGTATTTTTATTGCATTGCAGCGCCTGGATGCAGCCAAGCGCCAGCATAAATCCGCGAGCAGAGACCACCAGATCAGCACCAGCGCACATGGCCCAAGCAACCTGACCCGGATTGGTTAACTTGCCGCTGGCAATTATGCGAATCCGCTCGCGCAGCCCGTGGCGACTCAGAATGTCCGCCACCACTGGCAAGCTCTCTTTTAACGGCAATCCCATGTAATCAATTAGGCTTGCTGGCGCGGCCCCAGTGCCGCCGTCAGCGCTGTCGATAGTGATAAAATCCGGCGCGTGCTCCGTGCCTCGCTGCGCAATGACTGTGCAAAGCTCATCGAGCCAACCATAGGCGCCAATCACTGCCTTAAAACCCACGGGTTTACCTGTAATGTTGCGCACCCGAGCGATAGCGTCGAGTAGATCCTCAGCACTATTAATGGCCGGGTTCCTGTTGGGGCTAATGGAGTCCTGGCCTTGGGGAATTGCGCGAATGCGAGCGATTTCCGCCGTCACCTTGGCGCCGGGCAAAATACCACCCTTGCCGGGTTTGGCGCCTTGGCTGAGCTTGATCTCGAACATGCGAACCTGTTCGTGCATCGCCACGGCAGCGAGTTTCGCTTCGTCAAGGTTGCCGCTGGCATCTCGGACACCGTAGTTGGCGGTACCAATTTGAAAAACGATGTCTGCGCCACCCTCGAGATGCGCGGGAGACAGCCCACCCTCGCCCGTGTTGAACCAAATCCCGGCTTTGGCTGCGCCCTTTGACAGCGCCTCAACAGCGGGCCGAGAAATCGCGCCGTAACTCATACCTGAGATGTTGAAAAACGACTTTGTGACGAAGGAGTGCTGCGCATGAGGCCCAATGGTCAGCGGTTGCGGTGGGAGTGCATCGCACTCAAGTGTTGGGTAGGGACAATTGACAAATAGCACCGTGCCGGTTGGTCTGAGATCTCGCGTAGAGCCAAAGGCTACCGTGGTATCAAAGCCTTTGGCCGCGCGATAAACCCAGCTGCGCTCCGCTCGATTGAACGGCAGTTCTTCCCGATCCATGGCAAAAAAGTACTGGCGGAAAAACTCGCCTAACTTCTCGAACAGATATCGAAACCGAGCGAGCACTGGGAAATTTCGACGCAGTGAGTGGCGCGTTTGCGTGCGGTCCACCACGTACAAAGCAAACAAGGCCATCACGCCCAAGCCAAGCATAAACACGAATAGCTCGGTCAACACATCAGCAATTTTCAGCAATAGATCCATTACAATCCCCGCATCTTAGTAGGACGATCCAAGAACGCCAAAGCTAACCGAAATTTACCGATCAGATACACCCAATTGGGCAGCGCTAGCCGAGCCTTTGCGCTACTTCACCGCAATGCGACAATGTGCCACACTCGCCAAACTTTGATTACTTAGGCACCTATCGCGACTCACCTGTGCAAGCTCAGCGATAACGAACAGCGTTGTCCTTACACCTCGGAGTGCGGGTCCCATGAACACCATCATCCTACCGGCCTCAGGCCTTGCATTAGTTCTCTACGCCGTCGCATTCGCGCTTTTGTGGCGTCACCTGAACACGCGATTACATCAGGCTGACGACGGTATCTCTGGGGCTCAACCCGGCGTCTCAGGGATTGCATTCGTCGCCGCTGCGCTTGGCCTGATCTGTCAGTTTTTCGCTACCGTTGCCACCTTGATCCAAAACGAACCGGTAATGAGTCTCAACTTGAGTCTACTGGGGGTTAGCAACCTGGTCGCTTGCGTGATTGTGGGTGTCACAGCAATCAGCACGCTGCGCGTGCGGGCCGACAACTTAATGCTCCTATGCTTGCCATTGGCAGCGATCAACCTTGGCGCCCTCAGCCTGATACCCGCGGGCAACACCCAAACCATTGCCTTGGACTCAGCCCAGATCGGACATATTTTGCTGTCCATCAGCGCCTATGCAGCACTGATGACCGCTGCACTGCAGTCCGTCTTAATTGCTCTGCAAGAGCGACGACTTCGAACACCACAAACTGGCCTGATTGGTTTATTGCCACCTATGGAAAGCATGGAGAACTTGTTTATTACCATGCTGTGGCTTGGCGTCGGTTTGCTGACGCTCTCCATTGGCACAGGCATCTTTTTCTTGCAGGACATGTTTGATCAACGTCTGGTACATCACACAGTACTGACGTCGATGTCATGGATGGTCTACGTAGGGTTTCTTACGGGTCATCACTTGTTTGGCTGGCGCGGTGTTACCGGCGTGCTCTGGAACCTCGCTGCCTTTGCGCTTTTACTGCTCGGCTACTTGGGTAGCAAATTCGTCCTCGAGTACCTCCTCTAACCCACCGCGAGTTTTAGCTAACTGAAATGGATATAAACGCGTTTCCGACGAGCTACTTGCTGCTCAGTATCGGCACCATGATCTTGTTGTCTGCTTACTTCTCGGGCACCGAAACCGCCATGATGGCCCTGAACCGCTATCGGCTGCGGCATTTGGTCAAAAACGGCAGTAAAGGAGCCAAGAAAGCTGACACCATGCTGCGACGGCCAGATCGACTGCTAGGTGTGATTCTCGTTGGCAACAACTTAGTCAACTTCTCTGCAGCAACCGTTGCCACGGTGATTGGTTTTCAATTGATGGGTGATACCGGGGTACTACTGGCACCGTGGGTGCTCACCGTCGTCTTCCTAATTTTTGCAGAAGTTGCGCCGAAGACTCTGGCAGCCGAGCAACCAGAGAACTGGGCCTTAAAGGCGGTATTTGCGCTCCAACCGCTGCAGAAAGTTCTTATGCCGGTAGTGGTGCTCATCAACTTGGCCAGTAACGCCTTGGTGCGACCGTTTATTTCTCGAACCGCAGACAGCGATGACCAGTTGACTAAGGACGAACTGAAAACCGTAGTTGTCGAAGGCGCCACATCTGTCGGCGAGCGCCAGGACATGCTCACACGAATATTGGATCTAGAATCCGTCACCGTTGACGACATCATGGTACCGCGGGCTGAAATTGCCGCAATCAATATCGATGACGACTTGAACACAATTATGACTACCGTTGCAGCGAGTCAGCATACCTTGCTGCCAATTTACAAAGACAGCTTCGATAATGTTCTGGGCATTTTGCACCTGCGCCGAGTGGCACGACTGTTATTGAACAAAGACTTCAGCAAGGCGGATTTACTGCAGCTGACTCGCGAGCCTTACTACGTGCCAGAGGCGACGCCGCTGCATATCCAGTTATTCAACTTCCAAAAAGGAAAACAGCGCTTAGGGCTGGTGGTGGACGAGTACGGTGACATTCAGGGCATCGTGACGTTGGAAGATATCTTGGAAGAGATCGTCGGCGAATTTACCAGCGACTATGCCGCCAACAGGCCTGAGATATTGCCCCAAGAGGATGGCCGCTTTGTCATTGATGGCATGGCCGTACTGCGTGATATCAATCGGTCATTGCATTGGGATCTACCAACCGTTGGCCCAAAGACGCTGAGCGGTTTCGTGCTAGAGCAGCTTGAAACCATTCCAGAAGCCAATGTGTGTTTGTGGGCAGGCGAGTATCAAATTGAGACGCTACAAATCAAGGACAATATCGTCAAAACCTTGACCATTCGGCGGCAGCCTAAGCCCGAGAGCGACGCCGACCAAGAGGCCGAGGAAAACACGCAGCCGGTGGTTTGATCCATCCGCTGCGCAATGGTGCAGTCTTAGCTGCTGGTCCAGCGTCGATTCATGGCTGAGATAACCGCGTTGAACGCCGTCGTTGTGGTGTTACGACTTAATCCGATACCGTAACAGCGCTGGCCTTCCTCGCGGTCCTCTATGGAGACGATGCATATGGCTTGCGCATCGCTACCCGTGCCAATGGCCACCTCTTGATAGCTCAGAATGGTAACGGGTTCATTCAGGGTTTCACCCAGCGCCGTGACAAAGGCCTCAATCGGGCCAGAGCCTTCGCCGTCGATAGTCAGCGTGTTCTCAGACACCGCTACGCGAGCCACACAGCGTTGATCCTGCTCCCGCCCGGTCAGCAGGTCGTAGTCCACCAAGCGGTAGGGCTCACTATCGACAACGTAGGTGTCGAGTAAACTCTGGTAGATCTCTTCGGTTTTGACCTCTCGATCAAGGGTTTCCGTCAGCTTTTGCACATGGCCGCTGAATTCCACCAGCAGGTCTCTAGGTAAAGCGAGGCCATAGTGCTCCTCCAACATGAAGCCCACACCGCCCTTACCGGACTGACTGTTAACCCGGATACTCTCCTTGTAAGAGCCGCCCACATCCGCTGGGTCAATGGGCAGATAAGGCACCTCCCAACGACTGGGATCTACTTTCGACATGCCCTTCTTGATCGCATCTTGATGGGAACCGGAAAAGGCCGTAAAAACCAATTCGCCCGCATAGGGATGACGCTCGGGTACCGCGAGCTTATTGACCGATTCCGCCACCCGACGAATTTTCGGCATCTGCTGAAAATCCAAGGTTGGGTCGACGCCTTGGCTGAAGAGGTTCATGGCCATGGTAATGATGTCACAATTGCCGGTGCGCTCACCATTGCCAAACAACGTGCCCTCGACGCGCTGAGCCCCCGCCATCAAGCCAAGCTCTGTAGCCGCCACACCGGTGCCGCGGTCGTTGTGGGTATGCAGACTAATCACGGCGCTGTCGCGGCGCGGGAAGTGACGACAAAACCATTCGATCTGGTCGGCGTAAACATTAGGCGTACTCATCTCAACCGTTGCGGGCAAGTTGATGATGATTGGATCCTGCGGTGTCGCTCCCCAAGTGTCTGCCACGGCGGTACATATTTCCGCCGCGAAATCCAACTCGGTACCGGTAAAGCTCTCTGGCGAATATTCAAAGGTCACGTTGGATGTAAAGTCTTTCAGACCCTCGCGGACCATGGCCGTGCCCTCTACGGCGAGGTCGATAATTCCCTGCCGATCCATGCCGAAGACCACGCGCCGCTGTAGTTCTGAGGTGGAGTTGTAGAGATGGAAAATAACATTCGGCGCGCCCTCGAGAGCCTCAACAGAACGCTCGATCAGTTCTTTGCGCGCTTGGCACAGGATCTGGATATGGACGTCGTCGGGAATACGATCTTCGTCGATAATACGCCGAATGAAGTCGAAGTCTGGCTGGGAAGCAGCGGGAAAACCCACCTCTATCTCAGCAAAACCAATTTCGAGCAGCAAATCCCAAAGGCGCATCTTTTCATCGACGCTCATGGGGTCGATCAGTGCTTGGTTACCGTCCCGTAGATCCACACTGCACCATCTGGGTGCCTGAGTTAGCACCTTACTGGGCCACTGCCGATCCGGCAGTTCAATCGCCTGAAATGCTTTGTATTTATCGAAAGGCATCGCGCCGGCGGCGCGACCGCTGGTTGGTTGACTGCTCATGGTATTCACTCTATCTGTGCCAGCTAGACAGGCTTTGGCGGGGTTACCGCTTGTTCCGTTCAACTGGCCTATCTTAACGAACATCCGACGCTATGTCGGACTTCTTGTTGATCAACACTACCTAACCGCGGCAGACGCGCAGCTGAGCTGAACTTGCGGATTTGGCTTTGGAATCTGGGTGGGCGTGGCCCTGGGGTTTTAGTCTATGTGCCGGGAGCCCGGCAGGAGCAACAGTCGCGATAGCAAAAACGCAGCCGCCAGACCGTGCCGAGAAATCTCGGACATGCAAGGATTTAATGTGGATGCTGCGTTTTGCATGCGCAGACTATAGACCCCGCGTATAACTTTGCAAGGCCGACGAATGGCAACTGGATCAACCTGAGGGAAATTCTCGACCACGTTACGAGCCGAATTAGCCTAGGTGGATATCGACAGCCCCGGCACTACGCAGGGCTTTGCCTCGGGCATCTTCAATACTCCCAGCCAACGCCAACGCCACGCCAACGCGCCGCTCTCCAGCCACCTCGGGCTTGCCGAACAAACGGAGTTGAGTATCTGGCTCAGCCAATGCTTCACCCAAACCGCCAAAGGAGAGCGACTGCGAATGCCCTGCCGCCAAGATGACCGCGGAAGCCGCCGGACCTAATTGTCGAACGGCGGATATCGGCAGACCGAGGATGGCTCTGGCGTGCAGTGCAAACTCGCTCAGATCCTGACTAATTAAGGTCACCATGCCAGTATCATGAGGTCTTGGGCTGACCTCTGAAAAGTACACCTCATCGTCTTTGATGAAGAATTCCACGCCAAACAAACCCCAACCACCCAGGGCCGTGGTCACCTGTTCAGCAATCTGTTGACTGGCAGCCAGCGCGGGCTCTGACATCGCTTGGGGCTGCCATGACTCTTGGTAGTCGCCGCCTTCTTGCCGATGACCAATGGGGGCGCAGAACGTGGTGCCACCGCGATGACGCACCGTGAGCAGCGTTATTTCATAGTCGAAGTCGACAAAACCCTCAACGATGACAGTACCCGCTGCGCCGCGCGCACCGGCCACGGCATGCTGCCAAGCCGCATCAATATCTGCGGCCGTGCGAACCGTCGACTGGCCTTTGCCTGAACTCGACATGACAGGTTTGACGATGCACGGCATGCCAATTCGCGCGATGGCAGCGCGATAGTCAGCATCGCTATCCGCAAACTCGTAGGGCGAGGTGCGCACACCCAACTCTTCGGCAGCCAAGCGCCGAATGCCTTCTCGGTCCATAGTCAGTCGTGCTGCCGTTGCTGTGGGTACGACATTGAGTCCTGCTTTCTCCATGGCGACCAAGGTGGGTGTGGCTATGGCCTCAATTTCCGGCACAACAAGGTCCGGCGCCTCGCGCTCAATAACCTCTTGTAGTGCAGGGCCATCTAACATGTCGATCACATGACTGCGATGCGCCACGTGCATGGCTGGGGCATTGGCATATCGATCAACGGCGATAACCTCAACACCAAGACGCTGCAGTTCAATCACCACTTCCTTACCCAACTCACCGCAGCCCAACATCATCACCTTGGTTGCGTCCCGCGTCAGTGCCGTGCCCAGATGGTTTATGGTGTGCTCACTCATAGCATTAGCCTCAACGAAGCGATTCTTTTACGCACTTGTGTCAGTAACGAGAACGGCAGCAGACTGCTGAGCCGCAACCGCCTTAAATTTTCGAGCATTTTCCACATAATGGGCGGCGCCGACGCGAATCCCTGCTGCTTGCTCATCGGTGAGCGTTCTCACGACCTTGCCCGGCGAACCCATGACCATGGAGTTATCGGGTATCTCCTTGCCCTCGGTGATCAGGGCATGAGCACCGATCAGGCAGTTTTTGCCGATTTTAGCGCCGTTAAGCACTACGGCATTGATGCCAATTAAGGATCCCTCGCCAATATCGCAACCGTGCAGCATCACCTTATGGCCAATGGTCACATGCGCACCAATGGTTAAAGGATAACCTGGGTCCGTATGCAGTATGGAACCGTCTTGCACGTTTGAACCTGCGCCAATAGTGATCAAATCGTTATCGCCGCGCACGACGGCGTTAAACCACACGCTAGCATTTTGCTTAAGCAGCACATTGCCTACCACGGTTGCGGAATCCGCCACCCAATAGTCTCCTTCCGCCTGCACCGCAACGCCATCTAATTCATACAACATTTTTGCCCCACTCTTGGTATTCGCCACGTAAGGGCCGTCATAACCCTCTCCTGTGTCGCTCATCCTAATCGCGGCCAATGACTTAAAGCAAAAAGATCGAAAGCAGAAGCAAGTCACGCTGCGGACATACAAACATCGATGATTCAGTCACCTACCCATCCCCAGGCGGGGTATCAACCGGGTATACTGACTCGATGAAATTTTGCAGTGCCTGCGGCGCATCCGTAGATTACAAAGTGCCCGAGGACGACACCCGCGAACGCGCGGTATGTTCAGATTGCGGTGCTATTCATTACCAAAACCCCAAAGTGATCACTGGCACCCTGCCTGTCTGGGGTGATCAAGTGTTACTGTGCAAACGGGCGATTGAGCCTAGGCGCGGTTACTGGACACTGCCTGCAGGCTTCATGGAAAACGGCGAAACCGCAGAAGCGGGTGGCGCGCGCGAGACTATGGAAGAAGCCAACGCCTCAGTAGAAGCCCCTGCCCTTTATACGGTGTTCAGCCTGCCCCATATCTCTCAGGTGTACATGTTTTTTAAGGCAGACTTGTTGGGTCCAACCTACGGCAGCGGCCCTGAGTCGCTGGAGGTTGCACTGTTTTCGGAGCAAGAGATCCCTTGGGATGAGTTAGCGTTTCCTGTGATCAATAAAACCCTGGAACACTACTTTGCCGACCGCACGAACGGCACGTTCCCCGTGCACTACGAAAATTTGGCGTTTAAGCGACGCTAAAAAAGACGTCGCGCGTTTTGGAATAAGCGCAGCCAAGGACCCTCTTCCCGCCAAGCCGGATCACGCCAGACATTTTGGATGCTACGAAAGACACGCTCTGGATGGGGCATCATGGCGAGCACCCGACCATCAGCTGCAGTAAGGCCGGCTAGGCCATCTGGTGCGCCATTGGGGTTGTCGGGATACAGTTTTGCAATTTGATGCTGGGCATCCACGAAGCGAAAAGCCGTCTGCTCGCGCGCTGCCATCTGCGCTGGATCAACGCCCGCAAACTCCGCGCGACCCTCGCCATGGGCGACAACCACAGGCATGACACTGCCCACCATGTCGACAAGCCAAGGGCTGGCGTTGTTCTCTACCCGCACCATGACCGTGCGACCTTCAAACTGCTCGCTGCGATTGCGCACGAAAGACGGCCAAGACTCCGCCTGGGGAATGAGTTCGCGAAGTTGAGAAAGCATCTGACAGCCATTACAAATGCCGAGTGTCAGAGCGTCTGAGGCAAAAAAGTCGACAAACTGCTGACGCAACCTTTCGTCAAATAGTATCGCCTTGGCCCAGCCGCCACCGGCCCCCAGCACATCGCCGTAAGAAAAGCCGCCACACGCCGCCAATGCCTGAAACTCAGACAGATGTCGGGTACCTGAAGACAGATCCGACATGTGCAGATCTACACAGTCAAAGCCCGCTGCGTAAAAGGCTGCGGCCGTTTCGATCTGCCCGTTAACGCCCTGCTCGCGCAATATGGCAATGGTCGGCGACGCCCCACCGATGACCGCAGGAGCTCGCGCCGGATCAAAGGTAAGATGCGCACTCAGGCCAGGGTTCTCTGCCCGCGACCTGCTGAGCGACGCAAATTCCTCGTCGGCACAGGCGGCGGAATCGCGACGGCGCTGCATTAGGTAGCTGGTGCGTGCCCACTGCTGTTGTAGCGCACCCCTAGATGCTGCAAACAGTTCTGCACCGGACTGCTCGATAACCACTTGATCATCGGCTCGAACCGACCCAACCACCGTGGCATGAATCGATGGAATCGCTGCTATCTCGGCAAGATCCGCGACAGCAATTTGTACCACCACACCGGTTTCTTCATTGAACAACGCCGGCAGCGCAGAAACCTCATCAGCAAGCTCAATGTTGATGCCCATGCGCGCTGCAAAAGCCATCTCCAGCAGCGTCGCCAACAGTCCACCGTCTGAACGGTCGTGCATGGCCAGCAGTTTGCCCTGCCGCTTCCAATCAATCAGTAGATTCAGCAGCGCTTTGAACGCCTCTGGGTCTTCGATATCCGGCGCCTGATTGCCCAACTGGCAGTAAACCTGCGCTAGGGCGCTACCACCCAAGCGCTGGCTGCCCAAATGCAGCAACACGAGCACGCTGTCATCATGCGCCTGCAGTTCAGGTGTCACCGTTAGACGCGCATCGCTCACTGGAGCAAAACTGGTCACAATCAGGGTAAGTGGCGACACCACTGCCTTCGCAGTATCGCCATCTTGCCAACGGGTCTGCATGGACAGCGAATCCTTACCCACCGGTATGGCGATACCCAAGGCAGGACAGAACTCTTCGCCCACCACGGAAACCGCATCAAATAACGCTTGCTCTTCGGCATTGCTACCGGCTGCAGCCATCCAATTCGCAGACAACACGACCCGAGACAATGACTCGATGTCGGCGCTGACAATGTTGGTTAGCGATTCTGCCACTGCCATGCGCGCTGCTGCTTTGGGGTCGATGAGGGCCAGCGGACTGCGCTCGCCCATAGCAAAGGCTTCGCCAGCATAAGTTTGGTAGCCTGCCAACGTGACCGCAGCGTCAGCGACCGGCACCTGCCAAGGGCCAATCATCGGCTGGGTCGCCACCATGCCGGTAATACTTCGATCACCGATGGTAATCAAAAATTGTTTGCTGGCTACCGCCGGCAATTGCAGCACCCGATCAATGGCCTCGCCAAGCACGACGCCATCGAGTTTCAATGCCGCGATGGGTTTGTGCTCACGCACAAACTGACGTGTCATTTTCGGTGGCTTGCCGAGCAACACGTCGAGGGGCAAATCCACGGGACGGTTATCAAAGTGGCGATCTGCCACCTGCAGCAGGTCACCCGCCTTGGACCGACCGACCACCGCATAAGGACAGCGCTCCCGCGCGCAAATCGCCTCAAATGCTGCCAGCTGATCAGACGCGATACCTAACACATAGCGCTCTTGAGCTTCGTTGCACCAAATCTCTAGCGGACTCATGCCCGAATCAGCGCTGAGCACATTACGCAGCTCAATTTGACCGCCGGTATTGGCATCATGAATCAGCTCCGGCAGTGCATTGGATAAGCCGCCGGCCCCGACGTCATGAATCAACAGGATCGGGTTGCTTTCGGCCATGGCGCAGCAACCGTCGATAACCTCCTGGCACCGTCGCTCCATTTCCGGATTGCCGCGCTGCACCGACGCGAAGTCCAGAGCTGAGGAACTGCTGCCGGAGGCCATGCTTGAAGCGGCGCCGCCGCCCAAGCCAATAAGCATCGCTGGGCCACCCAACACGACTAAAGCTGTGCCCTCGGGAAAACCTTCAGCATGTACATGGGCATCGCGCACGCTGCCGACTCCGCCAGCGATCATCACCGGCTTGTGGTAGCCGCGCACAGGCTCACCTGGGTTGGCCTGATATTCGAAGGTGCGAAAGTAGCCATTAATCGCAGGACGACCAAACTCGTTGTTAAAACTGGCCGCTCCAATAGGCCCTTTCAACATGATTTCTAGTGCCGACACCATATGATCGGGTTTGCCCGTTGTTAGCTCCCAAGGCTGGGGTAGCTCGGGCAGATTCAGATGCGAGGTGGTAAAACCTGTCAGCCCGGCCTTGGGCTTGGAACCGCGACCGACCGCGCCCTCGTCACGTATCTCGCCGCCCGCCCCGGTGGCAGCACCCGCAAAAGGCGCAATAGCTGTGGGGTGATTGTGCGTTTCCACCTTCATCAGAATGTGCGCCGGCTCAGGCGCAAACGCATATTGGTGCGATGCTTGATCAACCGATAATCGATCAATCTGCGGGCCTGCGATTACCGCCGCATTGTCGCTATAGGCGCTGAGAATGCCCTTGCCGTTAATCTGACGATGAGTGTTGCGAATCATGCCGAACAGCGAGCCGCTGTGTGGCACCTGATCTACAATCCAGTCGGCATTAAAAATCTTGTGCCGACAATGTTCAGAGTTCGCCTGGGCGAACATCATCAACTCGACATCAGTGGGGTCGCGCTGCAAGTTTTGGTAGGCAACCTGCAGGTATTCGAACTCGTCTTCCGACAGCGCCAAACCCAAGCGTGAATTCGCCTGCTGCAGTGCCGAAAGACCCTGGGATAACAATGGCACCTGCTCCACCGGCTTGGGTTCTGCCTGGTCAAACCAAGTCTGTAGGTCTTCCTCGGCCCAACATTGCTCGGTCATACGGTCGTATAGCCGCTCGAGTTCGATAGCAGATAGATCCGCGTCGTCAGCAACAAACCAGCGCACGCCGCGCTCCACTCGCAGGACACCTTGCAATCCACAGCGTGCGAAGATGTCGCTGGCCTTACTCGACCATGGCGAGATAGTGCCGCTGCGAGGTAGCACTGTGGTCAGCCGTTTGCCCTGCCGGACTGGTAGTTCAAGGGTCGGTCCGTAAGTCAGCAGCGTGTTTACTTGATTGAGATCGTCCTGACTCAGCTCGCCCTGCAGCTGCAGTACGTGCAGGTATTCCGCATACACCACCATCGGCAGATCGACTTGTATCTTGGCG
>PYIJ01161495.1_pt1 | contig 16551 bp, 21 predicted proteins | sample 3578051 | NCBI WGS metagenome assembly PYIJ01 (sample SAMN08408021, study PRJNA431606) | Marine metagenome isolate SA_KN192-05_S13_5m, whole genome shotgun... | biome: marine; feature: oceanic pelagic zone; material: water; isolation source: surface water sample, 0.2-0.8 um fraction ... | reverse complement strand
GGTTATTAAAAATAGATAGATTGTTTTTCATGTGCTTTCCTCCTATTGTTAAGCGAGTTAATGTATTGAAGATCCTATCTATAGCAATCTTCAACTGTATTTATTATAACATATATGTACTATATGTCAAATTGCGACCTTTTTTGGTAAAATTTATCTGCCTCTTTGTGGACGCATTAAGATATTGGTGTCACGGTCTCTACGCAGTTTTCTTAGAACTTTTTTACGTTCTTTGGCCTTTTCTCTTTTGATCTCTGAGGGTTTTTGGAAAGTATTGTTGGCCCTAATCTGCTCGATGAATTTGTCTTCCTTCATCCATCTTTTAATTTTACGATATGCTCTTATGGCATCCTCGCCCTCTCTTACTTCTACGTAATATCCTCTAAAGCCCATGGGACGGTTTGTTTTCTTAAATCTGGTTTTAGTTTTGTTTTTTTGATATTCCATTTGTCTTTTTAAATACTAACACAGGGTCTGCTCCGGTGTCAACCACATCATTAGTTATCTGTATTTTTGACACACCTTTGTTTCTCATCTCATCTGCATCAAACTGATATGGAAGTACCACCTTGTCCACGATATTTTTAAGACCCCTTGCATTAGTCCCAAGATCTTTGGCCTTCTTGGCTATACTGACTCTGGCTTCTTTGGTAAATTCAATGTCTATGTTGTCAAGACCGAATAGATATTTTATTTGCTTTAGTATTGCATTTTTTGGTTCTGTTAGTATTCTTATCAACTGCTTTTCGGATAATGGATCGATACTTGTAAGCATCGAGAACCTCCCAACGAATTCAGGTATTAGTCCATACTTAATTAGATCTTCGGGGCGAACTTCCGTCAAGTAGTTTCTGTCATCCTGTTCCTTTAGTTTTGTTCCGAATCCCATACCGCCCGACTGCTTAGATCGTATTTGTTTTTCAAGTTCTGTAAACGCACCTCCCACTATAAAAAGTATATCAGATGTATCAATGGTCACTGTCTGTTGATCTGGATGCTTTCGTCCGCCGTGTGGGGGAACCCTACATTGTGTTCCTTCGACTATTTTGAGTAGTCCTTGTTGTACGCCTTCGCCAGATACGTCTCTAGTCAAAGAAGTATTCTCACCTTTACGACATATCTTATCTATCTCGTCAATGAATATGATACCTTTTTGTGTTTTTTCAATATCACCTTCGGCGTTAGCATATAATTTCTGCACAACGTTTTCTACATCTTCTCCAACGTATCCTGATTCTGTTAGTGTGGTTGCGTCTGCTATAGCAAACGGAACATCTAGATATTTTGCAATCGTCCTTGCCATCAAAGTTTTACCAGCACCAGTGGCTCCCAATATCATGACGTTTGATTTGTCTAGATCAAAATCGATTGGTGGTTGTACAATTCTTTTGTAGTGGTTTGCAACAGCAACACTCAGCACTGTCTTTGCCGCGTCCTGCCCTATGACGTATTGATCAAGATGTTCTTTTATTATGACTGGATTCAATATATTCTTATCTCCAGAATAAAGTTTTTCTTTACGTGCTTTGACATTGTCTTCGTCTAGTATCTCAACACATAACTTTACACATTCATTGCAGATTGATGTTTTACTGGCACCAACTATCATTTTGGTCACATCTTTTCGTGACTTGGAACAAAATGAACAAATTAAAGATTCATCTGACATTATTTGTTTTCCTTTTCTATGTTTTCAAATATTTGTTCAACGGTTTGTGTCTCTGACACATAATGGATTTTTTCTGGTTTTGCGTGTTCTTCTATCCAGATTGGAACTGATGCTTTGTCTACAATCACATATTTGGATTTAGTCATGGCTTGTTTTAACCAACCGTTATCCTGTCCCTGCATGATATAAACGACAATATTATCGTTTGGGAAATATTTGTTCAACTGTATTGCAAAATGGTTTTTTTCTTTTTCTTTTAGATTGATCAGGGTAAAACTTATTTTTTCTGGATTCATCATGGACGGAGGAGTGACCAACGTAACCATACCCAGTGTGTCAAACATTTTCATCTTAAGTGCCATCTTTGATTATTCTTTGTTTTGATTTCTTATTTCTATTATAACTTGTCTATCTTCCGGAGTCAAGTCTTCAAGTTTCACTGTTCCTGCGTCTACTTTCTGCATCAACCCTTCTAGTCTTTGTTCCATTCTTTGGTGGTAGTCTTCCTCTGTTGTAGTTTTTGTTTTAATTTTTTTCCAATTGGTTTGTCCACCTTGCTCTTCGTTCTGCACGTACTCTTGTGCGTCTTCGAATTCGCCATGTTCTTTGTGGAAATTGTCGAGTAATTCGGCCCTTTGCCAATTACTCAGCGTCGGCTTTGGGGGCTTTACCTCTTTTTCTGTTTCAATTACTTCTGTGAAGTCAGGTCTGGTTCTTTCCGGCTCCATGACTTCTTTTATCTGTTCTGAGATAGTTGGCTCCTCTATGGGCGTTTGCACACTCTCGGCCTCTGTCATCTTCAATGCTTCCTCGACTGACACAGTTGCGTCTTCATCATCCTGCCTGTCTTTTTTGACCGTCTTGCCTGGTCTGAATCCTTCGATTTCTAACTCTTCATATTCTTTTTTGGCTTTGTCGGCATATTCCTGCAAGGCTTCTTGTTCTTCTTTTTCTCTTTGTTTGAATTTTTCAATTTGGTCCTCTTCGGGTGCAACATATTTTGTATTGAATTCCTCGTATCCTTCTACTTCAGAAGGATCAAATCCATCTTGCATATTATCTGCTACTATTTCTTTTTCTTCAGTTTTTTTTTGACCTTTGAGATCTATGTGAGGGATGGTCTCTTCTTCCTGGATAATTTCAACTGGTTTGCTCACAGGCTTTGGCACTTTTTTATTGAAAGTGTCTAGTTTATCTTTCCATTCTTTCAACTGTTCTGTTGCCTGTTCCATTCTGTCTGCCGCATCAGACTTAGACATCATTTCGTTCCATTTTAGATCAACACCCTCGTCATCTGGCTTTTCAAGATCTACTATTTCCTGTGGTTTGATAGGCTCGACAGGAAATCTTCTGATTAAACTTTGATTGGCCGCCACCAATAGTAACACGGCAAGTGGATCAAATACACAAATTATAATTAATATTACCCATCTTACTGCTTCCGATGTGTCAACGTCTGTGGTTATACCCCAGTCGACAACCAGAGAAGCGATGTATTTCACAGGACCTACCTCCGCTTCGAGTTTGATCATTTTGGCCTGCAAAGGTTCTCGGTCAATAATCAAATCGTCTATGTTGTTTTGGGCTTTTAAAATATTTGCTTCTGCCACCTCAATCTGTGCATTCACCTCTGATTTGTCATCTACGTTGCCTGCTCTCAGTTTATCTATACGTTTTTGTATCACTGCTGTGTCGACTGCATAGTCGTCTTTTAAAATTGCTATCCTGCCTTGGGCATCTGATATGTTTTTGCTTATTTCAGCACGTTCTTGCTTTTGTGATTCTTTTAGTTCGGCCGCCGCCTTTTCTTCATTAAAAAATGACTTGTTAGAAGTAAGAACATCACTGACATCTTTGTCTAAAACTTTTAATCTATCATTTAGATCCTTAACAGTGTTGGTCTCGACCGCTAGTAGTGTTTTGAATTTGTCTTGCACATCCTTAAGACTCTGTTGTTCGAGCTCTAAGGCCTCTTTGTTGGACGTACCAGTTTTTGAAAGGGTGTTTTCCGCTCTTTCGATTATTTTCAGTTGCCTTTTAATGTAGGTCTCTTCACTAGAAATTTTACTGTTGATAATTTCAATCCTTTGGGTCACTGTGTCTTCAGCGAGATTCTGTTCCAAATGGGCCTTGGAAAGGAAACCAAATATACCCATACTGGTTATTAAGGATAACACGACAACGGCTATTGTTAGATAGGTCTTCAGCAGAAAGCGGGTCTGTTTCCAATTACGGTACAGCCATGATGCTGTGACCAGTTTACCCACCTCCAACACTGATCCCATAATAACCACAGGCCAAAACGCCCCCGGAAATATTGTCGCAAGTCCAATAACGGAATAGAATATTGCCACTCCGGAAATAGACAGTGCTGATAATAATGTGAGTATCGCTATAAACATTAAAGTATATTTACTATAACAGATAACCTGTTTTAATGCTATTGAAAGTTTTGGTAAATATTATTATGGCACTAACACTTTTATCAGGATTCCAAAATACATTAAACAGACCTACAAGGCCGTTCCAACCGAATGGTATTGCACATGCAACCAACACAGGCACACCTGCAAACACAAAAGCAGACAGAGCCACTACAAAGGCAAAATGGGCAATATGGGTAGCGGCTTGGAAGGCAACATACCGAGCAACAGGCGACCATTCTACCGAATTCACTACATCAGGGTCTGGAATTACATACGCAGACGATTAATATGTTTGAGATGTTTGCAGTAATCTGTGCAGTAACGGTTATGGAATGCAACACTTTACACGAAAACCCGCCAAGAACTTTCAAAACAAAAGACGAATGTGAAAAGGCTCTAGTCATCAAGCGAGAACAGACTATCCAAATGTTAGTTGATGAAGACGGATACTTGACTGTGGCACACCTAGAATTAGGCTGTACGAACGTTTACAATTAAAAATTATTGATTATTATTCTGCTGTATCGCTGTCGGCGTTGTCAGTTGGTAATTCACTTGCCAACGTTGGTCTGAAACCAGATACCATTGTTGCTGTATCTAGTGCTTCAGTGACTGTGATTGCATCCATGATCTCGTCTTGTGATACAAGTAACACAGGTGCCGCAGTAATTTCTTCATTTGAGATAAGTCCTGCTCCTGAAGTTGGATTGAACACTTGCATTCTCTCTGTGAATGTGCCGTATAGTGCTTCTGAGATCTTGTCTTTTATGAATCCGATTTTAGTAGATGTAGTTGTTGAACCATCACCTGCAGTACCAGTTGTAGGAATGAAGTTATCATTGTCATAAACTAAACCAAACTGTAATTTTGTGATTGGATTGTCTCCAGCATCACTGGCATAAGTTGTAAGTAGATTTCTTACACCTACATTTGATCTAACTTGTAGCAATTCTAACATCTTCTTGTACCTTAGAGCACCTCTTGATACCAATCTTGACTGTGCAAGTGTAGTTGGTTTCGTTGCGAAGTCTTCAGCAACACAAGGTGATATTCTTCCACCGTTGTTTGTTTCTGTATCTAAAAATCCTGATGTGTCTATGGAAACCATGTAAAAAGCCTGTTGCGGCTGATCATGTGGTATTCTATTTGCTTTTGGTATAACAACTGCCATTTGTAAAATCCTTTATTATAAACTTATTTATACTGATTATTTATAAAAAGACCAACTAGGAGTGCCTATATATTTGCAGGCATTGTTGGTCATGTGGCGCTCTTTGCCGTTTACTTTGATGTATGCTTGATATGTACGGCAGTATCCGCCTGAAATTGGGTATGAGTGAATAACCCGCACCTTGCCGGCGGCCAGACGCTCTTTACTATACCAACTCACAATCTTGCCGTTCTCTGTGCTTGTTAGGGCGAAGAACACCGCTGATTCATGCATTTTCTTTTCCTCACGATTAAGGCTGAATCTCATATATTGGGTCCTCCTAAACAGGAAAGCAGGCATACTATACTTCAGATCATCTCCTAGCCATTGTGGAGGAGGCATATCTCCGATATTTCCTTGTGTTTCCTTTAATTTTTTAGAGTCTGCCAGAGCCGTGCTTGACAGCAATAAACTAATCAATACTGTGATAACCTTGAACAATTTCATATTCCCCATTCATTTTGTGACAGGCAATTTGCCTCTGAGTTATTACAACTTCTCCAACAGGCATATCCCATGTGTACATCTGACAACTGTCAGCAATTCCCATGTCAAACAGGAAGTCCGACGCACCGTCGTTGCAGACTACTTTTTCTTCAGTCAAGTTTTTTACAACATTTCCTTGTTGGTCGACAACTCGAATTTTTGTCACCTCAACATCACAATATTGGTTTGACCATGGTCCACCTGCCTTCACAGTGGTTGCAAAAATTATGCACCCTAATATTAAGAACGCAAGGGCGAGTATAAAATATATTATTCTCATATCGCCCTTAGTTTAATATTTCTTTGGCTTGATTGTTAATTGCTTTTGTGTCAATCAAGGCCAACTTTTTCTTGTTTACTTGATTGATGATCTCTTCAACTTCCTTCTTGCTGACTTCTATCATCACGTAAACTCTGTAAGATTTATCCTTGGTCAAAAACATTTCTTGCTTTGTGACTTCATAGCCTCTCGCAAGGGTGTCTTCGATGACATTTACAATAACATCCTGAGATCCTGCTTCAACATTAAGATCTTCGTTGGTGCCTGCTTCTGTTTTAGTGATAGTGGTTCTGTTGTTCATTTCACCATTTATCCTATCAACCAGTTTAGCCTTTGCCAAAAGTGTGGCTTTTTTAACAGCCAACTCCATATCCGGAGAAACCGCAGTTGCCGCCTCTTGGTATTTGAACATAGTTTCGTGATTGTAGTCAACATACCATTTAGGTGTCTTGTTAACCACGCCTGACTTGTTCATGTCTGGCTTGATCTTGTATGTGGAACACTGCGCCAACATTAGCCCAGCCACCAACATCAAAATCACTTTAGTCATGTTTTTCATAGTGTCCTTTACTTGTTTAAGTTTGCAATCGTCTCTGATACAAAGTCAGTCACTGCCGCAACATTAAAGTCATTGCTGAACTGTGCCCAACCATCTCCTATCATCGGATAAACCGCTAGGAAGATTGCAAATAGTATTATTAGTCTAATCATACAACAATTATAGCATAATTTCCAAATACGTCAACCAGAGTTGATCTTGCTAGAATTGTTGATTTTATTGACTTTTATAACAAGGTTTTGATGAATCCTATGCCATCTATGGCCAAATATACCAAATACATGACAGTGAAACCAAAACTCTTACGACTGAACGCACCGTACATTAAGAAGCAGGTTGCTACCAAAAAGAATATGTAGGCAACAAACATTGGAGGATTTGGTGAATACCACATCAAAATTAGAGATGCTATCAGGTTGGATATCATTCCAATGACTTCGCAGACAAATCTAAAAGGATTAGAAGTGTAATCTTCCTTTATCCATTCTATAGTTTTTCTTCTACCTATTCTTGCCATTTTAATGCATATCTATCACGTTATCAAGATCAGTTAGATCTTTTTCGTTTATTTCATTGTGTTCGAGGTTTTTCATTATATTGTATAAAATTGTTAATTCGTCCGAGGTCCTTGTTTGTGGCCAGCCAAGTTTCACACATAATTCGTGCATCTCCAACCTACGTCTAATTCTTTCCTTCAAAGTCAGGGTTGGATTATTTTTGTTGACCCAGCCAAGGCCCAGTGCGATATCTCTGATGCCCCATGGTAATTTCTTAAACTTGGATTCGAAGTCCGGGTCTATAATCATTTCTACACTTCCTTTCCTTTCCACCTTCTCAGGATCTCTGAACATGCCTGTGTAACCCCATCTTATCATATGCACAGTGCCTGACTTTGCATACTTCAAATGTTTATATAAAAATTCTTTGTTCATTTCGAAATCTTCAAGTGTCTCTGTTGGATACCCCGTGAAAAATAAAGCAATATTTTTTATGCCGTGCCTACCTGACTGTTCAAGATGAAAATCAATATCGTCATTTGAGTAGTTGTGTTTGCCCATGTGTTTCCTTACCCGTTCACTATATGATTCAAAACCAACCATAAACAAGTGAGCTCCTGCTCTAGCCATTAGTTCCCAATCTTTTTCATCTTGCTCTTTTCTGGTTCTACAAATCATAAAGCCTCTGTATTTTATTCCCTCATATTTTACATCGGTGTCCTTTAGCTCTACCACTTTTTTATTGAAGGCTCTCCAATGCTTCATGCTACCATTACAAAGTTCGTCGGTGAACATGTGATATCTTACACCCAGTTGATCAACGTTCTGTTTTATCTCAGCGACTAAATTGTCGGTGTTTCTTAAGGTGTATACCGGCCAAAGGTCTGGCACGTTACAGAATGTGCATTTCCTTACACAACCTTTACTTGCGGTAATATAGACGCCTGGCTCAGATGTATAATAATAGTTGTTTGGATTTACATCTCTATAGTTTGGCAACGGCACATCGTCTAATGATTTGACAGGACGTGGCGGGTTCCCATCTATACCAGGAAACTCTGTATGTCCTGACAATAACTCAACTACGGAATCCTCTCCTTCGCCGATGATGTAATGGTCTATTAAATTTTCATCACGTAGGTAATCTGCAATGGTCTTGTAGGTCTTAGTGTTTACCTGTGTGGGTAATGACCCAGGCCAAGAGTCAATGCCGTGTCCCCCTATGAATATTTTACATCTTAATTTTTTCCTTAGTATCTTTACAACTTCGTAACAGGCAACCGTACTCCATCTAGAAAAGACACTAACAGCCAACCAGTCAGGATCGTAGTCTTTTACTTTGGACGCAAAGGTATCTAACGTACTTTCTAATTGCTCACGGGTCTCTTCTGATATTGTATCTATATTTGAACGCCAGTATTTTTCAAGTTCTAGCCAAGTGTCGTTGTCAACAGCCGAATTCAAATACATATTGAAATCAAAAATTTTAGTGTCCCAACCTAGTCTTTTTTCAACTATACCTGTTAATAGTGAGGCGGCCGCCGGGGGGAAGTCTAAATTCTGTAAAGGAATGTTAATAAATGCTAATTTCATTTGATCAATTCCTTTAATTTTGCCACTAGATCAGTGCAAGGGTCAAGTGTACCTCTGTATTTCGCGATACGTTCAGGATCCTTATCAGTGAACTTTACAACCTCTTTACCTATCTTTGTATCGTAGTACCAGTCCCAAAAGTCACCCTCCCATTTTTGAAAATAGTAAGTGCCCGGGAAGTGCCAAATTTTCTGACTAGGCAGTTTCTCCGCTAATGGATAATTGGTTCTATTCTTTTCATGACTTTCAACAAATCCTTTGAAATAGTTTGGTGCGTAGTAACCATCTGTGAAAAACCAGTTCTCGATCAAAATTCCATCTACTCTTATTAGGCCCATTGTGAAAGTCTGATCTTCTATAATTTTTCCATTTTCTGACTTGGTGTGTCTCTCTGTCTTATTGGTCCAATGTAGTTCAAGTAAGTTTTGTTCTTCCTGTTCTAAAGTAAACTCAAATTTATTTCTATCACAAACTACATCCGCAATTTGTTTCCCGTTGTGTACCACCCTGAGGTTTGGCCATTCAACACAATAAGTTGCGTCATAATTGATTTCAAAATTGACCATTGTTACTCCATTAAATGTTGAGCAAGTACCATCATACTCAACCAAATCCATAGAGTGTTGAATCCAACAAGTGTTGGTAGCAGTTTTTTGTAACTTGCCCAAATGAGCATGGCACTTGTCAGTAAACTAAAAAAATATAGTTGCCATATCTGAACGCCAAATATTAATCCTGGAATAATAATGATAGCCTTCGCCACCCAAGATATTGCCTCTACAATGTTATAGTTGGTCCAGTATTTTTTGGTGCACCACATCTGATAGCATCCTATGATTTTCCTCCAACCTATCCATGAGTATAACCAAAATATTATGATTGCGGAGGTACTTAAAGCAAATAAAACCTGTTGTGTAGACATAGATACGTACTTAATCTAGTTTCTACGCATGGTGGATATTTCCTTGGCTCCTTCTTCGTCCCAGATTGGCACCAGGTTGCTCTTGTGCATTAGTCCAATTCCTATAAGTTTCCTTTTACCGGAGTACTTCATTTCCTCTTTCTTGGCGCCACCGTTCACAGGTATCTTGTCCGAACACTTGGGTTGATTCGGATCTGGTTGATATTTTGGTAGATCATAACCTTTGAACTTCTTTGATTTTTGTTTGAGTGTGTAGGTGTCTAGGCCCTGCGCCTGTAACCACTCTTCATGATTGGCTTGTGCCTCACGATTCCTCTTTGAATTCTCTATTTTATGTTTTATTCTTTTTGGTAGTTTCAATTGAATAAATCCCATTAATATATTATATATTTAAGGAAGTTTGTTGTCAACTATTGCCTGTATTATTATTTCAGCATAATCTGGATTGGTGCTCCATGCTGTCATTCCATTCATAAGTTCTCGGTAATTCCATTTACCTGTTTCTAAATTTTGTTTTCTGGTCTCTCTGAATTTTTCATATGCTGGATGGGTGTTTAATATCCTAATCATGTCTTTGACAGACTGACATTTGGTTGCGTATTTCTTGACACCCCACGAAGCATCTGGATTACCTTTTGCCTTCATGTGAGGGACATTCTCCAAATCCCAGGTCCTGACACCAAATAGTGCGTTGCCTTCTTTGGCGAACCTACTGGTCCCCCATGCACTTTCTATTCCTGCCATTGCAATTATGATGCTTATAGGAACCCTCTGATTTCTATCTGTTGTCCAGTTCAAATAGGACACACATCGTGATGTTGCATTAATAAATGTTGTTTTGTCAGTGAAGTCAAATTCAGGCTCTTTCAGTCCCAAAGATTCAACTACTTTCAATTCCTGTTTGTGTATTTCATCTTCTAATTTTTGTAGAGCCATGAAATTCGGGTAGAAAGTACCCGCCACGAATGCCGATCCTATCACCAGTCCAACCACAAGGGTTGTCCAAATGAATAATTTTATAGACTGTGTTGTGTTTTTACTCATAATTCAAAAATGCAAGTGGGCCGAGAATTTTTACTGCATTGGCCTTGTTGGCACTCTCGGGGCACTCGAACCCACTTGGCATTATCAATTTAAACTGCAACTTTTTGTTCCGTTGCTGGTTCTTTAGTTTCCGCTTCATACTTTGTTTTGTATTCCGCTTCTGCATTTCTCATCGCATTGTTCCAGTCTGCTTTAGACAAACCTGTGAACCTTGTGATGATACCATCACTCATGATCTTGAAAGAACCACAAAGTTTGTGTGATCCGTCCTCGGCAATCTTGTGAACTACTCCTGTAGCCTTACCATCGGCATTCTCTCTGCCCATGATGTACATATAGTTTCCTGATCTGCCTCTCCATTTGTTATTAGTCTGCGTGTCTTCTTGGCATCTAGATCTAACCTGATCTAAAACCAAACTTGCTTTTGCTGAACATTTGTACATATTGTCTTCTCCTTTATTACCACTATTATACATGGTAATGGTATAACCGTCAACCGATGCAAAAAGTCGCTAATTTACTTACTTTTATGCATGAGCAATAATATTCTTAGTAGTAAAACCAGTTGGATATAAATTATCCACTGTAGTCACGGTCCCATCAGTTAAACAAAAGAACTTTGATAGTATGCCAGTTGTGCCGAACTCAGGACGTCCGTAATTGAACCACTTTGAAAACCTGCTAGATTGTATCTTTTCCACACCATCTATCCATCTGTCTAGTATTTTTGGACATACCTCGATAGCCTTTAATAAAGCGAGTCTTTCCTTTTCATTTACATAGAACATATCTCTATCTTGATTTATTAACTTGGCATCACTGGTGAAATAGTGCTTCTGTTTTTCAGGGAGATCATTGTTAAGATTTTTATGAATAATAGTATTTGCATTGTTTTGAGAATCAATTCCTTGGAAAAAACTGTTAAACTGGTCTGTGTCATCTTTGAATTGGTTAATCAGCATATGGCATTGTTTAGAAAGTATTGCAGGATTCTCCATCAGGAAATGATATACATCATGCTCTATCTCTGATATACTGTCACTTATGTACGTGTAAAGTCTACCTTGATGTTTAATAATTTTTGGCTTGTCTTTGCCCTTTATGTTTAGGGCACCATCATTAAAGTTGTACGGTTGATCCATAAGTCTAAAGAAGGCCACTGTGCTGGTGAAATCATGATTGAAGTATTTAGATGTCCAATCTCCATTGTACCACTGCTCGTAATCTGCTATGCTGGGTGATAATATCCTTATCTTTGTATCTGGCAGTTTGTTTTTTATTTTGTTTAGATAGGGGATAGCAAAATTATCTATTTCATAGTCAGCGTCTACAAATCCACTTTTAAAACAAACTACTTCATCAAGGTAGATGTTATTATCAACAAAGGCATTCAGCACTGCTTGGCTGTCAGCACCACCAGAGTAAAATAACCTGATGTAATTATTTTGCTCCCTGACAGCAAATGCCTCATTTTTTAATAGATCAGAGATGTCTTCCTTTGGTTCTATAGTAAAATCATAATTTGTATAACTGTCTGGAACTTCCAATAGAAGGTTGTTTCTTGTGTTTTCAAACTCGTCTATCGCGGCGAATTTGTTGGTAAAATATTTGTTGTTGCTTTTATAGTGCCACTTCATTTAATCGACAGATACTTTTTTTATATCACCATTATTTTTTGCATCAATGATCCAGGCATCGTCGTCAAGCACTCCTGTAATTTTCAAGAATGGTCTTTGATCAAAGCCACCGTTGGATGTTGTGTGGGGTGTGTTACGCCAGTCAAAGAAGACCACGTCACCTTTCTTCCACTCGGTCCAAAAGTTTGGCTCGAAGTTTACGATCTGCCCAGGCTTCCAGTCGTCAAGTGCAACGAAACATCTCCATATGGTCTTCAACTCCTTGGGCTGTCTAAGGTCTTTGTCATATTTCATTGAATGTAAAACATTGTCCTCACCTATGTTTTCGTATGTGAAACAACTGATAAAGTCTACATGCCGTCCCATTATCGAACCTGGTGGCTGATTGTTTACCCATACCGAGCTGTTGTCTCCAAACCCCAGTGCCTTGACGATCTTCCAAATATTTGTATCCGGTTTGATCCTATCATAGCCGTTGCCATAATTATTTTCCTTGTGCTTTTTTAATTCACTTGGGACCATTGTTGTTTCTGATAATTGGTTGTGTTTTATCTCAGGTTGTGATTTCAATATTTCTTGTATATCAAAATTGAAACTTACGTTGGCCGCCGTCCAAAATGAACTTTTTCCTATATCAACCAGTTCACTCGACATGCCCATTACATCACATTTTGGATCTTCTATGAAGTTTAACAGGTCTTTGACCGTGTCTATTTTATTCCATTTGTCTTTAGTATAAGAGTCAATCATCTGATCGTACCAATAGCGATATTATAGAACATCGCTATTGGATTGTAAAGTAGTTTAAACTGCTTTTTTTTGCTCTGCAATTTCATCTACATTGATAAAAGTCATTGTCTCATTTTTGGTTAATGCATCTAACCAAGCATTTCTTTTAACAACTAGCATGAAAGCATTTCTCGGCACTTCAGTCAAGTTTTGAGTTTGGTGTCCAGTGTGATCCGGATTGAAAATCAAAAATTGGCCTTTTTGTAAGTTAATGCTTACTTCTGAATCTGCAGTCTTGAATCTGTACCAAGCACCACCTGGCATATCTGTCAGTTGCACAAATATTCTCAAAGTTTCACCGTATTGGTTTCCCCTTTGATTGTCAAAGTCTGTGTGCATCTGCATATAAGCACCTGGTTGTTGTTGGAAGATTCTAATTCTAGTTTTCTCACACTGAAACCAATCGCATATTGCGGCTAGTTTTGGTGAAGAGAGTTTTGAATTAGTATCTTGATAGTCTGCTGGATTTTCTTCTTTCCAGAAGTCTTGCAACTGATCGTGAGTTGTGTCCTTACCATCAGCACTTCTAAATGAGTTGTAAAGATATTGAGAATCTTGACCTTTGTCTTTGTCAATCTGTTCTGCTTCCTTAATCTTTATTCCTCTTCTAGTGAAGTTAAGAGCCTTTAGTTCATCTTCCCAGTCGCCTTGGAAAATGTATGAAGATGCATATATTCCTGTTGTAGGATTATATCCTTCAGGCTTGTGATTCATAACGTTCTTGATCACGCCTTCTTCATTTGTTTTTGTATCAAACTTGTACATAGTTTGTTTCTCCTTAAGGTTTTTGACTCCGTTAATATTTAGTTACAATATATCCCATATCCTAATAATCTTATGATTAGGGCACGTTCTCCGTATTAACTGTTCGTTGGCCAACTTCGTACAGGCGTAGATTGTGCGTTGATTATCTAATTTAGAAATATCTATTCTGCTGGTCATTTGCCAGTCTGGGCAGTTGATTGTGCCCACGTGTTGATCATCAAAATATTTTGCCACCTGTTCTGCCGTAAGCACTTCAGCATGATTGTTACTGACTCCTTTTAGCCCGTACACTATCTTGCTGGATGCATAAACAAATCTACAGCTCTTTGCCCTGGTGCTTAAAATCTTGACCAGGCCTCCGGTATCTAAGAGAAATGTAACGGCATCACGCCTTGCACCTTCTGTCCTACAGGCTCTGGCTACATGCCACACGGTGTCTATTTCTGGATGTTTTTCGAACCAATTTTTAAGTTCAATCACACTGTCCTGGAACTGCCATGGACATTCTATTGCGTTAGGATGTTTTATTAATTCTGATCCAAGTTTACCAAGAGATCCAAATACGCAAATATTTTTCATTTGTAAAAACTTTTTACTTTTTCGGCAACCGTCTCTATCTCCGCATCTGTCAGCCACGGATGATTTGGTAGTGTTATAATTTTATTGCACATCATTTCTGTATTAGGAAACTTTTTATCTGACCCAAAAAAGTTTGCAAAATTGTCTGTGTAGTGTAATAAGGCCTTGATGTTGTTTGCATTAAGATATTCTGCAAGTGCATCTCGTTTTTCCACGAGCAAAGCAAACTTATGATAGTTAGATTCACAGTCTTTATTGCCCTCGATTATATCAAAAGGCAGGTCAGCAAACTGCTTACAATAGTATTCGTGTATCAATTTCCTTTTCACTTGCCATTCTCCCATGTGGTCCAGTCCTATGTCGATCTGGGCCGCCTGTAGTTCGTAGGGAGTGGCGTTCACTCCATGTGAAACAATACCACCATTACGTGATAGTTTACCGTTCATCGATGCCGACAATATCTTGTCTGTCATTGCATCGTCGTCCCAAACAATGGCTCCGTGTGTTCCAGCAGTTGGTACCGGCTTGTTTCTAGCAAAACTAAAAATAGCCGCATCACCAAAACTGCCATCTGGTTTGCCTTTGTATTTTGTTCCCAAACTCTGTGCGGCATCCACGATAACTTTTGTATTAGCACCTATCCTAAGATTGTCATAGTCAATCGTGTTGCCATATAAAGACACAGGAATAACCAAGTCATGGGTGAATTCTTCCTCGATATTGATTAGGCCCTTTTTATCTACGTCGAAAAATTCTACGTCATTGAATAGTGCGGCCTGGTTAGCACTAGCCACATAACCGTAATTGGTACTGGCCACTTTCTTGTTCTTCATACCCCAAGCAATTAATGAAACCATTAGAGCTATTGTAGCCGAGGTTGTAAGTTTGGCGTGTTTACGTTTAGTGATGAACTTTAATTTTTGTTCGGCGCTCCTACAATAATCTCCATCTATGAGGTTACCTGAACTATGAATTTTATGATATGCGTCTGTCAATGGATCGCAAATTTGTTTGTACAATCTATCATTTGCGAAGTTTGATATTGCCGGCTTAGTGGAGTTTATCATATAATGATTTATCCATTTTGTCCGGCAATAAAAAAATTACTCTTGTAAGTTTGTGACGCTTGTTTCCCATTGTGTAGTAATTTCACTAGGAGACAGGTCCCACATTACATTAAGAACTTTCCCGCCTTGTGTGTATTCATACATAGCAGAAGAAGGGTCTTGGTGAACTTCTTTTATTAGTTTTCTTAACTTTTTAACTTCTTTGTTAGACATGTTCAACGCCAACCATACTGCATCGTACCCAGCAATCAAAAGTTTGTTGCTAGGATCCATTGTTGCTAATGCAACTAGGTCCGAATCTTTGTTTGCACTAAATTCGTAGAAGCATGATCCACCATTTTTGATAATGTCTCTGCCGTGTTTGATTGACACCATTGCGTAATCAACTTCGCCATTATACAAACCTGTTTTAGTTGCTCCTGATCCGTCGTATGCAATCGGCTTGATGTTTGCACCAAAAGAATTGTTAATAGCCTCCAAAGCCCTGTTAAAAGGTTTGGCTGGCATTGTATGGCCAACTGTGTGTTTATTTTTCATAAGTGACTCTGCGTCATGTTTTACTGAACATATACACATCACTGTGCTGTCATATCTGACAACCTGTGCTGGTTTTACTTCGAAAGTGGCACAACCGTTACCATCTCTACCGATAGCCTCGAAGTCATTTGCCCATGGCATAAGTACTGGCCCTTTGATATTTTTCAACATCTGTAAAGCAGTACAATAGTCGCCAGGAATTTTCAAGTCTATGTCATAGTGTTTTTGCAAATCTTTTGACACCGCGGTCATTTGCATCGCAAAAGATCCTGTCTTAGATCCCGCATTTAATATTGTCAGTGAGTCTTTGGCAAATGCATTACCTATTAGGACACACGAAAATATCAATGAAAGTATTATTTTCTTCATGTTAGTTTCCTTTTATTAACGTTAATACTAATATAATAATTGAAATGAAAAAGATTGTCAAGCAACAATTACTATACCTGACTCCAAAAATATTTATTACCAATACAAACTGATCAGCCTAT
>PYIJ01359701.1_pt1 | contig 16615 bp, 17 predicted proteins | sample 3578051 | NCBI WGS metagenome assembly PYIJ01 (sample SAMN08408021, study PRJNA431606) | Marine metagenome isolate SA_KN192-05_S13_5m, whole genome shotgun... | biome: marine; feature: oceanic pelagic zone; material: water; isolation source: surface water sample, 0.2-0.8 um fraction ... | reverse complement strand
TTGCAAAACCATTTTTTGCTGCTTCTTTTCCTGATATTGTTTCTCCAGTAAGCATCATCTCCATTGCATTCCTCATTCCCAAAAGCCAAGGAAAGAATTGATTATCTGGAGGGCTCATTGACCGAACTACCGGATAGCCTATTTCCGCATCATCTGAACAATAAACAAGATCACAAGAGGCAGCGAGTTCCGTGCCTCCTGCAAGACAATAGCCATGAACTTCAGCAATGACAGGTGTTGAAAGATCCCATATTTTAAACGCACCTTCAACAACATGGCGTGGCCAAAAACCATCAGTTTTACTTGAGTGATATGGTAAATCTTGACTGTTATCATAAGAAAGATCATACCCCGCACAAAAACAAGAACCTTTACCTGAGATTATTATTACTTTCACATCAGGATCCGCATCGTAGCCTTCTAAACAATCAAAGAGCTCTTTTCTTAGGGGGTTACAAAGTGCATTTCTTTTATCTGGTCTATTTAAAAAAATACGTCTAACAGATGTTGCAGGTTCGGAACATTCAAGAAACTTATAATTCATAGATTAAATGTTACTCTGAAAAGGGTTTTTTAACACTAATTGATGTTCCTTCAATTTTTACTTGAAAAGTTTTGATATCTTCAAATGCAGGAGGCGATTGCACAGATCCATCAGTAAGATCAAATACAGCTCCATGGACAGGACAAGAAATAAAATTATCTATAATCTGTCCTCCGCAAAGAGGGATATCTGCATGACTACATCGATCCTCAATGGCAAATATTCCGTTATTTGTATGACAGATTAAAATGTCCGATCCATTTAGGTCGATAGATTGAGACTGATTAAGGTCTATGTCTGTTATATCGGCAACATATATGAACTCCTCAGTCATCTTCTACTGCCTTACTAACCTGGAAACCCATGAAGGAAATTAGCATAGCGAAAGGCAGGGCCGCCCAAGTTACGGATAAAACGGCTATACCAGTTCCTACTAACCCTCTAACAAACCAACCTCCGATAACATCGCCTGATCTTGCAAGAAATGTATCTATAAAAACCGTAGACTTATATCGATCCTGTTGTTTGAGTTTTGTATATATTGATTCTCTCGTGGGTTTATTTAGACCATATTCAAAGATGCGTAAACTTATTACAACCATCATTACGGTTGTGATGGTTGGATAAAAAGCATATGCCATAAATGCTATGGCAAATAAAATTCCATATATTGTTAAAACAGCCAAGCTACCCACCCTTCTTAGAATGTAAGAAGCAAGAAAAAGCTGCATTAATAATGTCAATGGAGTAACAATTTGCTCTATCCGAGCGAAGAAGCCAGTTCTCTGACATGGATCTTCAGACCAATCCTGTACTATTCCTAACGAAATCATCCATGAAACTGTCATTAACATGGTAAAAAGAATAACGTATAAACCAAGATTTCTTATAGCAGGATCTTTCATAATATTTTTAACCGCTTCAAGGCTTGAGCCACCAATTTCTTCTGAGGAGCCATGATGAGAAGCCTTTGGCTTGAATGATCGAGAAAAATAAATTGCCATAAGTAGAGAAAATATAGAAAAGATAATGAGACTCATTGGTCCTAAATCTGAAATCGAAGTATTGCCGCATATTTCAGTTGAAAAATACCTTGCTACTGATGATCCAAAGAAAGCACCGAGAGAGCCTCCTGCACTAATAATACCAAAAAACCTTTTAGAATCAGTGTGATCAAAAAAATTAATCATAGTGACCCAGAATATTGAGACTACAAAGAAAGAATAAACATTTGCCCAAATATAAAATGCTCTTCCTGTCCAAACACGTCCTTCTTCCCCTGCAAATGACCATGCAGTTAAAAAAATTATTAAATTAAAGATGAAGAAAGAATAGATATAAATGATTATCTTATTCTGATTGATTCTTGAGACCAGCCATGAATAAATTGGGTTAATAACCAACATTGCAATCATTACACCCATAAGAAGCCATGGAAGATTATAGATACCCCCCTGAACTGCAAGTTCATTTCTAACTGGCCTTAAGGCATACCAAGAGGCTAAAACAAAGAAAAAGAAAAGAAACGCCTTAAAAAGAATAAATGCTTCACTTTTGGCTATTTTTGGAAAGAAACTAACTGACGTATCCATAAAGTCATTATTTAGTTGAAATTATCTAGTACCAAATTTCATGATTACTTTTTATACTCTAAACATGGTCGCAGAACCTTTTGTTATATTCAGCAACTCTCATTTGGTAACCTTATTGATTATTATATCAATAGCTATTGTTTTCCCTTTAATAATTAAAAATTATAGCGATGATTATAAAAAACGTATTGCAATAGTCATTGGTATTTCAGCTCTAGCATTAGAGCTTATTAAGCCCTTTATATGGCATTATTCCATGGACTTTCCCTGGTCACGATTAATTCCCATACATATGTGCAACTTATCTACATTGTTTATTGGATTGTTTTTATTAACTGAAAAAAGATTACTATTTGAAGTATCGTTTTTTTGGGGGATTGGAGGGGGCGTAAATGCTCTTATAACACCTGATGTGCCTAGAGACTTTCCTGATCCGCAATATATTTTATTCTTTTTTGGGCATGGGTTATTAATAGTTGCAATTGCCTATGCCTGTATAACTTTAAAGAACAGGCCATCATTAAATTCAGTTAAGAATGGTATATATTTCTCTTCAGCGGTATTACCGGTCATTTATGTTATAAATTACGTCATTGGCCCTCCAGCCAATTATTGGTATTTAGCAACTAAGCCAGCAAGCGATAGTCTCTTCAACTTGTTTCCAGAACCGCCCCTACACATACCAGTTTTAGTTATTTTGGGAATAATATTTTTCTATCTAATTTACTCGCCTTATTGGTTTTACGATAAATTTAAGAAGAAAGATGTTGTATTAGAAGAGTAGGAATATTGTATGTATTAGATTTGACGGTCGCCACTAAAGTATCTGGTTTCCTTCCTTCTTTGACAGGTGTAATCTCAAAACCTTCATTTGAGAGTCTTTTGTGAGCCGCCTCTAGATTGTTAACATCCCATGCCATACCCCAAAGACTATCTTCAACTGAGTTGTTATCTTCTTTGGCTATTACTTCAATTGTAGTCTTATTTAATCTAAAAAAGAGCATTCTACCTCCCCACTTTTCAACAGTCTGATCTAATGCCAATCTAATCCCGTAAGCATCACGATATATTTCAATAAATCCATCAGGATCATTGGTATTAACTACAACATGATCTAACTTATGTATCGAAGAATCAGGAAAAAATTCAGGCATGGGTAATTGCCCATGTGAATGCTCGATTAAAAAGGAAAACATTCCTCTGGTAAGATCATTAGGAAGAAATAAATTTTTCCATCTTCTTTCCTCGTTGTTATCAAAGTCTATTCCTTCGCCAGATGACACATCACCAAAATTGTACCCTTTCTTTGATAACTGTTCTTTGCTGGCCTCAATATTATTAGTTCCAAGAACAATTCCTGTTAACCCCTCTCCTTTCGCTTCAATTGACTGTTTTACAAGGTTGGCGCCTAGCCCTTTACCTTTTGCGGCAAGAAGTTCGAAATATGTATTATTAAAATTGAAGATACAATTTACGGTACCTAATTCAGAATGCTCTCCTCTCCATACAGGATTCATGCCAAATAACTTCGTAAAGTTCTCCTCGGCTTCTGAGATGTCTTTCACAGAAACAATTAGATGATCTAGTTTATTTATCATAACCATTAAAAAATTTTTGTTTAAATCTTATGAAATACTCTTTTATCTTTGCGACTAGTTCAGGCCCTGCTAAATAAATGCCAACAACTATAAAAACCCAGCTAGCAGCATAGACTAGAGCAGGATAAACGATACGCTCATTAGCTGAGAGATTTGAATCAGCCGCTAACTTAACCATCAATCCGTATGACAAATAGTTTAGAGTGATAAAAATAATACCGATAAACCGCTTAAACAGAGAAAATATTAAAGCTGAGTTTTTCATAATTTAACCATTTTAAAATATTTATTCACATGAGAGGATAAATAAGTAATATTACGGTGTGTTTAAAAAGTTTTCTCTCTTTCTTATACTTTTTATTTTAAGTTGTACAAATAAGGATAATTCCATGAACCCATTTCTAAATGAATATGATACTCCATTCAAGATTCCGCCCTTCGAAGAGATAAATTTTGAGCATTATGAACCAGCCTTTGATGCTGGAATGGAAGAACATCAAAATGAAATTCAAATAATTGCTAATAATCCTTCTGAGCCCTCTTTTGAGAACACTATAGAAGCGATGGAGAGATCTGGTGAAACACTAGATAAAGTATCTAATGTCTTCTTCAATTTACTTGGATCAAACACCAATGATGATATGGATGCGCTGGCAATAAAAATAAGTCCTAAGCTGTCTGCACATAACGATGCAATACTATTGAACAGTAACTTATTTAAGAGAATTGAGATGATACACAACAACAAACAATCTTTTAATTTAAGTACAGAGCAAAATAGATTATTAGATGAAACTTATAAAAGATTTGTCAGATCAGGTGCTAATTTAGATGAAGAATCAATGAAGAGATTAACTCAAATCAATAGTTCTTTGTCTTCGTTGTCCGTTAAATTTGATCAGAACGTACTTAAAGAAACTAATTCATTCAGTTTGGTGATTGATAATAAAGAAGATTTAGATGGACTGCCTGAGGAAGAGATCAGACAAGCAGCTCTTTTAGCTGACTCAGAAGGTCAAAATGGAAAATGGGTTTTTAAACCAACCCGAGTAAGTATGTATCCTTTTCTAACCTACTCTACAAAAAGAGATCTTAGAGAAGAGCTTTATAATTCCTATATACAAAGAGGTGATAACGATAATGAATTTGATAATAAGGAAATAATTGCCGAAATGGTTGCACTGCGTAAAGAGAAAGCAGAGATGATGGGGTTCGAAAGCCATTCTGATTATGTATTAGACAATACCATGGCTAAAACTCCTGAAAATGTAAATAATCTCCTGAAAACCATATGGAACCCTGGAATAGAGAAGGCAAAAGGTGAAGTTCAGTCTATGCAGAAATTAATTACAGACGAGGGTGCTAATTTCCAATTAGCAGCATGGGATTGGTGGCATTACTCAGAAAAATTGAGGCAAGAACAATTTAATTTTAAAGAAGAAGAGGTAAAACCTTTTTTTAGCGAAGAGAAAGTATTAGCGGGAGCATTCGACGTAGCTGAAAAGCTATTTGATATTACGTTCACAGAAAGAGAAGATTTACCAAAGTATAGAGATAATATTCGTTCATTCACTGTTGAAGACATTGACAAAAAAGTAATAGGAATTTTTTATACAGACTTTACATTAAGACCAAATAAAGGTGGTGGAGCCTGGATGAGCACTTTTAGAAGTCAAAGTAAATTTGACGGCGAAGTAATACCTATTGTAATTAATGTTTGTAACTTTCCTCCCAAAAATGCTGATGGAGTATCTTTGCTTTCTTTCGAACAGGTAGAAACTTTATTTCACGAATTTGGACATGGCTTGCATGGTCTACTCTCTGATGCCCAATATCCGAGCCTCTCTGGGACTTCAGTTACAAGAGATTATGTAGAATTTCCTTCACAAATGATGGAAAACTGGGCCAGAGAGCCCGAAGTCATAAAGACATTTGCTAAGCACTATAAAACTGGCGAAACAATACCTGAAGAACTGCTCAGCAAAATTTCTGCTGCAGGAACTTTTAATGAAGGCTTCGCCACAAGTGAATATGTAGCAGCAGCCCATCTTGATATGGCATACCATACAAATAAAGAAGAAATTTTTGATATCGATGAATTTGAGGATGAAACCTTAAAAGACCTTGGACTGATCCCTGAAATTGAGAGTAGATACCGAAGCACTTATTTCGGACATATATTTGCAGGTGGCTATTCCTCAGGATACTACAGTTACCTTTGGACAGAAGTTCTAGAGGCGGATGCATTCGAAGCATTCAAAGACAAAGGACTTTTTGACAAAGAGACAGCTGATAAACTAAAAAAATATGTTTATGCTGCCGGAAATACGGATGATCTCATGACTCAATACATAAGATTTAGAGGAAAAGAACCTGCGATAGAGCCTTTGCTAAAAAAAAGAGGCTTAAATTAATTGAGCTTGCCAATCCACCAACCATATAAAAACGGAAAAGGTGGAGTGGATATTGGGCTCAAGCCAATAGATAACTGCTCTTGGCTAGAAATAGATAATTTATTCGAAGAAGAAATTTCTTTAAAAAAGAAATTGTATGAGGAAAAAAAAGATCAAGTTTTAATTACTCCTCCAGACTCAATAAATATCCAAAAAGAAGTATTGGATCTAGTTTTGGAACATCTCAATGAATTTTATAGTGACTCATTTAGAATAAATAGAGATTCTATTGAGGAGCTTAAAAGTAAAATAATCTATTCTTATAAAGATTTTGAAAACCCTCTAGAGCTTGCCTCTCTTCTAGTACAAGAAGATTTGATTATCATGCAGCCAAAAAAAGATGTCTTCTATCTAAAGTCTGCTTCATTGTGTGCCCCTACGAGATGGTCCCTTAAAGAAAAGTTCGATAAATCTCTAACAGAAATACATAAAGAGGTTCCTGGCTATAAAGAAAAAATAGACCATAGGGTTAACAACATCTTTAACAATCTTCCTGACCAAAAAATTTTTGAAAGATACAATTGGTCCATATTTGATAGCCCTGAGTTATTTCAACCTATTGGGAGTAAAACCTTGGTTGAAATAAAGAATATAGATCCAGAAGATCTATTTTTGAGAGTTGAGCGACAAACTTTAAGAAGACTGAAAGATTCCCGTTCTATTTTATTTACTGTAAGAGTTCATGTTGACCCAATATCTTCAATATTAAACGATAAAAACATAATAATGGACCTTATAAAGGCCATACAAAATCTTGAAGAGGATATGAAAAATTACAAAGTCATTCAGCCTTTTGAAGAAAAACTAATCCAGTGGCTAAAATTAAAAATAGTTTATGACTGATTGGTGGAAACAGGCTGTTATTTATCAGATTTACCCAAGATCTTATTTAGATACCACTGGTAATGGTATAGGCGACCTTAAAGGAATAATTAAAAAAATTAATTATATTAGCGACTTAGGGGTTGATGCTATATGGCTATCACCCTTCTTCGTTTCTCCTATGAAGGATATGGGTTATGACGTCAGCAACTACAACGCTATAGATCCACTGTTTGGAACAATGGAAGATTTTGAAGAACTTCTTGAAGTGGTTCATCTCAATGAGATCAAATTAATAATAGATCAAGTCTTGTCTCATAGCTCAGATCAACATGAAGCTTTCAAAAATAGTAAAGAAAGTAAGGAATCAGAGAAGTCAGATTGGTATGTATGGGCAGATGCAAAAGAAGACGGATCTCCACCAAATAATTGGCTATCGGTATTCGGCGGCTCTGCATGGGAATGGGAACCTGTTAGAGGTCAATATTATCTTCATAACTTTCTACCAAGTCAGCCAGACTTCAATTTTCATAATGAGGAAGTGCAAGAATTTTTACTTAATTCAGTTAAGTTTTGGCTGGAAAAAGGAGTTGATGGATTTAGATTAGATACTGTGAATTATTACTTTCATGATCAAGAATTGAGAGATAATCCCAAAAGTCCCAAAAAATTTAAAAGGCCACCAATAAATACTTATTATCTTCAAGATCAAGTGCATTCAATTAATCAATTAGAAAATTTAGAGTTTTTAGAGAAATTCAGGAAGCTTCTAGACTCCTATCCCCAGAAAACTTCAGTGGGAGAAGTGGGAGATTCTCATAGAGCAATTAATATCATGAAGGACTATACACAAGAGTCTAGATTACATATGGCATATAGCTTCGAACTTTTGGGTAATGAATTTTCAGCTTCCTTTATTCGAAGTACGCTCGAAGAGTTTTATGAAGATGGAAATAAGGGATGGCCCTGTTGGAGCTTTTCTAATCATGATGTTAAAAGACATCTCTCAAGATGGGATATAAAAGAGTCAAAACAATTTGCAAAATTAACCTCTGCACTCTTACTAACCTTAAAGGGAACGCCCTGTCTTTATCAAGGTGAAGAATTAGGCCAAACAGAAACTATATTGGAATTTGAAGAATTGACAGATCCTCCTGGAATAAGATTCTGGCCTGAAAATAAAGGTAGAGATGGCTGCAGAACGCCCATGACTTGGAATCATAATGAGACAAATGCTGGTTTTACTCAGAATTTACCTTGGCTGCCAGTAAAGGACAAGCAAAAAAATAATTCTGTTAATTTACAAGAAAAAGATCTTGAATCTGTTTTAAATTTTTATAAAGAAATTTTATCTCTCCGAAAGAATAGAAAAGAACTTAATGAAGGAGAAATTGAGTTCATAGATAAAAAAGAAGATATTTTAATCTTCAAAAGAGAGTTCGAAGATTATAAGTCAATGTGTATTTTCAACTTAAATAATGAACCTTGTTTACTTAGAGATTTGGAAGTAAGAGAAGATGAGATTCTTATTCATTCAAATGTAAAGTGCAGTGATAATCAGATTGAATTAAATGAATATGGATTTATGATATTTTCTTCAGACTAATAAAACAAAGGAAAAATATGTCAATACATGGAACTTGTGAAAAAAAATTTCAGCCAGTCAAAGAATTGTTTCAAGAACTACATCAATCTGGAAGAGAAGTAGGATCATCTTTTAGTGTTTACAAAGATGGTATTCCTTTAATAGATATTTGGTCTGGATATACTGATAAGGAAAAAAACAAGGAATGGAAAAGAGATACATTGGCTAATGTTTGGTCTACGACTAAAGGTATAACAGCATTAACAATTGCTCATGCCTACGAACAAGGGATCTTAGATTATGAAGAAAAAGTCTCTACTTATTGGCCTGAGTTTGCAAGTAACGGAAAAGAAGAGATAACAGTAGGTATGCTCCTTTCACATCAAGCAGGTATTTGCGGTTCAAATACAGACAATGTTAATGACTATTATGATCAAGAAATAATGGCTACAGAACTTGCTCAAATGGAACCTCTTTGGAAACCAGGAACAGCCTCTGGATATCATTCACTTACTTATGGCTGGTTAGCTTCTGAATTAATAATTAGACTTACTGGAAAAACTTTAGGGACTTATTTTAGAGATGAAATAGCTATTCCTAATGAAATAGATTTTTTTATAGGCCTTCCGAAGTCTGAAGAGCATAGAGTTGCAGAAATGGTGCCTTTTCCTAAGAAGGAAAATCAAAACAAAGAAATGGATTTAAATGTTGCTAAAAAATTCTCTGATAAAGGACCTAATCTTTTAAAACACCAAAATACTAGAGAATGGAGACAAGCAGAAATAGCCTCTGCAAATGGTCAAGGTTGTGCTTCAGGAATCGCAAAACTATATAGTCTAGTAGTAACTGACGATCTCTCTAAGAAAATTTTGAATAACTCCACAATCCAAACAATGAGTGAAGAAAGAATAGCTGGCAGAGATTTGGTACTTGGAGTTGTCACAAGATGGGGTGCTGGCTTTGTAATGAATATGCATAAAATAATTTATGGGCCAGTAGAAGGATCTTTTGGGCACTCAGGCTGGGGAGGTTCTTGTGGATTCGGTGACCCTGTAAATAACATAGGAATATCATATGTAATGAATAAAATGGCAAATAACCTAGCAGCAGATGGAAGATCTATAGAACTTATAAATAAAACTTATGAATGTTTGAAGGGAGAAAACTAATGGGAGATAGATTAAAAGATAAAGTTGCATTAATAACGGGCGGCACTAGTGGAATCGGAGCCGAAACTGCAAGACTTTTCATTGCAGAAGGTGCGAGAGTAGTCATATCAGGTAGATCAGAAGCAAAAGGATCTGATCTAGCTGATAAATTAGGAAAAAATGCTTGTTATTTTCTATCAGATGTAACTAAAGAAGATCAAATCAAGGATTCAATTAATTTCACAACTGATTCTTTTGGAAAATTAGATATTCTTTTTAATAATGCCGGAGGACCAGTAGGAGCTGGATTAGAGGATGTAACTCAAAAAGACATAGATTATGGAGTGCATCTACTATTAGCAAGTGTCATCTTGGGGACTAAATATGCTATTGAGCCAATGAGAAAAAATGGAGGTGGGTGCATAATAAACAACTCCAGCATAGCCGGTATTAGATACAGACAAGGAGATCCCCTCTACTCTGCACTTAAAGCCGGCGTGACTCACTTTACTAAGATGTCAGGTGTAGAATTAGGAAAAGACAATATAAGAGTTAATGCAATATCCCCAGGTGCGATAGCTACGCCCATTTTCTGGGGAGGATCTGCCGTTTCAAATTCTTTAAGTAAAGAAGAGAATGAAAGAAAGTTACAAAAACTAGAAGGAAATTTAGCAAATGCAGTTCCTTTAAAAAGATCTGGTTTAGCCTCTGACATTGCTGAAGCAGCGCTGTATCTTTCAAGCGATGCTGGAAGTTTTGTTACTTGCCAAGATATCGTTGTAGACGGTGGAAGAACATCTATGTTTAATGAATTTTCTTCTTGATTCAGGGAAGAGAAGTGAACCTAGACTCTGAGATTAATATCCTGGGAAGGGATGGGTGAAATCTGAATAAGGTCCACTCTCTTATCCCATCCTTGGGACTTAGACATATTAACTAAGCGCTGTTCGTCTTCAATAAAAATAGTAGCTAAAAGATACGACTAATTAATTAGCCTTTTTTTTATTCTTTATTGGAATAACGTTCGGGAGTTGCTCTTCACCGAATTGAGCCTTAGCAGTTCCAGCAAATTTGGAGATGAAGCTATTTATTGAATTTAACCAATCTTTTTTCATGCCTGCATGAGCTAGCTCTTTATTAATTGTTTCAGTTGAGTGATTGCTGATAAAAGAGGCCGCCTCCCACATCCTATTTCTTCTCATCAGGAAGCAATAATCTGTTACTTCTTGGAGTATAGACTTATCAAAAGTATACATTGTTACTCTTTTATCTTTTTCTGATTTGTAAGCCTCGATAAAACCTAAACTTAGTCCTTCTCTAATAGTTGCTTTGATAGAATCAATTTTGAGTCTTTGCGAGCCAACCTTAGCTGTCCTGGTTAGATCTGTATAACTGACCATTTCTCCGTTTCCATATTTCCATAGAAATGTATGAAATATAGCGTATCTTGTTCCATTACCAAGAAACCAAATATACCAGTCATCTTTTGTTGAGTAATGCTGACCAGTAGAGAAGTGGTGCATAGCCTCTCCTCTTGTAAGAGATCTCATCTCCGAGTTTGACCAATTTCTTTTAGTTTTCATTTTGCATTCCAGTGTATTAGTTAACTATAACACCTAAATAAATTAAATTTCAATAAATATATAAATATCTCCATGTGATATCATCTTCATTGGGGACAATTTTGAACGCTTATAGACTATTATTTTTCTTAACTCTTTTAAACCTGCTGAATTTTGTAGATAGACAATTAATAGCTAGTTTTGCTAATTTTATTGTTCCTGATCTTGGTCTTACAGATACTCAATACGGATTTTTAACCACTGTTCCTTTTATAATTTTTTACTCCATCGCAGGTTTATTTATGGGCGTGCTGGCCGATATGGTTAATAGACCTAGACTTATAGCATTTGGAGTAGTTCTATGGAGTGTTTTTACAGCAATGACTGGAGCTGCGAAAGGCTTTATATCGATGGCCATTCCTAGGATGTTTATTGGTGTAGGTGAATCTATATTAACTCCAACTTCTATGTCCCTTCTTTCAGACTCCTTTCCATCAAAAAGAATGGGTTTTGCAGCTGGTTTTTACTATATGGGAGTTCCAATAGGCGTCGGCGTGAGTCTCCTTATAGCTGGTTACTTAGGAGAGTCTTTAGGATGGAGAAACTGTTTTTATCTTCTAGGGGCAATAGGTCTAGTTTTAGGCTTATGTGCCCTTTTATTTAAAGATCGAGAGAGAAAGGGTCTAAAAGACCGGGATACACCTACCCTATCTAAAGACTCAACTATCAATATAGTTGAGACACTTGTAAAAGCCCTGAAAACTTCTTCTGCATTGAGATTTACAATATTTGCAGGCGTTTTTTATCATATTGTTCTGGGCGCATCAGGATTTGAGCAGCTATGGTTAGTTCAGGAAAGAGGTTTTGAAAGATCAGAAATTGCTCAGCTTGTAGGTTGGATAGGTGTTTTTGCTGGTCTTGCAGGCAATCTGATAGGTGGCATTCTTAGTGATTGGTGGCAAGAAAATACTGATCAAGGACGTCCTATGTTTCTTTTCTGGCTTGCATTACTGACCCTTCCAGTGGGAATTTATTATCGTTTCGTTGAACCAGGGTCTTTAGTTTTTTGGATAGGAATAATAATTGGCTATTTTCAACTTGGTTGTTTCTTCGGTCCTACATTCTCAACAGTGCAAGAATTAGTACCAGAAAATATAAAAGCTACGGTTGTTTCTTTCTATATTTTAACTCTCAATCTTATAGGCCTTACTATTGGATCATTAGGTGGAGGTATGTGTGCTGATATACTCAGATCTAATGGATACGACGAACCTTATACTATTATGCTTGTTATCTTCTCTGTAATTAGCATTGTTTCGGTACCTTGTTATTATTTAGCAGGAAGACAATACAAAGAAGATAAACTAGTCTTAGAAAAAACTTTTGGTAAAACGTTATGAAAAATGATGATTTATATATAGAGCAGATCTTAGTAGGTCCTATGGAAAACTTTGTCTACTTGATTGGATCTAAAAGTACTAGAGAGGTTGCTTTGATTGATCCTGCTTGGAATATTGATGGTTTGCTCAATCACATTCAAGAAAGAGATCTCAAACTCTGTTCTGTGCTTGTTACTCATTATCATCCTGATCACGTAGGTGGAGGTATGGGGGGTCACTCTATAGAAGGTCTGGCAGAATTATTAGAGAAGGAAACGGTTAAAACATTTGTAAATAAACATGAAGCAGAAGGTTTGAAGAAAGTTACTGGCCTTTCAGATATTGACATGAATATAGTGGATTCTGGAGATCATCTAAAAATAGGTGAAAATGATATAGAGTTTCTTCATACGCCAGGACATACTCCAGGCTCTCAATGCTTTAAAGTCAATGATAATCTTATTTCTGGAGATACCCTCTTCATACAAGGTTGTGGAAGAGTAGATTTACCAGGTGCTAATTCTGAAGACATGTTTCATAGCTTAAGGAAACTGTCGAAACTTCCTGACGAAACAATTATATATCCAGGACATAACTATGGACCAAAAGAATCGGAAAGCTTAGATAAAGTTAAAGAGATCAATAGCTATCTAAGAATTGAAGATATAGAGTTATGGAAACAAATCATGTAATTAACTGACTTCTCTAGCTTCACGAAAGTTGTTCAATAGTCCTTTAATATTGAGAACTAACCAAAGAGGAGTTACAGCTAATATCCACCATAATTCTGTCACCACAAGTAAGTAAACACCTGGGATATTAACAAGGATAAAAATTAAAAAGCCGTACATTCTTGTTTTAGCGCTTAAACTTGTAAGCAGCAAAGTTCCTATCAAGGACAATCCTTGATCTGTAAATTGCGCAATGTTAAATAAGTTTAGTTCGAACATGGTGATACCTCAAAAAGTGGAGCGGGTAGCCGGAATCGAACCGGCATCATCAGCTTGGAAGGCTGAGGTAATAAGCCATTATACGATACCCGCAAAAGGAGATGCATTATACATAAATTTGGTTTAAATCTAACAAACGCACTAAAAACTCTGGTATCTTAATATTAAATAAGGAAAAAAAATGACTATAAGTAAGCAAATAAAATCACAAATCTCAAAGGAAGGAATATTAACTATATCAATAGACGAAGTTGAAGTGCCTGATCCAAAAGAAGGAGAAGTTTTAATTAAAGTGCAAGCCACTCCTATAAACCCCTCTGATCTAGGCCTATTAGTTGGGCCTGCTGATGTATCAACTCTTAAAGTTAAAGAAAAAGGCGCAAAAGTGGAAATGAATGTTCCAGAAGCATTGATAAGATCTGTTGCAGCTAGATTTGATCAGAACCTTCCGGTTGGTAATGAGGGATCAGGTATTGTTGAATCCGCTGGCAAAGGAGCAGAGCATTTAATAGGTAAAACAGTTGGAGTCGCGGGAGGAGCAATGTATTCGGAATATAGGTGCCTTCCAGCAGCAAGTTGTTTGGAGATGAACGAAGGGACCACTCCAGAACAAGCTGCATCTTGCTTCGTTAATCCCTTAACTGCATTAGGAATGGTAGAAACAATGAGAATGGAAGGACATACTGGTCTTGTGCATACAGCTGCTGCATCTAACTTGGGGCAAATGTTGGTAAAAATTTGTCTAGCTGAAAGTGTTCCTCTAGTAAATATTGTAAGAAAGAATGAGCATCAAGATTTACTAATGTCTCTCGGTGCTGAATATGTGTGCAATTCTAGCTCGGAAAGTTTTGTAGAAGATTTGGTAAATGCATTAATAGAAACAGGCTCTACACTTGGATTTGATGCCACTGGCGGGGGAAAACTTGCAAGCCAGATTCTAACTGCAATGGAGATAGCGGCTAATAAAACAGCCACTGAATATAGCAGATATGGGTCAGATCAATTTAAACAAGTCTATATTTACGGAGGACTAGATAGAAGCCCTACTACTTTAACAAGATCTTTCGGTTTCTCATGGGGTCTAGGAGGTTGGCTGTTAACTCCATTTATTGGCAAGATAGGCCCAGAAAGGTTCGGAGAATTGAGAAAAAGAGTTGCTGATGAGATTGATACTACTTTTATGAGTGGATACTCGAACATTATCTCTTTAGAAGAAGCATTAGATGAAGTTAATATTCTTTCTTATACCAAGCAAGCAACAGGAGAGAAATATCTCATAAAACCAGACGCCTAATAAATGTCCTCAGAATTAACTCAAGAATGGCTTGATTGGATTTTTGAAAATATTCAAAGGGGCTGTGATCGTAAAGAACTATTAGATATTCTTTTAAAAGAAGGCTTTGATCATGCGCAATGCAAAATCGCCTTAGGATATGAATTAAAGAATGATGACCTACATAAAAATCAAAATAATCTTAATAAAAAGTATAAATATGCACAAAATCCGTCAATCTCTGCTGAGATAGTAAGTAATGTAGAAGCAGAAATCTACTTTGCTGAAAACTTTCTTAGCTATGGAGAGTGTGAGTTAATTACAGAGAAGATAAAAAGTAAACTAAGACCGTCAACCATTGCAACCTCGGGTGTTTATGACGAATCTTTTAGAACTAGTAGTACATGTGATCTTGGAAATTTAAATGATTTATTTATGAAGGAAATTGATATGAAAATCTGTAAATTTATAGGGATTGATTCTTCGTTTGGAGAAGTATTGCAAGGACAACATTATGAGGAAAAACAAGAATTTAAAGCTCACACCGACTATTTTGAAGGGAATCAGCTAAAAGAACATGATGGTGGAAGAGGACAAAGAACCTACACATTCATGGTTTATTTAAACGACGTGATAGAGGGTGGTAAGACAGAGTTCCCAAGACTGAATAAATCTTTTTTTCCTAAAAAGGGGTGTGCACTAATTTGGAATAACTTAAATGAGGATGGAAGTTTAAATTCCAATACTATTCATCAAGCTCATCCTGTTGTTAGAGGAGAAAAGACTGTAATAACTAAATGGTTCAGGCAGGCCAGTCTAAATCTATCTACCTAGCTAAGCCAAAGCTCATGTCTCTAATTCATATTTGTTCTCTTTTTGTAGATCTTATGACATTTATAAAAAGAAAATAAAGATTTGAGAAACACCACAAAATGAATGAACTAATAGTTAAAACTTCTCCAGACTCAGGGAAATATAACAATACCACTGTGGTAATCATCCAGAGACCTAGCATACATAAAGAAGTTTTTCTAAATTCAACAACCCTGAAAGGGTGCAAATACTTAAAAGGAATGAATGTAAGTAACGCAAAAAATAAGATTAAATAAAAGTTTAATAACGGTGAAAATTCTAATAGGTAGAAATAAAGAATTAATACGTTCCATAAGGCAGGAAAGCCGGAAAAATAGTAATCTGAAGTCTTAATATTATTATTTGCAAAAGTATAACAAGACACTAATAAAATTATACAAACGGACATTAGCTCCAGTCCTTCGGGAACCAGATCACACCAATAGATTACAAAAGAGGGAATAAAGACATAGTTCAGATAGTCAATTATGTTATCAAGAATCTCGCCATTAATATTTGGCGTATTTTTTTTTACGTCTACAAGTCTAGCAAGGGTACCATCGATACCATCTACAAAGAGGGCAATAGCTAAAAAAAAGAATACGGCTGGGATATTTTGGTCCAAAGCACAGATCAATGCCAAAAAACTGAACACAACACCTGAAACTGTAAAAAGATGCACGCAATAAGATAATAGAACTTTAGACAAAACTTTTTTTATTTTAGTTTATCTAACATTTCACCCATCATCTGATGAAGCGTATTAACAGCCTGCAAAGGTCTAACAAGAACTTTAAATTCTGTTATTTTGTTTTCATCATTCCAAGTTATTAGGTCTATACCATTAACATATATAC
>PYIJ01173508.1_pt1 | contig 16633 bp, 25 predicted proteins | sample 3578051 | NCBI WGS metagenome assembly PYIJ01 (sample SAMN08408021, study PRJNA431606) | Marine metagenome isolate SA_KN192-05_S13_5m, whole genome shotgun... | biome: marine; feature: oceanic pelagic zone; material: water; isolation source: surface water sample, 0.2-0.8 um fraction ... | reverse complement strand
GGAAGCAGTCACGCTCACGATGCCTGAGATGTCGTCGGCCAAACTCAAACTTAGGGCGAACGCCGCCGCGTCAACGTTGATCTCGTTGGTTGTTCCTGTGACCTGTAGGCTCTGTGAAGCAAGTGCCACACTGCCTGTGCCGGTGTTACCTGCTGTGTTAAGTGTTCCGCTCAGAGTAGAACCAGCAACTGAAAGTGTACCTGTTACGTGTAGGTTCTCTTTAATCGTTATCTGTGTTGAATCACTAGAACTCAACTCTGTTCCTGAAATCTGTATTCCGTCAATGCTGACTACCCCTGTGCCGCTGGCCGCAAGTTCTAAGTTGTCATTTGATCTGTTTGATGTGATTTTGTTGTCTGTTATCGTTACCCCCGGCATCGCTACAGCACCTGTTCCACCTGGGCTCAGTGTGATGTCCGCGTTACTTGATGTGGATATCTCGTTGCCTGAGAATGTGAATCCATCTATGGTTGGACTGATTAATGTTTTATTTGATAAATTTTGTGAACTTGTTGTTGTTACGACAGTGTTATTAATATTTAAAGTGACATCACCTGAAGTACCTCCACCTGACAAACCAGTACCAGCAACAACCGAAGTAATATCTCCTGTTGGAACTGTGGCAACCTGTGTGTCCACGTATGCTTTGATGCTCTGCTGTGTTGAAAGAGCCGTGGCACTGTTTGATGCCATGTTATCTTCGTCAAGTATTGTTGTCACGGTTGCACCCGTGCCCACTTTTAAATTCTCTAGCACCACTGTTCCTGTGCCTGATGCGTTTATCTCCAGGTCAGCGTTCGACGCCGATGAAGTTATCGTGTTGTCTGTTATGCTTATGCCATCATCCACGTTCAATGTGCCTGAAACTTTAGCACCTGTGTGTGTTACCCTGAATCTTTCTGCCTGCGATGAACCATCATATGTTTGCATGAAGATTTCATTGGAAGTGCCCGATGTGCCATCTAATTTTATTACTCCTCTAACGTTGCCGTTTGAATTTTGGAAACTGAGACCAGGTGTGTTTGCGTCTGCTGTTCTCTGAAGTGTTATGACTGCGTTTGAATCTTTCAGGTGTAAGGTTGTGTCTGGCTGGTTTACAGTGCCAATTCCCACCTTGTCACCTTTCAATAACACATCACCTGTTCCGTCTGGTTCTAGTATGATGTCTCCGTTGGTGCCATCCCTGATTATAATTGTTCCTGAGTTAGTTCCACTATTGGTGCTCAATGTAAGATCACCTGTGCCCTGTGTTGTTACAGTTGCGTCGGCGTTGTTGTCACCAACCCTGACCGTGTCTCCGTTTAGGTTTACGTTTCCTGTGCCACCTGGTGTAATCTCAACGTCTGCGTTGCTTGGGCCAGATATCGTGTTGCCGGAGAATGTGAATGTTCCTGTGCTTGAGTTGGTGTCCACGTAGTCCTTGACTGCCGCACTGGTTGGTATGGTTGTGTCGTTGTCGTTGCTTCCAATGCCTTCTGATTCTATCACTATGGCACTTGCTTTGAAGTTGTCCACTTCCAGGTTGGAAACTGTTGATGAGTCAGCGTCCAGTGATGACACCGTGAATGTTCCTGAGATACTTCCAGTGACAGCAAGGTCACCATCCACTGTAACGTTCTCGTTCAGGTTGATCCTTGAACTGTCTGCACTTGTGATGCTTGTTCCGTTGAAACTCAGTGCTCCGATGTTGACTCCACCTGTTCCATTGCCGTTGATGTCAACTGAACCGTTAGTGACAATAGTAGTAATTGTGTCTCCCTGGATGCTTAGGTTATCTATCTCAATGCTACCTGTCCCATTGGCCTGTAGTTTTAGGTCACCGTTTGTGACGTCTGTGGCTATCAGTCCTGACGAACCGTCCTGTACTAAAGAATAAACTTCGGCGAAATTAGTGTTGATTTTGGTCATAGCGGTACGCAAAGTATCGCCTGTTGCTGTATTTCCCAGCGTTCCTGTGTCTATGTTAATTCTTGCCATAATTGATTAGTAGTATTTATTAAATAGGTATATGTTCATAGAAAGCCTCAAAACCATCAAGTTGTACAAGAGGGAGAGCAAATTAGGAGTCATGCACAACTACCGTAGGCACAATGTTGTCTATGTTCTCAAATGCAATGGCTGTAAAAAAGTATTCAAAGTGTCACGGTCCAAAGTGGATCAAGACAAGGTCAAAGAGGATAAAACACACTTCTGTGGCAAGTGTGCATCAAAGTGATATCCACTTGATTTTTTCTCTAGAATTGGAGATCCATCTCTGTAAATCAGCATAGGTTCCACATTTGATATTCTTTCGATCAAAGTATGCTGGTAATAGATTATTGTCAAAGATGTATTCTTTACGGTTCATGAAGTAAAAATTAGTATCTGAAAACTTTAAAAAAATTTGTCTCAGTTGATACAACCATTCATATTTCAAATAGGCCTTCATACTCACTCGCGTCGGATAGTTCAGCGTATTTTTGTATATGTTGTTCTGTTGCCTGCTCTGTTCTCCTGCCCTAAGTCCCATGTATTCCCATTGTTTGGCACCTAAGATATCAAAGGCTAGGATGACAATATTTTTAACTCCAGACTCGGCCGCCAGCAATACCGCGGAACATCCTGACCCCCTTGAACTGGAATGGTCCAATGAACGGAACTTGCCTGATTTCCTATCCCCACCATACCACATCCTGTAATTTTGTCTGATAGCCAAATAATCTGACCTGTCATCTTCGCAAACGTAATTCCATTTGGAGATATCATCGGGCCCTATCAGATTAAAATTGATAGGTCCATTTTTATCATTTTCTCTTTCAATTTTTCTATTGGCAATGGCCACGTTGGCCACGATCTCCTCATACATTGGTGGATTCACAGCGACCACATGATCACAAAGGTAAGGATGATCTCTGTAAATTGCATTGCACCCGTATATGGTACCATGCCCTTTGAGAGTTTCTATGGGAAAAATATTTCTTGATTCACCGTTACCTATTATAAAAGCGGTATCGATCATACCCCGAATGACTCTCCACAACCACACCCACTGGAAGCATTGGGATTACTGATCTCAAATTGTGCACCAAAAACTTCCTCCTTCCAGTCAATCTTGGTTCCTGCTACGTACATCATGGAGGCCTCGTCAACAACAAACTTTGCATTGTGCCAATCCTCTATGTGGTCATCCTTTCCGATATCTTCTTTTTTATCTATAAACCCCCATTCGTATTTGAAGCCTGCACATCCGCCACCCTGTACAGCGAGACTTATTGCATACTTCTCCGGGTTTTTCGACAACAGTTTTTCCATTTGATTCTTTGCTTCGTCAGTGATAGTAAACCATTTCATATTCTCATAACCTTCCATACTACTAATTATCAATCTATGATGCCACTGTTTTTAAGACCGACTGCCAACCAAAATCGTGTGGCATCTTTTTTACGTTGGAAACTCATGTAGGCGTTTTGGTTTTCCCAATGATTTTTTGCCGTTTTGATATCTCCTGCAGGATCAAACCACCAACCCCACCTGCCCGTGCAATTTTCATGACACCACTCTATGCATTCTCCCATGACACCGTTTGAATTTAGATCAATGTTATGTTCAAACTTCTGCATGTAGCCACAATTGTCTGGTATCTCATCCATCCACGCTTTTGTTCTTACAACTTTCACTTTTCCATAACTCGTCATCGCCAATTATCAATCACCCACTGATCACCACATTCCATTGGATTTGGTGACCCATGGAACACAGCAACTCTGTTTCCTGGTTTTAGATCAACTGGCTTCCTGAACATTTTTTTTCCGTCTTTGCTTAACAGTTTTGTGTCTTTCAATCCAATCATTTCCCATTTGTAACTTCTAATCCATTCGTCGGGAAACCATGTTATGTCGTTTTTTGCCCTCTTGGTTATGTAATCTTGATCACCATGGTTCTGTTGCATTATCAGTGATGATCGATCTTTGAATTCGTTCCAGAGATAGTCCATTGTTCCTGCCTGCCATCTCATACAACTTGAATTTGATAGTTTCCAATCTTTTATTCTGCATCTGTTGAAATCTCTGATGATGTTCAACTTGCCATGATGTGTGAACAGAGCATCTATGTTGTCGAATATTACAACATCTAGATCGAAGTACAGGATATTGCCGCGTAATGGCATCTCTGGTGCAAACATCCATAACTTGCTCCACCATGATTTGATACATGGGTCATTGGGCAACTTGACCACGTTGATATCTGTATCAAGGCCTGTTGGATCATCGGTCAAGCAGTGGAAATTAAAAGGCACTGTAGTGTGTCTCTTGATCATGCTTTTGAGTACGTTTGCGTATTTGGAAACATACTTGTTCCCCCACTTAACGCATACCACGTGATTAATATCCATGTCTTAGACTCTCCATTTGTATTTTTTGCCAGTCACTACTGTCCAGTGTGTAAGGATAGTCACACTCAAAAGTCCTACTCGCGTTCACAGTTATATTTGATATATTTAAATTTTCTAGCATCATATCATGTATTTCTCTAAATTCCGTGGTGCCAAAAGATTTTTGTAGGTCCACCTGACCTATCTTGATATAGCCGAGGGCCAACTTGGGATCATCCCAGTCATATCCATTAAGTTTCAGCCAGTCCCTATAATCATCCATCTCTTTCTGCTTCCAGTCGAACGTGTCCTCATTTATAGTCTGCCCCCATTCAACATCAAACTCACCCGAGTAGAATTTTTGATGATTTATCTCTGAGCATGTTGCGACATCCATTTTGACAGCACCTTCATCTCTGAAAACTTCGTAAAGTGTTTTGCCAACCTGGGACCAGTGGAGGTACACACCTCCCAGTTCTCGGAAATATCTATTGTATCTAAAAAGTTCGTAATCATTTTCGTGTAGGTTGTGTCGTGGAGCATTTAGGAAAGTTGTTATCTGTGATGGACGCATCCATTCTGGATTGGTCATCTTTTTACGGAAGGACAAAACCCAACTTTCTATCTCATGGCAGATATTGTTCAGTTGCCTTATTGAATACTTGGTTTGGTGGTCCGCCTGCTTGTAAAAATTTGACAGTTTCCATGCCGTGCCTTGCAGTTCCTCGAAGTACCTGTGCAATAGGTTGCAGGCATCATGTTTAAGCCTGTAGCCATTTTTCTGTGAAAATTGGAAATCGTCCTGGCTGAAAAGTTCTATCCTTTCATATGGTGGTTTAAAACTAAAACTATTGATGTTCGCTATATTTCTATTGAGCTCTTCCACGAGATATCTCAGGTCTCTTTTGCTGTCTGCAAACCCCAAGAAGCAGAAATTTTTTTCTAGTATCCTTTTCTTTGAAAGGTTGTTGCACAAAGCATCCAACCATCTTGCACCCAGGGGTGTATCGTACACGTTTATGGTGTACGATAGGTTGTTGAGTTTTACCTTTACTGTTTTCTCTGTGAATTTATTTTCTTTTGTAGATGGCACTGTTCGCTCCGTGTTCCATACATTCCACCTCTACCACATAGCATCTGTTGTTTGTGTTTGCTCTTATAATGCTGTCAGCATAGTCAAAGGCGTGTTTTGCAAACTTCTCCGCACCAACTCCGTCCATGATTACTATACTTGCAAGATCCATTTCCTCGAGCTCCTTGAATTTATCCAGGTGCGGATCGTTTTCATCCAACACCAGTTTATGGTCAAAACTTTTTTCTAACCATTTCTTGAGCGGCTTCAATGATCCAAAGTCCACTGCCCAATTCTTGTTGTCTAGTTCCTTGCAACCAAATGTGAATCTGAATGCTAGGCTGTATCCGTGAAGCAAATGGCAGTGTGAATGATCTGCGTTGGGTTGTCTGAACACACAGGCCAATCCAATGTTGTGTCCGTATGTTTTAGTTGAGTAGTAAGTCATCTTTTTCTCCTTAATTGATGACTTGCAGAGTTTTTATAGAGGGTTGAAAGTCTTGAGTCCTCTCGATCATCAGTTTAACTTTTTGTTTACTTTTTGATCTAGATCTAGTTGGAACGCCTCATCTCTGATGCGATCCGTAAGATCGTTTGGTATATTTAATTCGCCGTCGATAATACTTTTAAGAAAATGTATCATCACAGTAAATTCATTCCTATTGGAAACTGTCTCTGGATCTATACCATGTTGCTCCATAGCATTCAGCATGGCTTCAGACACGTCTATAAGTGCCTTAATGCTTGTTGAATGTTTGTCGAAATGTTTCATTAGGTTATTATACTAGGTTTTTTAGGAACTTCGATCTTGCTGAACACTCTATTGTATTCTTCAGCGATCTTGTCGTTGATGTGTGCAATTGAAACTATCTTATCTGATGCTATATCAAAAGGCACATCCTGTTTGGCAGTGGAGAAAAATGTACCAAATGCGAGACCCTGAGGTCCGTTCATCAATACAAGTGCCTTTTCAATACTGAAGTACGTGTCGGCCTTACCTGTGAATTTTGCTATTACTTCCTCTCCTGAAGTCAATTTTAGAGTAACTAGATCTCCATCTTTTATTTTATCAAACATATCCTTATTATAAACTATCCTGTAAGATTGTCAATATATTTCTTCAACTCTTTGTCTTGAACATTTGGCGGAACGTAGTTCATGAAAAATATCTGGTAACTGTCAGATCCGTATTTGCCAATTCCGTGTAGGTCACTGGCTTCCTTTTTGTCCCAGGTGAGATATTGTTCTGTCATTTTCCTTATCCTTTTAGATCGGACCTCCCACATTCCTAGTGGTCTCAGCATCTGTTGTTGGGTCGTTAATCTGCCACGCAGATATGCTTCTGGATTTGGATACCTAGCAAAAAGTCTTGGTAATATAATCTTGACTTGTTTTCTGTAGGTTAGATTCAAACACATAACAGCCACCATGTGTTTCCATTTTTTGTGTGGCGCCTTTATCTGCTGTTGCACCATGAGGTGATCCACCATTGGTTTAATCATTCTTAAATTTTATAACAAATTAGTTTTTTGTCAACTGCTTGTTGATAAACTTTGCCATGCCATCGTAGGTTTCCTGAAATACGTTGCCATGCTTTTTCCAGTCTGCTGGCATCTCCCAACGATCATGGTTGACCACTATCCATCTCACATCAGGATCCGAGAAGCCCATTAACTTATGGAATTGGTATATCCAGTAACTTGGATCTACAGGCCTTTTGATGTAGGTGTAACCCTGTGAACCAGTGTACATGTTGTTGATTTTACCTTTTTCAAGTGGATGAAGATCAAACCCTAACATGAACACCGCTTTTGGTTTGAAAGTCAAAGCAAGGTTTCCTGCGTGTGGGCCGGTCCCCCAATGGAATGGATCATCTTGCCTTTTGTCTCCTGCGTATGGCAGTGCTGGAAGTTTCTTGACATTGGGCCAATTTGCAAATTGATCAGACCAATCTTCACGTGTATAAATTGTGGTTTTTTTGCCAACAGCATTTACGGCCTGCTGGCACATATGCCTGTCTGCACAAACCAAATATTCTGTTATAAAATCTCGGTAAATTGCGTTGCATCCAATTACCGTGCTGAATAACTTCAGTGGTGAAATATCGAATCCTCGCCTGCTTTCACCGTTGCCTATTACACTTACATACTTGGTCATAATGCTATTTAATCACCCCTTTAAACGCATACAGACGCCTGCACACTGCTGGTAAAATTAGAATGGGAGTAGTTATACATATCAATCATTATCGTTGATTAAATGCCATACGGTGCGGTATTTATCCCAGGCTTTTTGTAGTGTAGGATACTTCCTTCGCAGTTGTATCGCTTCCGCTCCAACCATCTCTGCCTCCTGATACGCCTGCTCCTCGTCTTTTGCCTGCTGTGATTGTTCCACCAGTATTCTGTCCCCGTTTGGTAATTGTTCGTACACAGTTTCACCGCCATCGGGCGAAACGAATACTGAATTTTGCTTTTTTTTCTTCATGATATGAAAAACGATTGTATATGATCGAAGTCTTTGATAGCCTCCAATGTCTGACTTTTTGTCAGATCTGTTTGCAACTTTGCTAACTCTATTCTTCCTGTTGTCAATCTTGTGTCATCAACAGAGAATCCTTTTTGTGTTAGATAATCTGTATTATTTTTCACATAATTTTCCTGCATGGCGATCCTGTGATTCACTTGTTGTTCCGTGTCATCACAAAAATAACAAACACAGTCGGCACTGTAGTGAATATTAGGGACCAGATCATGGTGATGGTCATCTTTGTCTTCCGCTAACGCCTCGATATTTTTACCAACGTCACTGTATAAATGATAGAGAGATCCAAAAGTCCTTTTATTGGTGAAAAGTTCATAATCGTCATCATCAAACCTATTAACCTTAGGCAAATCAAACCACACCACCCTTATCTTTGGTGAACCATTGTTTGCTTCGCACATGTGGACGAACTGATTTATCTCACTTAAATTTTTCCTAAATTTATCAGACTTTCCGTGGAAAAGTGGATTGTTCCTCCATTCATCTAACTTTCCATGATGCTTTTCAAATATAGAATGTATCTTGTTCAGAGTGTCTTGGTCACTTATGTCGGTGATCTGTAAATTAAATAATTTCTCTTCTTTGTCGATTTCTAGCATCAACCTGTTCAAATTTGCTTTGACGAAGTCTTTGTTGCTAGTTGGATTGATGTTGTATATTGCCCATGGCTCAGATATCGGATACTGTTTCTGTTGTGCCTCGAGGACACACTCCGTCCATTTTTTTACGAAACTATTTTGTTCTAACTTGTAATTAAGGTCAAAATACCTAGATGAATTGTTGCTGTCGGACAGTCTTAGGGTAGCATTTTCCATCAATAGTACCTCTTGTGGTCGCCGTTGGGATGAGCATGTCTCATTCCTCCTATCTCATCTGAGTCACCTTTGTGCCTTGGTATGAAGTGAATGTGTGGCCACATTATAGTCTGCCCTGCACAAATGCCAATGTTCATTCCTACATTGAAACCTGCTATCTCTCCTGCTTTTATTTTTTTGGTGCCATAGTCATAGGCCATGCCATATGATTTGCCTATGAATTCAGGATTATTTTCTTTTGGCACAAAAAGTTTATGCCCTTTCACGCACGGATATCTATCATTGAAAACAAATGTGAAGTCCGACTCATCTACAGGCGTATCGTTGCCCAGCCAGATGCTTTCATCTACAGAGTCAACAGGCTCATATTCTTTCTTGTAGATAGGTCTTTTTGATTGCATTGGTTTCTATTATTCCTACCTTAATATTACTAGAATTTGGTTTGTGTTGCAACCTTATTTGGTCCCACATTTTAGTCTTTGGGACAGATGGGTTGTACGCATGGATATTTAATAAGTTGACCAACGCCTTTCTTACCTTTTCAGCACCCCCGTGCTTTTTACACGTGTCTGACCTTCCAACATGAACAATCCTGTTATTGATTTTTATCTTGTACACGCAACTTAATCTTATCCATTTTGTTTTAGGTGTCTTGCTGTGTTTTATTTTGAAACCTTCTATGTGGTAAAGGTCTGTAATGTCATACCATCTAATATCTGACATTTTTTATACCTAACTGTTTGTACACCCGTTGTACCTTTTTGGCCTGGAAATAACAATCTTCTAAAGCATTGTGCAGACCAGTTCTCTTCTCATTAGGATCACGTGGCACCAGACTGAACAGTGTCCTCGAATCTCTTATCTGCCAGTACTGCCATGGTTGTGGGTGTCCCAGTTGCGTGTATAAATTCTGAAGTATGGCATAATCAAACAAAGGTCCTTGACACCAGAAAACGTCAACTCCCACAGACCATTTGTTGATTGTCTTTATCATTTGGTCCAGGGAAATCCTATCCTTATCACCTAGTGCTTCTTCCATTATTTCAGGGTCTTGTTTGCCCCACCAATCCAGTGTGTCTTGCATGACATCTCTGCCCATGCTCGTTTGCGAATCAACATCAACACGGAAGTACATGCCTTGTGATGGCTCAACATTGGTATAAGGATCAAATTTTACCCCACCAACAGTCAGTATTGTTGCATTAGGATTTGTGGATAATGTTTCCAGATCTATCATTGCGTGGATCATACACAATTATACTACAGAATTATGGTAAAGTCAATTAGGCGTCAGATGATGGTTCGATGGAGAAGCTCAATGATGGTTTTCCACCATTGTCTATAAATGCCTTGTATTCTGCATAGTCACTTTCACCCAGACAATGTATTTCGCCTGCTGTGTTTGGGTATACTTCTTGCATGTACCTGCTCACAGGAACGGCCTGACTCATACATTCGTCATAGCTCTTGAATTGGGCAGTGTCAAAAAGTGCTGTGCATGTATCTTCCGCAAAACATATAATCATAACCATAAGGAATTTCATGCAAATATTTAAATGGAAAACTTCGAAAGTTATCTGACTACTTCTTGCCTTGTTGTCGGAAAGTACGCACTTTAGTTCTCAACCTGATAAGGTCGTTGTCCAACATACGTATTCTGTCTATGAGGGCAATCAATGTCTTTGAAGTTGATCCCAATTTGGGAGTTATCTCTGTGGTTATGAACTTCCATAGGAAGTATATAAAATAGGCCAAGAAAAACACAGCCACAGTTGGAAAGCCATAATCGTTTATCATTGATACTATATCCATTAGTCTTTCCTCGCATCTGTTTTTCCATCAGCTCTGGCAACTCTATCTGTGTCTATTGGAATTCCCAGTTGTTCTGAAACTTCTTGATCTATTTTTATGATGTCGTTGTTCATTGTTTTGACTCTGTTATCTAGTTGGGTAATGACACTTTCAATGAATTTAATTGAGCCAACAATGCCGTTTAAAATGTACTTGATAATGAACAATATGAACACACCCATACCGGCCGTGGCCGCTATCGGCAATCCCAAATCTGCAACAAGTGTCCAAAAATTCATTATGTGTGTATTTAATCGTTGATAGTATACACTTTTATTTCTTCAGTCTTGCCTTTGACTGTGATGCTGTCTATGTAATCAAATGGAAAACGTGTTTCGATTGTGTGTCTTGTGTCCTCACCTATGATTATGGTTTTGCCTAGAGTTTTGGATGAGCTCTCTAACCTACTGGCTAGATTTACTGGGTCACCAATCACTGAGTAATCGAATCTCTGTTCTGATCCCATGTTACCAACCAATGCGTCACCTGTGTTTATTCCTATCCCTATGTTGATCTGTGGAAGTCCTTCCGCTTGAAGACGCACATTTAATTCTGCTAGTGCCTTGGTCATCTCAATAGCACTCTTGACTGCCATCTCTCTGTGCTTTTTGTTTTCAATAGGTGCGTTCCAGAATGCCATAATACAGTCTCCCATGAACTTGTCTATGGTTCCTCCATTGGCAATGATAACATCTGTCATGCGTGTTAAGAACCTGTTAATCAATTTTGTTAGTCCTGCTGGATTGCCTTTGTACTTCTCACTGATAGGTGTGAAGCCTCTGATGTCACAGAACAAGAATGTCATGTTCTTTGTCTCACCACCAAGTTTTAACAGCGATGGATCTTTTTGTAATTTTTTAACCATGCCAGGGTCAAGATAGTGTTCGAACTGTTTCTTGATCTGCTGTCGCAGTCTGCTCTGTGTGGCAAAGTTGTTGTACACAGAATGAGCCCAAACCAAGAAAACAGACAACATTGTCCAAGATGGATCAACGAGGAATCCTTTGTTTGCGTAAGCCACGAATGCTCCGTAGGCAACACCAACTTCCACAAAGAGTAAAAGAGGAACAGCCAACAACACACTTGTTCTAGGAAGCACCAATATTAACAACAATAATAAAAATGCTAGGAAAACAATTTCATAGGTATCTGCCTGTGGTGTACGCAATAGGTACTTGCCTGTCAATAAAGTGTCAAGGGCCTGAGCAGTTATATTTTGATCTGTGGTGAGTCCATGTGGTGTGTATTTAAGCACACTCAATCCAGCGGCATCCAAACCAACGACAACAATTTTACCTTTTATGTTGTTCTCATCGAAGTTGTCCGATAGAATATCCGTTGCCGACATTTGGACATACTTTTTGGGATCGGCGTAATTGATATGCATCTCTGCATTGTGGTTCACTGGGATGCCTGCTTTTTTGCTCACAAGCACTTCGTCTATACCGTGTTCTTTTGCTATGACTTTGATCCTTTTTGAGCCATTTAGCAATCGGACATTTTCCAATAACATGCTTGGATATATTTTTCCATTGATCCTTATGAGCACAGGCATCTTTCTGACCACAGCATCTGGTTCAGGTGACGTTACATTAACGCCCATGCCAGAGGATCCTGCGGATACTTTCGAGTGAGGCGAGACTATGCCGCCGTATTCATACAACCAAGGTTTGACATTTCCTTTTTCGATAATCTGTGTTGTGCTAGGCAGTTCTACTCCGTGTTCGTTCTTAACACTCATCATCAGTATTGCTCTTTTGGATTCTTTTAACACAATTGAAAAGACAGCGTCAGTATCTAGCAGGACTTCTCCGAGTTGCTGTCGCAGTTCGTTGTCCATGGGCATTGATTTCAAATACTCAACCCCACTCATCCTATCAGGTTCAGCAAACAGGATGTTGTAATTGATCAGTAGTGCACCAGCGTCTCCTATCTTGGCATGTAGCATTGCCATGACGTGCCTAGGCCACGGCCACTGTCCATATCGCTTTAGATCCTGCTCTGTGATGTTGACCACAGTGACTGAGTCACTTAAAGTTTCCCTGGGTTGAATTGTTTGAAATTTATCCCAGGTCTTGTACCTTAAAGTTTTCACAGTGTCACTGTTGTCTATCCTGATACCTGTCAGCACCACAGCAAACACTATGACCATCCAAATGCTTGTGAATATCTTCATTATTTTACTTCCTGTTCGAACACTTCAAAACCTATGTTCAGTCCTTCCCAAAGTCCAAAGAACAGGGCACCGGCTAGCATCAATGTGACAAGTATGATTGGACTCAACAACCATAACCACCAGTAGTATCTCAATATGCCTTGTCCTCTGGCTAAACGTTTAACCCTGTTGTCCATAAACCAATGCACTATTCCTTTGATAAAACTTTTGATGTGATTTACAAAGAATTTGTTTATCACCCAACGCACTACTCTCATAACGATCAGTATGGGAGAACTTAACACATCAAAAAATATCAGGAACATGTCAACACTGAAGTCAACAATGTTGTCCGCTGTCATGGCCTTACGCCATCTTTGCCTGATCGTTAGTTTCTTATCGCTCATCCGCCGCCGAATCCTGTCCAGTTCCATGGATCCTTGAATTTGTCTTCCTCATTTTTGTGTGGTTTAACTGTGCATCTAATACACAGTCCAACTAATATTCCTATCAAAAACCAACTCAACATTATCTCTCCTGTAGTGCCTGTCCTATCCCATTGTGAAAAGGTGTTGTGATATAACTCAAAACTGTTCTTTCTCCGGTTAGTATAAAAACGTACACGTGGATTCCAGGCACTAGTTTGTATGTGGTGTCAGCACTTGTGAAAAACTCTTTCTCAATTTCTAGTTCTATGTCATACCACGCGGCACTGTCAGACTGTACAGCATCTGGTGATATTGATATTATTTTTGCATTAATGGAATCAAATTTCAATTGGTCTTGATTTGCAAGTCTTACTTTTGCGTCCATGCCAACTGTGACATATCCTCTATCTTTGACTAGTAGCCTACCGTTCACGATTAATTTTTGGTCTAAAGGTACAAGTATTGCAAGTCCATCACCCTGTTTTACAACAGAACCTGGATTTTTGTATGTCAACTCTTGTATACGTCCATCAATGTTTGCAACAATGTTTCTAGGTTCGTAACCAACTCCAGGATTTATTGTTATTATAACATCACCTTTCTTGACGACGTCACCTTGTTTATAATTGACAGCCACAATCTCTCCTGTGACCATTGTGCCCAGTTTAGTGATGTTTTTCTCAGGAACGACAATACCAACTGCCTGTGTTGTGATATCCACTTTTGCGAATGCCATCCACACGAAGATTATAACAAACAAAGTTGTGATAGCAAAAAAGAATCTACTACTTGCCTTTGACATAATTTATTATTTCCCCAACTGCTTGATCACGTTGTTTTAAAAATTCAGTTGCCTTGGCATATTTGCTAGTTCCCTGTAATGCTCTTGCGGCCAGAATGTTAGACCCTATTAGTAAACCTATGTCCAGTGTGCCTGCCATTATCATCATTGCACCTACTGACATTATTACTATTGTCTGTAATCCATTCAAAAATATTTCTATGTTGCTCTGTGTGTCCTGTGACATGGACACATTCCTTTTCCATGTTATCAAGAAGTACATGATCAACATGAATACAGCAGTGATTATGGATGCCGCCCAGTTTATAGACAGCAACACAACCAAAAACAACAGCACGAAAGGCCAGTCCAATATCCAACTGGTCATGGACGATGTACGCATATTTTTAATCATCGTGCCCGCACCATCTAACTTTTTGTATTGCTGTGCTGTCAGTTGTCCTGCTGTGCTAAATTTTTCTCCAAATGCTTTCAATAAAGGGTCGTAAACACGTTGATTGAAAGCGGTCATCATCTTGCCTCTGTTCTGTCTGAAAGTGAACTCAAATGCTATGGCCAACACTGCCCCAATTGACAGACTGATAAGTGTTGCCGTGACGCCTGATGTGAGATACTTGTTCAACACAATTATCACAAATAATGCCGGAGCCAATGCACAAATACCAATTATGAAACTGCTGGTAAACAGCATTGACGCTGTGCCAGGTTCTTTGGACAGATGTCGGATAAGACTTTTCATTATGTGTGTATTTAATTGATTTGGTTACTTGAGTATCGGGTCTACTAGTCCCAGTACCTTGTGCAGTTGATATCTTGCAATCTGTAGGTCAATCTGTGCGTTCTGGTAAGCAACCTCACTCATCAGGTGTGCTGTCTTCATGCCAAACACTGCCATTATTGGTGAGTTCCCTGCCTGGAAGTCTGCCAGTGTCAGTTTGTACATCTCGTCGTTTATCTCCACAGTACGTTTCAGTGTTTCAAGGTTCTTCTCCACCAACACATAGTTGTTCCATGCGTTGTCGAACTGTTCCTGTATGGTTCGCAGTGTGTCTTGGTATCTGAAGTTTGCGGCGTTCAATTTACTCTGGTCTGCATTGGTTATGTGTTTGTTCTTGAAGTTGAATACCTTCCAGGTCATTGTTATGTCTGCTCTCCATTCTTCCTTCTGTGAACTGTCTGTGTCATAACCACCTGCCAGTTCACCGTCCTTCTCCGTGTAAGAAAGTTTGCCGTCTACCCTGGGTTTGAACTCTGCACGATCAAAGTTAAGTTGTTCTCTAGCGATGGTGACGTCCATGCTGGCGATCCTCAATGATGTGTTATTAGTAACAGGAGTGCCCTTTAAAGGTATGATACCTAAAGCGTCAGACAACGGTGAAGGCATATCTGCAATGTTGTGTGGTTTCCATCTCCAGACATTTTGAAATCTCTGTATCGCCGAATCTAGTCCCAGTCTGCTGGTCATGGACAGTGTTTGGTATGTCCTGTACTGTTGTTCTATTTGCAGTTGTTCAAGTTTAGAACCTTCGCCCTTTTTGACTTTTTCAATGGTCATCGCAAGTGTGATCTTGGCGTTGGCTTCTACTTTTTTGTTGGCTTCATGTGTGTTGTATGCTTTTTGTAAATTCAACCATGCGTTGATGGCTTCAATGATCACATCTTCTTTGACAAGTTCTAACCTGTAGTGTGCCTGCTGTGCCGCCGCTTTGGCTTTGTCTATCATGGCATTGGTTCTGCCTGCGTCCCATATCATCTGCGTGATTGTGATGCTTTTCTGTATGCCCTGTTTGGAGTCATGAGTGATTGTGTTGTTGGGATAGGTTCCCTTTGCAGGAGTCCTGTCATCCTCCCAGTTGTTGCCAACTGATATCGTAACCTGCGGATAGTATGCTGTATATTCAGATTTAAGCGATTCAACTGCGGCCTCGTAATCAAGTTCCGCCGCTTTGATCTTTTCATTCTCTACGATTAATCTAGGCAGTAATTCATGAAAATGCATCCATGTAATTTTTTGTTCAGCATCCACATCTGCCCATTCTTTTTCTGTGGCCTGTTCAACAAGTTTTTCATCAGCCTTTTCGTCTTTTTCTACTTTGGCAATCTCTTCTTTTATGATGGGTTTCTCTGTTTCCTCGACAGGTGTCTCTGCCAGTTTCTTCTCTTCGATTGCTTTCTCAACTTTTTCTTCTACTTTTTCAGCAACATCTTTCTCTTCTTTTAATTCTTTTACTTTCTTTTCTGTGACTATTACTTCTTGCTCAATCTTTTCTATCTTCTCAACCTTGGCCGTTGCTTTCTCAGTTTGCTCAACCTTGTCCTTGAATTTCTTTATGGGATTCTCTTTCTTCTCAGTAGACTCGACAACGATTATCTCCATGCCCTCGACAGGTTTACTCTTGATCCTTGCCTGCATTGTTCCCTCGTCAGCACAGGTTTCTTGTATGTACTTGTCTGTTTCTTCAACAACTTCCCAATTTGCACAACCTTGATCCGTTTCCGCGAACACGGCCACGTTCCAGTTGAGCATTATTCCTATCAAAATGTAATGTACTAGTTTCTTCATTTTATACCCATATTTACCATTATGCAGAAACCACCACTTCTGATATCAATGC
>PYIJ01312527.1_pt1 | contig 16723 bp, 15 predicted proteins | sample 3578051 | NCBI WGS metagenome assembly PYIJ01 (sample SAMN08408021, study PRJNA431606) | Marine metagenome isolate SA_KN192-05_S13_5m, whole genome shotgun... | biome: marine; feature: oceanic pelagic zone; material: water; isolation source: surface water sample, 0.2-0.8 um fraction ... | reverse complement strand
GGATGCAGTGTCTATGGCAAGTACACTTGATGTTACGGGTGCGATTACATCCAGTGCGGGTGCAACAATTACGACTGATGACAACAACGCACAGCTTACACTCAAGTCTACGGACGCTGACGGCACTGTTGGCCCTGTCTTGACTTTGAATAGAGATTCAGGAAGCCCCGCCGATGGGGATAATTTAGGTCAGATACAATGGCTTGGTGATAATGATGCGGGGGAATCTCTTGAGTTACATAGCAAATTTGTAAAACTTAGAGATGCGTCAGATGGTGCTGAAGATGTACAGGTATTTCACTACGCTTTTGTTGGCGGTTCGCAATTAGATTTTCTAAGATACGGCACTGGCTCTGCTGGTGGAGGTGCTGAACTTGTTATAAATGAAGCCTCTGCTGATATAGATTTTCGTGTTGAGAGTAATGGTCTTTCAGCCGCACTCATGGTTGACGCTGGAAACGATAGAATCGGTTTTGGAATCTCAACCCCATCAAGACCTTTTGAATTTTATGGGAATGATGCGGGTAACTACATTGCAGAATTTGAACATGATGGTAACAACGTAAACCGTTATGGTATGATTATTAGATGTGGTGCAGACGATTCTAGCGGTACTAATTATTCGATAACTTTTAGAGATGGCGATAACTCTACTCAAGGAAGTATAACTTTTTCTAACGGCACTGTGACCTATGGTGCTTTTACTGCTCATCACCCTTGCATAATTCCAAATTCAGATAACGATGCGTCTAGCACAGAAAACGCATACCCCTATGGAACATTACTAGAAACAACAAGTATTTCTTACAGTCAAAAGAGTGGTGCAGATACTGAGCGAGGTATCCGATATAATGTGCAGAAAACACAATCTGCAAACAGTAAAGCAGTGTTAGGTGCGTATGGCTCTAGCATGAATGGTGGCCCAGACGAAGAAACAAATCTGCATCAGGCATTAGTTCTTGGTGATGGTCACATTCTCTGTAACAATGCTGGCGGGAATATAGAAGTGGGAGATGGTATCTGTTCATCTGCAACGGCTGGCATAGGCCAGAAAGCAACAGCAAATCCAAGCATGATCATTGGCATTGCACAGGAAGCTGTTACGTTTTCTAGCGACAGCGAAACCAAGCTAGTGCCTGTTCAATATGGTCTACAGCAGTTTATACCGTGGAGTTAAGACATGCGTAAAGCCCTAGCGCAGTAATTGGAGATGGATAGATGGCACTAACACAAGTAATAGGCGATGGTTTAGCAACAAGTGGAATGCCAACGGGTACTGTGTTGCAAATTAAACACGCTCAGAAAACTGACACTGATACAGTTTCGCTTTCAGCAAACACAGACACAGTTCTTCACACGGACTTGCATGTTACAATAACGCCAACCAGTACAAACAGTATAATTAAACTTGAAGGGCAGATTTTTGGTGAACATGGTGTGGCGGGTGAAGTCTTTAATAACACGGTTTTCTTTTACAGAGACACCACAAAACTTGCAACTCCTGCTGCGGGTAGTAGAAACACTGGCGTAGCAACTATGACAAGAACATACACTACTGATAACGCAGATAGCACACCAGAATATGTTTACTATGCTTATTTTGACTCACCTTCTTCTACGTCATCAATAACTTACAAACTCGGAATTAAGGTTTCTGCTTCTGAAACATTTTATATTAATCGGACGGTGTCCGATGCTGACAACGTGTACCACGAAAGAGGCACATCATTCATTAGCGTAACAGAGATAGCAGGATAATTAGATGCCATACATAGGTAGACCATTACAGGCTGGAGTAAGACGCAGATATATATACGCTGCCACGGCTGGGCAAACATCGTTTAGTGGTAATGATAGCAGCGGCATAAGCCTAGCTTATGACGATAATCTGTTTTTAGATGTTTATCAAAATGGTGTGCTTCTCAAACCTGTAACTGACTATGCAGCTACAACAGGAACAAGTGTCGTACTAACAACGGGTGCATCTACAGATGATGTTCTTGAGATGTTAGTATTTGATACGTTTGGCGTGGCTGATACAGTTAGTGCGAAGGATGGCGGTGCGTTTGCTGGTGGGGTAACATTTGGTGGTGGTGCGAGCTTTGGTGATAACATTAGTCTTAGTTTTGGTAATGGCGGTGATTTAAGCATAAACCATGATGGCTCTAACTCATTCATTACAGATGGTGGCACTGGTGGACTTTTTCTTCAAGGCCCCTCTGGTGTGTTTATTCGCTCTGCCGATGGTGGTGAAAACCTTGCGGGTTTTACAGATGATGGTGCCGCTACACTTTACTACGACAACGCAGCCACACTCACCACCGCCAGCACAGGCGTGGTTATAACTGGTGGGGGTTCGTTTTCTTCAACTGTGAATACAACAAATGTTTTTGGTTACTCAGACAATGACACCGGGATTGCATTTGGGTCAAATGGCGCAGACATAATGCAGTTTTATACTGGAAACAATGAGCGTTTTCGCATCACTGCGGCTGGTGCATTACAATCTAGCAGTCGTCAAGTTGCTTTGATTACTCATAGCACAGGCGTGACATTTGCGGATGATGCGACTTTGGACGTTGCGGCTGGCACGGCAGGCGGTGGTTTACTTGCAATTTACAACGCAAATTCAGGCCGCCACGCTCTGTTCGGAGTGGGGTACGGAGCCACATATTTGATTGGTCAAAGTCACGCTAATGTTTTCGCTGCGAGTGATTCTGACGGTTATGTGTGCGTGTTTAATTCTGGTGGAAATCACACATTCACAATTAAAAATAGGCAAGGCTCAAGCACAAGTTTTGTTATAAGTATGTTTATGGCTGGTTCCACATACGCATAAATAGGAGAATAAAGTGAGTATTACATATACAGTTAATAAGTTTCGTGTAGATGATGGTAAAAAACTAATTGGTTTAACCTGCACAGACTCTAAAAATAATCAATTTGTTGTTGATAAAAGAATCGACATCGTGGATGGCACTTCTGATGCTGAATACGTTAAGCAAGCATACACTGCTGCTGAGACAGAAATTAACGAGTGGGCGGCAGGAATGTCAGTTCAGGGTATGGTGTTTAACCCAAGCGACAACAGTTTGTCTGATGGCGATTAAATTCGTGGCACGGCTTTGGAGAATGAATAATGAGTAAAGCAGCAGAACTAGCCGCACTGATAGGTTCGCAGACAGCGCAGGGTAATAAGAACCTAATTATCAACGGTGCGATGCAGGTGGCGCAACGAGGTACGTCAAGTACAGCCGCAAGTTATAAAACTGTTGATAGGTTTTTCTATAGTGCATCTAACCTTGATAACCATGCTTTTACACAAACTCAACAAGCTGTAACTGATTTAGCGGGGTTTACAAATTCATGGCGCATTACAACAACCACTGCCGAAAGTGCTATTGCGGCAGATGAACTTGCTTATGTGGCGCAAAAGATAGAAGCACAAAACCTACAACAACTTGCTTATGGAACTTCATCAGCTAAACGAGTGACTGTATCATTTTACGTTAAGTCAAGTGTAACAGGTACTTTTTCAACAAACCTCTATCAAACAGACGATGGTAGAGTAGTAAACTCTGAATACACTATTTCATCAGCCAACACTTGGGAACGTAAAGAGATTACTTATGCGGCTGACCAAACAGGCGTGATTGACAATAATAATGGCACAGGTCTTTATGTTACTTGGAATTTGGCATTAGGTTCTAACTTTAAAGGCAATGCGGCAACGGCATGGGAAGCATACAACATTGATAACTGGGCTGGGGCTGGTACATATACGGATGCTGTTATTACTACAGTCAATTCTACTTGGGAAATCACTGGCGTACAGATAGAAATCGGAGATGTAGCCACCGCTTTTGAGCACGAGGACTTTGGAACTACGCTTGAAAAGTGTCAGAGGTATTATTTACAACAAGCAATAGATATTCAAACACCTACGGGCGGGTATATGATTGTGCCAATTTATTTTCCAACCACAATGAGGTCTGCACCCGCTACTTCTGCTGTAACTGCTGGTTCAACTGCTGGTGGACTTGTGTCTGAGGGCATTGCTGGATTGCATACAAAAGGAGCTTATTATCAGGTTCAATCGTCTGCTAACAGCAACTATAGGCTTGGTAGAGTGGATGAATATGTAGCGGAGATATAAATGGACATTACAAATGCAAAATATGTTGAGATATTTGGCGTGAAAGACAACATCTCTGCAAAAATTGATGGAATACAAACGACTGTACCACTTGACCCAGACAACACACACTACGCAGAAATCATGCGGCAAGTAGCGGCTGGCGAACTGACCATAGCAGATGCGGATTAATGAATGCCTTTAAGCAAACTACAGTTCAAACCCGGAATCAACAGAGAGGGTACAAACTACTCTAACGAGGGCGGTTGGTTTAACGGCGATAAGATCCGTTTCAGGGCAGGATATGCAGAGCGCATAGGCGGCTGGACTCGCGTATCTAACACACAAGTAACAGGCACCCCTCGCAAGATCTTTGACTTTGTTACGTTGTCTTCTCAAAATCTGTTGTTTATTGGCACCGAACAAAAAGTATTTTTAGAAAATGCAGGTACGTTTAACGATATCACACCCATTAGATCTACTGTCAGTCTTGGTACAAACCCAGTAAATACCACAGGTGGGGCAGGCAGTGGTGTTGTTACCGTTACAACACAGGCAGCACATGGCGCAATAACCGGAGACTTTGTTACGTTAGCTAGTCTTACAACTACTGACGGTATAACAGCCGCACAGTTAAATATTGAACACAAGATAACTTCTGTTCCGAGCACTACAACTTTTACAATTACCACCGCTGGGTCGGCTACTTCAGGTGGCACCGCAGGTGGTGGATCTTCCGGCACTGCCGCTTTTCAAATAAACGTAGGAATAAACACCACGGTTCTTGGCGCAGGTTGGGGTGCAGGAACATGGGGTCGTTTTACTTGGGGTTCTAGCTCTGGATCTTTGGCTGGGCAAACTTTGCGATTGTTTTCGGTGGATAACTTTGGTGAAGATCTTCTGTTCAACATATCTGATGGATCCGTCTTTTACTGGGATGCAACCAACGGAACGAGCACGAGAGCGGTGCGCTTAGACAGTTTAACTGGTGCAAGTGATGTTCCCACAGTGGTTCGTAAATTGTTGGTCTCTGACGTAGATAGGCACATTATCTTCTTCGGCACTAATCCAGTTGGCAGCGATGTGCTTGACCCATTGTTAATTAGATTTGGAAGTCAGGAGTCTTTAACTGACTTTACGCCATCTGCAACCAATACAGCGGGTGATTTACGTTTATCGAAGGGCAGCGAGATCATTACGGCTGTGCAAACTGGTCGTCAAATACTGGTTTATACAGATCAGTCTTTGTATTCCATGCAGTTTATTGGTGCACCGTTCACGTTTGGCGTATCTTTGCTTGCAGATAACATAAGAATAGCAGGTCCTAACGTAGCTATTGCGGTTAATGATATTGTTTTCTGGATGGGTCAAGAGAACTTTTATCAGTATGATGGACGCATTCAAGTCATACCTTGCACCGTTCGAGATTATGTTTTTGGTGACATGAATAATCAACAATCTTTTAAATTTCATGCTGGCTCTATCGGTAGCCAGACTGAAATCTGGTGGTTTTATTGTTCATCAGGATCTTCTGAGATAGATCGATATGTTGTTTATAACTACGGACAAGGTATTTGGTACTACGGTACGTTAGTCAGGACTGCATGGAACGACAGAGCCTCTGGACTTCGCAGCTTCCCGCAAGCTACGGGTGCAGATTTTTATTTATATGATCATGAGAACGGTCTGGATGATTTTAGTACGGGCAGTGCGGTTGCCATCAATGCTTTTATCGAATCATCAGACTTTGATATTGGAGATGGTGAGCAATTCATGCTAGTGCGTAGAATTTTACCGGATCTTAGTTTTAGTGGGTCAAGTGCAACTAGTCCAGCGGCGTTATTTACGATTAAAAGTCGTGATTTTACTGGAGACAATTTCATAGAATCACCCTCTGATTCTGTGGTAAGGACAGCTACGTCTCCTGTTGAGCAGTATACAGACAAGATTGATCTTCGTGCCCGTGGCAGGCAAATGTCTGTAAAAATTGAGAACACTGCAACGGGAGTAAATTGGAGGTTAGGCGCACCGAGACTTGATGTGAGGACAGATGGTAGGCGATGACAAAAAAAGTATTACGTCCGATCATACCAACGGCACCGCAACAATACGATCCGGTGTATGTGAATCAACTTGCTCGAACCTTGGAACAGTTGATTGATGAGGTGCGATCTGCTGACATTAACTTTCAGGGTATACCAAGTAGCGGATCAGTGAATGTATTGGAGGCAGGTGATTTCTATGTGGGAGAGGCAGGTTTCTTACGGATAGTTGAAAAAGAAGAAATCTATTCAGGTAGTGTTGAAGGAACTACGGCTGTTGGGACTGTAACGGTTGCCGTTTCGTAGGCAAAATGTATAATGAGTGGTGACATAACAAGGTTTTATAATGGCATTATTTGGCGGCATAGGTAAAAAATTAGGACTCGGCAGCGCCAGAGATATCTTTGGTGATGGCATTGGTGGTCTTGTTGAGGGTGTCGGAGACACAATAAACGAGGCTCTGCCTGTAATTGGTGCTGCTGTTGGCTATGCATCTGGTCTTGGCCCTGCCGGAGCCTCAATTGGTTCAGCCCTTGGCACGGCTGCTCAAGGTGGTAGAAGCACGAAAGACATCCTGACAAATGCGGCTCTTGCCTATGGCGCGGCTAAACTAGCACCTAGCTTTGGTATTCAACCATCAACGGCTGAATCAGGCATAGGTCGGTTCATACCTGATACATCCGGTTTCACAATGAATCCGTTTTCGGGTGGCACATCAGCTTCTGCTGGGATGAATCCCGCTGATGCGTTATCTACGGGTGAACCGCTGCAATCCTTTGCGGGTGATGTCGCTTCTTCAACAAGTGGTGGTATAGGAGATCTTTTGTCGGGTGTCTCTTTGTCGGACGTTGCACTCTACGGATCTTTGGGTTTGGGCGCATTAGGTCTTATGGGTGGCCCACCTGAAGAAGGTGGCGGTGGCACCCCAAGACCTGACCCAGAGGGTGAGGCTTTTGGTACAGTTCAGGATCAAGAAGGCAAGGTGTACGAAATAGCTGATCCAGAGCAGATGGCTGAGTACAACGAAATGATGAGAAAGTATCAAGATCCTGACTTTAGGTATGGTACAAGTGATGTTGTAGTTTCAGCTAAACATGGTGGATCTTTTGATGATTTTGTTGATGGTGAGGTGAAGGGTCCCGGAACTGGGACCTCGGACTCTGTACCTGCCAAACTGTCAGATGGTGAGTTTGTACTAACAGCTAAATCGGTACGAGGTGCTGGCGGTGGAGATAGGGATATCGGAGCAGCCCGTTTATATGATATGATGGCGGATCTGGAGGCAACAGCGTAATGGCAACACAAACCGTAGAACAAACCACCCGTCTTCCTAAGTTTCAAGAAGACTTTCTTGCGTCTATCTTTGAACAGGCAAATGCGCTCAAAGCTACACCAATGCCTTTTGCTCCGCAGCAAATGGCAGGTATGACACAAGATCAAACCGATGCCATTGCTTTAGGTAGGGCAGGCATTGGGGGTTATCAGCCCTTTATGCAGCAGGCTACGACTGCTGCCATGCAGTCGGGTGCTTTCAATCAACCGGGTGCTGTAGCACAGTTTATGAATCCGTTTGAACAAGCTGTTGTTCAACAAAGTATGCAAGACATTGCAAGGTCTGGACTGCAACAACAAAATCAACTCGCAGCGCAGGCCGTTGGTGCAGGAGCATTTGGTGGATCTCGTCAAGGTATCGCACAACAAGAATTAAACAGGAACATTCTTGATCAGCAGGCTCGAACCGCAGCGCAGTTGAGAGCTACAGGCTTCGGTCAGGCGCAGCAAGCAGCGCAGCAAGCAGCACAAACCGCAGGTCAGCAGGCAGCGCAGTTTGGAACGATGGCGGGGCAGGCTCAACAATTTGGTGCACAGGATGTAAATACTCTTCTGGGCCTTGGCAGTTTGCAACAGGGGCAGGCGCAGGGGGCATTAGACATAGCAAGACAGAATGCTCTTGCTCAACAAGCTCTGCCGTTCCAACAGGTAGGATTTATGTCGGATATCTTCCGTGGTGTGCCTTCTCTGCAACAGACAAGTACAGCTACCACAACGCCGCCACCTAGCACATCATCACAGTTACTTGGACTTGGTATCGCTGGCCTCGGTGCGGCTGGTCAGGCTCAAGGATTTGGCAACCTGTTTAACTTTGGGACTAGCTAGACATGAACCCACTAAATCGTAAAATGTTTCGTCAGCCCGGTATGTCAAGACAGCCCATGGGCATACTTGCATCATCACCTGAATTAGCAAATGTGGTTCGCAGGCGGATGGGTCAACCTGTGCAGATGACGAATGGTGGGCAGAGCGTGACAAATTACATGTCTGCTATTAGAGACTTGGCAGCAAAGGGTGACAAGGCAACACTTAACAATATTGCTAGAGATCAGCGGCTCCCACGTTCCGTGCAAATGGCAGCGGCAAATGCATTGACTGGTCGCACTGTGCCGGGACAGGTTCCAACGGTATCTGATGCTGAAAGAATGGCAGCTAATCGTGCAAACTTGGGTGCGCTTCGTGGTCAAGTGGGTCAGGACGCTCTGACTGATCAAGCTATGGCTCAGATAAATGCAGCCAACCGACCAAGTAAATCACCTGTTACTTTTGCTGAACGTGGAATACAGGGTCCTCCCAACATAGATGCTATGGGTAATGTAAACACCAGCACCGATGATGCTATGCAGGCTGCTATGCAAGCAAACGTAGATACATCAGCACCGTCGTTAATTGACAGAGGCATTGCTTCAGCAGGAAATGTCATGGATATGATTAGGAACGCAATACCTGATGCAAAGGGGTATGCTTCCAGTCCCGCCGCAGCCAAGTCACAGTTTACTAAATCATTCTTAGGCCCTGCGCTTCAAACCACTCCGCAGGAATTATCGGCATCTCTTCAAGATGACCCAGATATGAATGTAATTCGTGATCAAATCGAGATTGCCAGTTCACCATTGCCGGACGATGATCTTATGGTCTCAGAACAATTAGCGGCTGGAAAGAAATCCACAGATGATGGAAGTGGTGCTAAAACAACTGATGCTAGGGGTAGACAGGTTAGCACGGTAAATCCAGAAACCACTACGACCTCTGCTGCCCAACAAAATATTTCGGATAATGTAGCTAATATAAAAGGTGATATATTTAACCCTAAAGATCAAAAAAAGCTTACTGATGCTCAAGCTACTAACCCGGATGTTCTAAGCACATTTGCATATGAGGCGGCAGACTTTGTAGACCCAGAGGCAGTAAATCTTGAGAACATTGATAAAGCTGCTAAAGACATCATGGGTTTCGATCCAAAGGCAGCAGGTAAAAAGAAAGAAGAAGCTTTCTGGATGGGGCTAATGAAGGCTGGTCTGGCTATCGCTGCTGGTGGTAGTGAAAATGCTATGACTAATATTGCAAAAGGTCTTTCTTACGGACTTGATTCGTACAGCAAAGATATAGCTACATTAAACGAACAAGAACGTGCTGATATGAAAGAGTTCCGTCAATTAAAAACTCAAATGATTCGTGATGAGCGTTCTTATAACTTGAGTATAGCTGGTGCAAAGAACACTCATGCACAACATCAAGCCAAAATTAAAAATCAATTTGAAAGAGATAAGATTGATCTTGGATTCAAACAAGCAGATATGCTGATGAAGCAAAGACAAAATGCTGCTACGAATGGTTTTGCTTTTGCACAGCTACAAAATCAGGCTGCGTTTCAAATTGCGAAACTGCAACAGGGCGATCAACAACTTGACTTAAATCGTGAAAAACTTGCGGCTCAACTTGAAAAAGCAAAGCCGGATATTGTTAAAATATATCAAGGATTCGGATATCTAGATGATGAAGGCAAAGCCACGGATAAAGGAATTGAAGCATATGGAACTGAACTTGGTGTTTTAAATGCTATGACAACCTCTTCATCAAAGTCAAAAACGACTGACACACAACGCAGCACTAATGCTTTAACAAAAGTTCTACAAGGATCCAATGATGCAGAGGACATATCTGCTGCGGCTGAAAGTAGTTTGTTCAAAGAAGTTGCAAAGCTCATGCAAACCGAGGATGTAAACGAAGTTATACAACAATTAAGAAACACTTTGCCAAGATCTCAACCACCATCTACGACACCTGCTAACACGACAATACCTACAACAGGTGACCCACTGAATCTCGCAGGGTAAGTCCATGGCACTTATTGACTCTCTTCGTCAAACCTATCCTATGTACTCCGATAAATCAGATGATGAGTTGGTTCAGGGGTACATGAACAAGTTTCATCCTGACAAGACAGTTGATCAGGTTGAAGGCTTATTATTTCAACAACAAGAACAAGAACAAGAACAACCTGAAGTTACGTCCGAGACTGACGAAGGCGTAGCTCAAGAGTTCTTCGAGGGCGTAGGTTCTGGACTCATTGCCATACCACAAGGGATCTTGGAACTGGGTGCTTCAGTTGTGGATCTTGCGGCTGACACAGATTACGCTTCATCCGTAACAAACGCTGCCAACAAGCTACGAGACGCTGCCGGGATAGATCCTGAAGGCGTGATTGGCAAAGGTGCAGAAGTCATCACACAGTTTGTGGTGCCGGGTCTTGGTGCCGCCAGCGCAGTTAGTAAACTGTCAAAAGTTGGCAGGCTGAACAAAGCCGTGCAATCAGGCAAAGGAAAGCTGCTTGGTAGAACAGGTGAAGCGGCGGATAAACTAACCAAAGGTGAAAGACTGGCACTCGGCGCACAACAAGTTGCCGCTGCTGGAGCAGCAGATGCCGTAGTTGCAACCGATGGCACAACCACAATCGCTGACTTTTTTGAAGGTGGACCAACCCAAACCGATCAAGAAATAGGACTTAGTGGGAGAGACGAAGCTCTCCGCAGACTAACAAATAAGTTAAAGATAGGGGCAGAAACAGGAGCGGCTACCATTGTAGCTCCAGCTTTGCTTTCAGGTATAGCCGCAGGTACAGGTAAAGTTTTAACAGAAACACCCATTCTGTCTGATGCGGTTGCTGGTACGGCTCGTGGGCTGCAAGCAGGAGCAAGACGACTAACTCGTGGACTCGAAACGGCTGAAGCAAAAAGAGTTGTTGGAGAAGATCAAAACATTGTAATGGAAAAGCTTGCAGACTTAGCGTCTGTTTTCAGACCAAGAGGGTATTTGCCTGAAGAGGCTGCTGAAGCGAGACTTCTTATCTCAGGTAAAACAGATGCGGCGGTTAAAGAAGCAAAAAGTATTTTGGCAAGAATGGACACGGAGATAGAAAGTGTCCTCAAAGAAGCTGATAAGGTTACGCCGGGAGCTAGTCCTCTTACAAAGCAAAGCATGTTTACAAACATAGAAGAGTTCCTGACAGCACCATCACAGGCTGCAAGGCAACGAGCACTTGACGAACTGCCCACTAATGTAGCCGGACAAGCTCAAAAAATGAGGGGTCTGGTTAAGCGGTTCAATGAAGACATTTTGGAAAGTGATTATATAAAGACGTTGAAGGGTAAATCGGGAGCCAGAATAAAGGAAGATATTCAGGCCAACATAAATACATATCTTCGCAGACGGTATCAGTCTTTTGAAGTAAAGAACTATGTTCCAACAGAAGAAGTTATGACAAAAGCTGTGAAAGGATTTCAAGAGAATCCAAAAGCTGTCGCGCAAGAGTTGGGTAAAATAGTTAGAGGAGCTAACCCAGAAGATCAAGAAGGGTTAATTAAAGAGTTCGGTCTTCGTTTAGCCGATGATCTTACAGACGAAGCTGACAAGATGAAGTATGTTCTAAAGAATGAAAAGAACATTAGTGAGTTTCAAGCTAAGACTGCGGCAGATCATTTTTTAAAAACGCATTCAAAAAGATCAGCGGTTAGGTCTACTGGGATAGACAGAGTTGCTGAGTACAAAATAAATCCAAAACTATTTTCTGCCAGAATTCAATTACCTAAGTACAAACGAGAACTTCTTGGAGAAATAACAGATCCAAAAGAAAGTTTTCTTGGGACTGTGTCTGATCTGGCTGAATTTAAGGCTGTTGATGACTATTTCGGTACGATTAGAAAGCTTGCTACAGAAACAAATGAGGCAGGAGAATTACTAAACCCCGGCATAGCTAAGATATTTAGAGATACTTCCAAGCTTGGTGCAGCGGAAAAGCAAGCACTTAAGGACAGAGGCTTCCAAATATTGGATGCAGGAAAAGACGGTAAACTTTTAAAACAAGGCGAAGGTAATTACGGTTCTCTTCGTGGACTTGCAGTTTCTCCTGTCGTGGGAAGGGAACTATCAAGATTTGTTATAGGAGATACCAACGTCTTAGGCAACGCTGCAAGAAACACATACTCTGCCTTTCTAAGAACCAAAGGTGCTACACAGTTTGGCAAGACGGTGCTGTCTCCAATAACACAACTTCGTAACGTAACAACAGCTTCTGCTTTTGCACTGGCTCAAGGCAACATAGGTCGTGGATCTAACCTTGGAGAGTCCGTCCGCTTGGTTTACAACAATTTGTTCACGGACGTTAGCTCTGACCAAGCGTTAAAGAACTTCCAAGAATTACAAGAACTGGGAGTTGTAGGATCTCAGGCACAGCTTCGAGAATTACAAGACCTTATCAAGCAAGGATTGGGTTATGGTTCTGATGAAATAAATGGGTTCAAGGTCGGCGGTAAGTTTGGCGGTAAATATGGTGACACAAGACTTGCATCGTTCTTAGGTAACGTAGTTGAAAGTAAACCCATTAAGACTGCTGAAAATTTGTACCAAGCAGGGGATGATGTTTGGAAGATTTACAACTTTAACTTTGAGTTGAACAAGCTAAAGAATGCTTATCGAGGTATGCCTGACGCTCCATCAGAGGCTTTGTTAAAAGAGCAGGCTGCTAGAATTGTTCGTAACACAGTCCCGAACTATAACATGGCACCCGAAGTTATTAAAACTTTGAGACGAGCACCCGTTGGTAACTTCATTGCGTTCCCGTATGAGATACTGAGAACAGGCGCAAACACAATAGCAATTGGTATCGACGAGTTGGCAAGCACCAATGCCAAGATACAGCAGATAGGATTGCGTAGACTTACAGGTGCCATTACTACGTTTGGTGCGTTACCTGCTGCTGTGTCCGCTGCATCTTACGACTTATCAGGCGTGTCGGAAGAAGAGATGAAAGCATATCAGCGTTCCTTGGCTCCACCGTGGGAAAGGAACGCGAGACTAATACCGACAGGCAGAGATAAAGAAACAGGCTTGCCGACATATGTGAATTATAGTTACTCAAATCCATATGACATGCTTGAAAGAATAGCCATAGCCGCTCTTAACAAAGCAGATCAAGGACAAATAGAGGACAAAAATGGAGCACAAATTGTTTTTGGAGCAGCCAATGAAGCTCTCAGTGAGTTGCTTGCTCCGTTCACAGAAGAAGCAATCATCACTGCTAAACTGCGCGATGTGTTCGATCCTGAGTCCAAAACAATTGGCGCTCGTCAGGTAGGTCAATTGATAGGTGGTCGTGGTGGTAGAACTGTCACTGGTGCGAAAGTGTACAATGAAGAAGACTCCGCTGGAGATAAACTTGCAAAAAGTTTTGCACATGTTGTGGATGGTATACTTCCCTCAATCGTACCTATAGATGTTAGGTCGGGAGAGTTTGAGGTCAGTAGGTTTGGACGAGGTGTGGTATCTGGACTGGGATTAGAAGAACTTGGTATATCCACAAAGGATCGTATGTTGAGAGAGCGTGAGCTTTCAAAAGAACTAGCTCGAGCCTTTTCAGGTATTACAGAAAACCCAATCGAATCTACAGCACTCAAGTTCAAAGGCTATGAGTTTTCAAGAGCCAGAACAAATGCTAACAATATATTTACCACAGTCTCCAATCGCGGCAATGCAACACCACAAGATTTTGTGGATGCATATCGAAGAGCAAGTGAAGCTTCCTTCCGTGTACAAAGTAGGATGTTCAACATTGTTGAAGACATGAAGCTTTTAGGTATGACAAAACCTCAAATTAGAAAAGTATTTAAAGAGGCAGGAATTGGCGGTATAAATAACATACTGCGCGGCAAGTTTGATCCAATTAATATTAGTCCAACTGTTCGTAAAAATGTTCGTCGCAACGAGTTAGATTTACCAAGAAAAGAAATTAACAGAATTAGAAAAGAACTTCGTAATCAACCGTTAGGCACGATGAGTCCGCCCGAAGAAGAAGAAACTCCCACCTTGGACCTTGAACCTGTGTCACAAGCACCTACAATAACAGCACCACCAGTTGCTGCTGCTGGCGCTCCTCCGCCGACAGCGCAAGCGGGAGGTGTTAACCCCTTGGCATCTCCCGCACCTTCTTCTCCCTTGGCGCAGCAACAAAGCTCGTTACAGCTAGTGGGTGGAGGTAATCCTATTAACCAAGCGAAGAACGCTTTAATCCCAAGGACAACATAATGAACAAAGATCAACTAAGACAGGAGCTTGCAGACGACGAGGGCTGTAAATACTCCGTGTATTTGGATCATCTTAATTTACCAACTTTCGGAATCGGCCATTTAATTACCGAGTCCGACCCAGAGTTCGGTCAGCCTATTGGTACAGAGGTATCTGAAGAGCGAGTGCGTAAGGCATTCAACTTGGATGTGGCTGTGACCATCGACGAATGCAAAGTATTATACCCGGACTTCGATGACTTGCCGGAAGAGTGTCAGCATGTCATAGCTAACATGATGTTTAACATGGGTCGTCCCCGTCTATCCAAGTTCAAAGGCATGAAAGCTGGATGCGATGCCCGGGACTGGAACAAAATGGCAGACGAGATGGTAGACTCGAGGTGGCATGATCAGGTTCCGAACCGCGCCAAGCGTTTGGTCAAGCGAATCCGTGATCTAGCAAAAGACTGAAATCATTGAATAAAAACATCGATTCTCGTGGACCTCGTGAACGATAGACGTATCAGTATACCTTCAGGTCTCTGAGAATCGGTCTTTTTCAGACTCAGCCTTCTGAATTAGGCTTTCTACTTCATGCAATTTGCTGATTGCCTCATCCAGCAGCCCAGACTCGTGCTTCAGGAATAGCTGAGTTACGAACTGGACTGACTGGCTTATCGACAGCTTTGCATCAGAGAAGTTGCTCATTTTTTCTTTGGTGGTCTGCCACGTTTCTTGGCCTTCGGCGGACGGCCTCTCTTTTTGGCAGGTGCTTTGCCACCTTCCCATGCTTCGTTGATGGTCGGAGTTTTCTTATCATCCCCCTTCAAACGTCCGTCCATATATCTGGCTCTCTTTGGCTCTTTAACGAGACAGGGAAAGAACAGTCTTAAAAACTTAGTCCACATCTTCTTGCTCCTCTTGTTTTGGAAGATACACCTCCACGAATGCCCCACACTCGGGACAAGTTAAATTAGTGACCATGCAAAAAAACTCATTGTCTTCTTCACAATCGTGGTCACCACCCCAAATAAGTTCTGTCTGACAATGCCAACAATTCATCCTACTTGACCCCAGTTATCACCAAGTTCTGCATCAACCTCGAAAGGCACCTTTAAACTTGGCACACAAGTAGACATGATTTCAACAATTCTGTCTGATTGTTCTTGGCTGCTGATGCTAAAGCACAACTCGTCATGCACTGTAAGCATGGGTGTCAGCCCCTCGGCGTGACAATCTACCATCGCTTTCTTTGTCTGATCGGCACTCGAACCTTGGATGAGTTTGTTCAAAGCCTTGTATGTAAAGGCACGACGTATCATACCCTTGCCACCATACTCTTTGATTGCATCCTCGAGCTTCATAGCTTTGTTGTACCCGAAAGACTTAGGTTCCCACATATCAAACCTACACTTACGCCCCAACCATGTGCGAATAGCACCTTTCTCTTGCGCCTGACTCATTGCAAGATCGGCTATGCCTTTTACGAATGGCACCCTCTCATGGTACTTTTCGAGCAAAGACTTGGCCTCCATCTCATCGATGTCCATAACACCAGCCAGCTTCTTACGCCCCATACCGTACATGATACCAAGGTTTACGGTCTTGGCTTCCTTACGGGTTATATCAGCAAGATCTGCCACCATCTGATGAAAGTCAGCGTTACCCTTCTGATACATATCAATCACACTATCTATCTGAGGGTGTCTGTGAACACCATTCAGTTGAGCACAGTAGTGCGCCAGCCAACGTGGTTCTTGTGAGGCATAGTCAAAGCTACCCCACTTTGTACCTTCTTCAGGGATAAACAGACCACGGATCATGGACTTTATCTCTGGATCTCTTGCCGGGATCTGTTGTAGATTCGGGTTGCTCGAGGAAAATCTACCCGTCACAGTGCCACCCTCGTCAGAACGAAGAGGATTAAAGTCACAATGAATGCGACCATTACACGAATGTTCAAGAATTGTCTCAACAAAGGTAGTATTTGCCTTGTTAAATTCACGCAACTTCACAATCTTTTGCGCTATGGGATGAGTGTGATTGTTAAGAAACTGCTTTGTAAAGGACGGAGCATTAGAATTTTCTGTCCTATGGTATTTAAGCCCAAGGGAGTCGAACGCCTTTGCCACCGATGCAGCAGACCATGGCTCTAT
>PYIJ01179522.1_pt1 | contig 16732 bp, 21 predicted proteins | sample 3578051 | NCBI WGS metagenome assembly PYIJ01 (sample SAMN08408021, study PRJNA431606) | Marine metagenome isolate SA_KN192-05_S13_5m, whole genome shotgun... | biome: marine; feature: oceanic pelagic zone; material: water; isolation source: surface water sample, 0.2-0.8 um fraction ... | reverse complement strand
TGGTAATATGTTACCCTAAGGTAAACTATTAACTTACTGCGTTCGCAGTTTCGATACCAAGTTTAGTTGCTGTAACTGTTGCAGAACTGATTGTTGCTGTAACATTACCTGCACCGTTTAATGCTCTGATAGCCGTTTGTAACGTGCCACCTGAGACTAATGTACCTAGGCTGTCTGCTCTTACTACGTAAGTTTTTTGTTTATCACTTTCTATCAACGGTCCTTCTGCAAGGATGTTAATGAACTGTGAGATAACCGCTCTTGTCGCCTCTAGACCTGCTGTTGAAGATCCAGTTGACAAGTCACCTGTTTCTGCCGTCATCGCGTTAACGAAGTCCACTGTGAACATAGCAGTTTCTACACCTTCTAGTTCCGTGTCAGTAACGTGAGTGAAGTTATTTTTAGTAATTGGCATTTTTACTTTCCTCCTACCTTATTATTATGCTACCTGTGTATCAGACAAGTCTCTGTCAGACGCTGTTGCCGAAGAGATGTTTGCTGTTACTTTGTCAGGTGTTAATGCGTTAATCCCTCTGATCGCCGCTTGGATTGCCGCAACTGTTGTTGTGTCGCTGATCGTGTCTAAAGCGTCTGCTCTAACCATGTAAGTTTGCTCAGTGTCTGAGTTCCCTAATGCACCCATACCTAGGATGTTTACTCCTTGGTTCTGGATTGCTTCCATAGCCAATTTGAGACCCGCTGTGTTTGCCGATGCAGTAGAGTGTGTTACCTCTGCCGACATATCATTGATGTAATCAACTGTGATGAAGTCAACTCTACACCCCTCGCCCTCGTGAGCAAGATTTGGTGTTTGAAAGTTTCCTGGACCACCTGCTGGTAATGTGCTGTCGTAAGCCATTTTATTTCTCCTTATCTCTTATTAACTATTATAGGTTAGAAACGACTGCTACTGTAGTTCCACCGATGTCGATTGAAGCATCGTCTGATGTAGAACTTGAACTTGCTCTACACTTAACTGTGCCCATCGCTCTTAGGAAAACTTGTAGGTTTGCCGCCGCTGTCGCTGTTGGTGTTCCTGAGATTGCATCTGGGTCTGAATCTTCCCAAGTGTTTGCTCTCTCGATCGCAACCGTCAACGTACCGTTGGTTGTTGTTATGTTGTAGTACCTTAAAGTACCTCGTGTCTGAATCCCTTGTAGGACTCTGTCCACGATACCGTCTTTGTGCGTGTTACCGTCGATGTCTAACGCATTCGCTGAACTGTCTTTTACTACGACAGTAAAATACTCCTGTGCTACTTCACCGAGACTAGTTGTGTCTGCTACAAAAACCGCATTGTTATTTGATGCTACTGGCATTTTGTATCCTCCTTTTTTCTGATATTAAATGCCGTGATACCGCTCAGGCATCACGTTAAATGTATTTATTGGTAAGATTGGTAAATTATGCTGTAATATTACGGTTTTTTCCAGACTTCATCACTTTTAGTGCGTAAACGGGGTATGTAACCTAGCCTATACAAAATAGTCCTACATTGACTGACTATTTTTGGTCTTTTACGTTGTTTCATCTCAATATTCACCACAGGATTATTCTTCCGCAAAGTTTCTTGTGCACCTTTCAATACAGGAATCTCAAATCCATCTACATCGATCTTGATGTAGTCAATGTCTGTGAAATCAAAACTGTCTAATGCTCTGCACTCTATATCACCGTCTCGGGGTGCTGTATCTCCAAGAACAAAGTTTAGATGCGTGTCTTTGGTGCCTTGCTCTGCATTGTGTGAATGACTGCTGAGTCCATATGGATATAGGACAACATTGGATTCCGTAATATTTTTACAAAAGCACTCACGAAAATTGGGATTGGGTTCGAAACAGATGACACGTTCGAATTTCTTTGCCAAAGGTCTTGTCCATTCACCAACATTAGCACCAACATCGATTGCGTTCCTCCATTTTTTAACATACCGAAGACTGTTGTCACGTTGTTCTTGCTGTCCGTTACCCGCTTCTTCTAAAAAAGTTGGTTCACTGTGCTGACCGTACAGTACCCAGAAACTATTTTCGTTTGACATTTTTGTCCTTATAGGCAACCATTACACTCGCACGTATCACAGTTTTCACAGTTGCTACACGTCTTGCCACAGTGTGGTCGACAGGCACATCTTAGACATTTTACATTTTTCTTTTGCATTACAGCTCCTTGAATTTCCTTAGTATGTCTGTGTTGGGTAATTTAGATTGTAATTGCTGTTTAAGTCTATGTAGTGTCTGCATCTTCATTTTTGCATCTAATTTTTTGTAATTGGCAACTGAGCGTCTTATGTTCCTAAGGTTAGCGTCTTGTATACCCAGTGCCCTTTCTAGATTTGTAAGATTCTTGTAATGCTCCTCCCAGCTTCTTACATACCTCCTTAAGGCCATAACAGGCACCGGTTGTCTCTGTCTCATGGCTTGTGCTTGATTTTTGTTCTTTAGTTTCTTGGTAATTTCAGGATCTCCCGACACAATGGCCAACATGTTGGCTAGATCATTATTGATCATTCTAACCTGATCGAACGTTCCTTTTGCCATTGTCTCATCCGCATACGCATTGGCAAATCCCAAAGTGTCTTTGTTTTGACTCATCAATGCCAGTGCTAAGAAACTTAGGTATATCCTCTCTGTTACTTCTGGAAAACTGAATCTCTGTAAGTCACTATGCCTTCTGATGACCTTTCCTTCAGATACATACTTTAAAAATGGAGTTAACATACAGGTATTTATAGGGCAGATGCAACGAAATTTTATTCTCACTGATGTAATGAAAACTGGTTTTCATGTTGAACTAGAGCAGTTCATCAATATGCACAGCATGACAGACCAACATTTCGAAATGACCGGAGAATATTATACCCTCCACAACTATGACCTGGACGCATATGATCGTAGATTTGCAATCATTGACGTCAGAGGAGATAACCTTCGGTTGAAAGACAACTCCGAATTTAACGAAGAATTAAAAAGGAGATGTGAGCTGTTGCATAGCCAAGGTTTTGTGTTCATAAAATCCAATCCATGGGAATCACATGAGAACATTAATGGCACCCCTCAGTATCCAGAGATAGTGATAGATCACATAAGGTGGACAGGCGGTGTAAGCTGGTTCTGGTACTACATGTATCAAAAACACAAGGATAACAAATTTAATTTTGACCACTCCAACAAAAAATATGATTTTTTGTATCTAAACAAACAACCTAGAAAGCACAGACAAAAGCTTTATAAAAAATTACTATCCAAAGGCACACTAGAAAACAGTCTGCACAGTAACTGGCCAGATAGAAAACTACCCGCAGATTATGAACTACCATGGGCCCAAGACTATCCATTCCGTGGTAGAGATCAAGACATATATGAAAAACCATACAATGACACTGCCTGCAGTATTGTTTCCGAAACCAATGATAACGATTTTGAAGTTTTCATGACAGAGAAGATATGGAAACCAATTATAGCAAAACAGTTATTTGTCGTGCATGGCAACTATCTGTACCTGCAGAAGTTGAGGGAAATTGGTTTCAAAACATACAACAACTACTTCGAAGAGGCATATGATTTAGATAGAGATCCAGACGTAAGAATAAACACCATTGTTGACGTCTGTGATAGATTACGCGATGCTCCATGGCAAGATATCTACCTACAGAGTCAGGCACTTAGACAATATAATTTTGAAATCTTTTTCAATAAAGAGAAGTTATCAGAACAAATAAATGAAACTTTAAAACTATTTCTTGAATTTGCTGACGGCCGTTAAGTTTCGTCTTGAGAATCCTAACCTGTCTACAAGCTTCACCGCGGCACCCGACTTATCTACTGCCACAAATCCTTCTGGTTCCGTTACTTCTAGTCCGCCATCGGTCTGTTGAAATGATCCTATGGACATTGCTTGATTCATTTTCCTCAATACAAATCCTTTCATTTGTTGCACTGCCTTATAGAATGTTAACATGGCCTGTAAGGGCTTCTTTGCTCGATTCAAGAACACAGGCATCTGTTTAATCTTATCTTGTCGCAACTGCAATGCCTTTTGAGCTTTAAGTCCTGATATCTGCTGTTGCATTCTGTCTGCATAGAACTTTTTGAATCCTTGTAGAAATTTATTAACATCACCAGGTACCTGGCCTTGCTTGACCATTGCATTAATATAGATTTGAAATATTGGAATGAAATCTTTGTTCTGTCCTAGCACCGTGGATAAGTTCCTTGGAACATTATTGAGAAGAGATTCCAGTTTTTCAATACTGTTATAAAACTGTTTTGTTTCAGCATCAGTAAATTTAGCACTGCCAGACACATCTTTATATGTGGCATTGTCAAAGAAAACATCATTGCTTTTAGTAAATGACTCTACATCTGCTCCACCAGAAGCCGTCATGTCAGCTAGTGATTCACCATTATATGTTGTATGAAATATTATTCCAACCTTAGCCCTGTCAATCTGTTTACCTAAGTCGCCACTTTCTGGAACTGCATAGGTTATGGTGTTAGGTTTAAATGTGAGATGAGGTTTGCCACCAATATTTTTCCTTAAGACGTCTTCGTCGGTAAACAGCAAATCGCCCTGCACAACACCTTGTATGTTTAATTTTTTAAGATGCACCAAGCATTTTAATAATTTTTGTCCTAGGTCATCTGTGCCATGATTATTTGCAATGTCTTTTTTAGTATAATTAATTTTTGGCGATTGTGCAAAAACCGACTTGGTACCAACAAAGAACCTGCCGTTGTCTGGATTGGTCCCACATACCACGGCCGGTGCGCCATCCCATTTGACAGATACACTCATTGCTTCTGAGCTGGATCCTTTTAATGTTAAAAGTAATCCTCTAAAATATTCTAAGACTGCCTTGCCGCCTTCGTAGCCGTCAGTGATTACAATGTCCTCGATGTGTTCAAGGTGTGTCCTCTTAAATTCTGTAAGGACATCTTCTATCAACATGATTAGTCCTCTTTATATTCGCCGTCTTTGATCTTCAATAGGTTTTCTTTGACATCTCTATTTTCTTTAATACGTGCCACACCTTTACTGAACTTGGATGCGTCCATATTCTTGACCGCAAGATGGAACTTCTTCTCAAGTTTAAATGCTGTGTCCTGATCAAAATTTTCTCTAATGTATGTGATCAAGCGTATTGTCGACTCGAGTATGTGTGATGCTCTGCTTTCAACCACTTCTTCTTTGTCCCTCCTCAGGGGCATAGAACTTAATTCTTCTAATAAACTTTTAGTGTGTTTCTGCATACATTGGTATTTACTATTAATTGTAGCATAATAAAAGCAAAAGTCTACTGGATTGATTGCTTTTTATACACAAAATACTTACGTTGGTTGGTATCATCACGTATATCTAGTATTTTTAAGTTATACATCTCTGATAGTTCTATTATAAATGGCACGTTCCAAGCAAAAAAATCAATCCAATCTGCTTCAGGTTTGTCATGACTCAATCCAGGATTTACCCTAAAGAACATCAATCCATTGTTTGCAAGTAACTGTACACATCTGCCAACCTCTGCAATTATTTTTTCTTTACTACCAAAATTTACTGAACCCAAACAAAGTATCACATCAAAAAGTGTATCAGTCTTGTATGATAAAGTGCCTACTTCAAGATCAGCATTTTTATTGTAAGGATCGATTCCAATTAAGTTGTTTATCTTTCCCTTGAATTCGTTGTATCCACACCCTACGTCAAGCACTGCCCTGGGCTTAAGGCTGTTTACTTCGTCGATCAACTGAATACCAGAATACTTCCACTTCTTCATATCGTTTTGCCAGTACTTAGAAAAATATCTGTGTAAAGATGCGTCATCTATCGCCTCTGAATATTGTTCAAGGGTGTCACATCGTTTGACTTCAACTCCAAAAGTTTCCTTGATCCATGGCAGAGTAATTTTAGATATATCGTTTTGGCTGTAACTTAATAATTTGGCAAAGATTTTTTTATTCATTTTGATACAAATAAACTTTGATGTCGTTGTGTTCGTAGTTATGTATCCTGCCCTTAGTATCGGGAAAACTAATATTGAGTGCCCGACAAAGATCAACATTGTCTACAGGGCATGTTATATTGCTTTCATTGTTTTTAATAAACTGCATGATGTCTTTGTTCTCAGATTGTATATGATTCCACATTGTGTCTTGATCTTTGAAATAGCTGTAATTAGGATAGCTGATGTCAAACCCACCAGCATTTTTCCACCATTTCAAACACTCGATGTCATTGCGATACACCATTACAATCGGATATCCCAGTGTGGCAAGTTCATCTAGTTCATGTGCAAATGTATGAGACTTTATAATTCTTTTGCCTGTGCCCGAGAAAGGTATGTCCCAATTGTCTCTTGTGTTCCTAAACTCCATACCAGGATCAAAGTATGATCCTATGTGCCTTACTACTCCTTTACTGTATTCCCTTTCACGGGTGCTGTCCGTTTGATCTATGTCAGGTGACCTGTAAATATTTTTAGCCACACTGCTCCATTTAGACCCCGGAGCACCTGTGAAAAGAATATACATTACTGTGTAAGCTCTTTTTTGTACACTGTGTTGTAGCCTAACTGATCGCTCTTGAAGTCGGCTAAAGTCTTCAGTGCCTTTGGTGTTATGAACGACTTTAGTGTTCTCACCGCGGCATCGCCGTCTGCTCCTGTTCTCCACTCGTACTTGCCCACTTTCTTTTCGATGGCGGCAACCGACTCGGGATCGTTGATCATCTTATTCAAGGCATCAACAAGTTTGTCTTTGTTTGGATTGCCTTTGTTTACCCAGAACGCTTTCTGTAAAGCATCTCTCCAACTTTTAACAAGTTTGTATGCATCATAGAAGTCACCACTTGGTGTCACCCCATATGTTCTTTCATACAAAGTTTCAAATGTTGGTTCAGTAAAATTTGGATCTTCTCCGTGTTGACCTGTCTCTACATCGAGTAGTCCATGATGGAACCATGTGTAGGCATTTCCCTTTGCAATCACTGGCAATACATGTTTCTTGTAGGCCGCAGGGTTTTCCCTTGTCGCATTCAAGTCACCTCTAATAAAGGCAAGTCTTCTCTCAGATCCTTTCATTCCTTTTACCCAAACTATCTTGTCCTCAAAAGTTTTGATGGGATCACCGTTTGGTCCTGTCAGTAACATTATAATAGCCATCACTTCAGGCGTCATACCAGATCCTGATGGAAACTGAATTGGCCCGTTTTTGGTATCGGCTTTATTCCTTGCACCAACAATAATGTTTAGGTTCATTTGGCCAATTGATTCCCAATCTAAATAATTGTAATCGACAGGTTCAACAAGATATGATATACCGTTACCACCATGTGATACCAATATTGTCTTGTCGTCGAATCTTAGTTTGTTTTGGAACTCGTTTGGTCCAAGTTGATCTCTTGCACCTGGCTTGTAGATCAAGTTGATCTTTTCTCCTAGGTGTTTCTCCCATTCTGCTACAACTATCTGTGCCCACACAGAAGTTCCACCAGATGGTTTTTGTGGCACAATTAAATTGTAATCTGCCATGGCCGTTGTTGTCATTATGAACAAAGCCGTTATTATTTTCTTAAGCATAGTCTAGTTTACTCCGTTTTTTTATTCCCCAATACAGTAAAAGTATAACACAGATCATTATAGAAATAAAGAGTGGTCTTGTGATTAAATCATTTATCGTATGTAGAGATGTTAGTTGGTAAGTGAGATTGTATACCCTGTCACTCAACAGGTACCCTATCAGCAGTGCTGGCCTGCTGACCTGGAATTGTTTACATAGCAAACCTAATATAGAGAATGCTAATAAAATTGCAAGGTCTTCCCATCCGCCCGTGTACTGCAAGGTTGCCCATACAATCACAGCCAGTATTAAAGGAAAGTAATACACGTATGGAATTCGTGTCACCCACCCTGCGAAATATGCCAGTCCATAACAAACTAACGCAGTAATAAATGTTCCAAGCAAGAATGCGTAGGTCATACTATCAAATAGTCTGTCGTCGTAAAATGTATCAGGAGATCCTAGGTCAATTCCTAGGTATAAAAATAGGCCCATCAGAATAGCGGCGAATGGAGCACCTGGTATACCAAATAAAACTGTAGGAATAAATGAAGAGGCCTTTTGAGCATTGTTGGCACCTTCGGCTCCAACAACACCCTTAACGTTGCCGTCTCCAAACTTCTCCTTAGGATTGGCCGCAACTGTGGCACCGTATGCCAACCAGTCCGCCATTGCTCCACCCAGTCCAGGAAGCAGTCCTATGAAAGAACCTATGGCTCCACCTCGTATGCTGTCCTTCCAACATCTGACTGTATCTTTAACGCCCTGTTTGAGATCTTGCCAACTACCTTGTGCGGCCTTAATCGTTGTGGTCTTCTTTCTGTTGAACCACCCGTTCCAAAGTTCAGGTATGGCAAACAGTCCTGCAACGAACGGCAGTATCTGTACGCCATCTTCAAGGTATCGCCAATTCATTGTGAAACGTGGCACATTGTTCACGTCAACACCCACAAGCCCTATAGTGATTCCTAATGCTATCGCCAATGTGCTTCTGACATATTTCCTAGTTGAAACAAAACCCACAGTGACAAATGCCAACAGCACCAAGGCCCATAGTTCGGGTATGCCCATATACATCACCACTTTGGTATACCATGGCAAAAACAAAAATGTAAGTGATCCCCAGAACAAACCATTAAAAGTGCTTGATGTTATCGCGGCACTTAATGCTCTCGTTGCCTCTCCACTCTTTGCCATAGGAAATCCGTCCACCATTGTCGCGGCCGCAGAATTGGCTCCAGGTATGCCCAATAGCACACCACTAAATGAATCACCGGTTGTTGAGGATGCCACAACTGCCACACAAAAGATTACACCCAAGTAAGGGTCGCCCACAAAGTACGGCATGAATCCAAATAGTGTGATCAGCCCTGTAGTTGCACCCGCGGCTGGTATTAGGCCAATGATCAAGCCATAAACAATACCTGCCATTAGAATAGCAAGTTCCATATTATATCAATTTCAGGGTTGGTAATGTTGTGAACTTCACTTGGAGCGTTACAACAAAATATATACTTCTAGTTACCATGCCCTTAAGTAAGATTATATGAAGTTGAGTCAAAAAAATCAACAAAAATTTATCCAGCTAAGGACATACAGTCACCATGACCACGACATAGACGATCTCGAAGGAGATTTTTGGCCTGTGATAGGCATTATGTGTAGCATACTAGCTCTATGGACAGGGCTAATACACTTATTAGATTACCTAACCTGGAACGTGATTCCATGGTGGGCAGAGCCATTCACGATAACACCAATAATTTTTTTAATTGTAATGAAGGAGAAATATGATTCACTCAATCCAGCTCATTGGTGGCCAATGTTCTGGGGATATCAGGTAACCTTGCCCGATGAAGATAGGATCACAATAAGACCTTTAGACACTGATCGCATTATGCAACAGCACGGGGGCAGGTGTAACGTTCACATAGTGGACTATGAAACTATTAAGTTCCGTAAAAGGAAAGATGCTGTTATGTTTGGTCTGAGATGTTTCTAGAGGGTTGGAAAACAGTGCCGTACTTGTTTTCATACAGTTTTAGCTTGTCCGATAACTCTTTAACTATTTGTTGATAATCTGCATTCTGCACTTCAAGATTACTGATCTGTGCTTTTAGAAGCTGTATATTACTTTCCTTGTCCATTGTATGCTTTGAAAGATCTTTTCTTCTGTTTGTTCATAGAGCTCATTTTCACCCGACTTTTATTTCTAGTCTGTGAAGTTTTCTTTGGCCTTCCTGGTTCATATCCGCTGTGTGATCTTAACATAGTCTTATTATATAGTAGACAGATTTAAAGTCAACCTGTATAATGTAAATACTTTTATGATAAAATATCAACTTAGATGTCAGTGCAATCATGAGTTCGAAGGCTGGTTCCCCAACAGTAAAGAGTTTACTCGTCAAAAAAATAAGAGTATGATCAATTGTCCCATGTGCGATAGCACAGAAGTAGACAAGGCTATTATGGCGCCAAATGTAAAGAAGGCAAAAGCAAACAGAATGCCTGATGATTACATGGTAATGGGTGAAAGTGCAGAAAGCATCTTACGAAAACTTAATAAGAAGATCAAGAAAGATTTCCAGAACGTTGGTAAAAACTTCGCTAAAGAGGCTAGGAAAGCCCACAAAGGCAAACGTGACAAGAAGTTTTATGGAACAACAACAAAGAAAGAGGCAAACAAATTGCTGAATGAAGGAATCGACCTGTTTGCAGTTCCTGATTACAAAGATAATTAGTGCCATAAGCACTAGAGTTTAGCCAAGGTTGACCTTTCACACGTTTTAGTATATAATTGTAGCATGGTACGTAGGATAACAGAGATTGAAACTCCGGCGGATCGTAAATTAACAAATAAGGAAAAGGAAACAATATGCTAACAAGTATGTTCAATACACTTTTTCCTTCTACTAAAAAGGAAAAACAAACCATGGCAAACTCAACTCAATACGTTGTGTACACAAGAAACTTCAAAACAAGAGCGAAGCAGATCGGTGTATTTGCAGAGCCGGCATCTTCATACAAAGTAAATGGTGAAGTACACGGTGGTAAAATCAAGTTCAAGAACTTAGCAGTAAAAAACACTGCGAGAAAAACAGCTACTAACAAGTTGTTATCTAAAGGTATTGATTTTACAGTAGAAGTTTTAGGTACAGCACCTAAGGCATCTGCGTTAACAATGAAATCGAACATTATTTCATTACTGAAAAAATCAGGCAGAAAAGTAATTAATTACTCTGCGTAATTGATTAATATCAGGGGCGGTAGGAAACTATCGCCCTTTTTTTATGACTTTATTTTCTTGGATTGCCCCAAAGGCTTGTTGATTCTACTGTGGTACCGTCGCCAGCATACCATTCAGTTTTGAAATGTTCAGCAAGACCCGCCTTGCCTGGATTACTTTCTGGGTCACCGCCCGGGTGTCCATAAGGCCATGTGTCTTCTGACCAAACAGCGTCAACGGCATTTTTCATTCCTTCTTGGTCTGATGCACTTTCAAATTCATAAACAATTTTAAGAGTCCTTCCACTGTCTTCTAGGGTCTCTGTCTTTGTTGGATTATTGGTATCGTAAGCGGAACTTAGATCCATTAAAGTCTTCGCTTCAGCTACCGAACTGAAAGTGATAAGACTACTGTCTGCCCACAATCTCTTCCTAAAATATCTAGCGTGTCTATACTGTTTTGCCATTGTTATTACTCCGTTTACTGTTCGTATTTAGCATAGTAAAACACATTATCTGCCATAGGATATGATCTCCATGGATCAAATATTGTAGTGTTTTCGTCTGCAGTGATTTCATCAGTCTCATGAACCCTTACAATTACTTGCACAGGGTTATCGAAGCCATTTACTATCTGGCCACCATGCTTTTTAATGTAGTGTTGCACCAAAAGTGAGTACGATCCATCTGTCAAATCAACACCTGGTTTGTAACTGTCCGATGTAAAATAAACATTCTCGCCATGTTTAAGTATGGCTATGGCCATGTTCTCAGCCTGTTTTTCACGTGCCTGCATTATGCTTCCAAACAGATCATATCCAAGTCCTAGATCTTTGGCCAACCAACTTAAGGCGATATTATCTCTTGGGTGACAGGCTCCACCGTCTCCCATTCCTGCTTTCATGTATTTGGCACTCATAATTCTTCTATTGCTTTTAGCGAGAGCTTCAGTTACCTTATCAACATCCATGTTGCCCAATTTATGAGAAACGTCCTGAATCATATTGACCAATGCAATCTTGTTACTAATGAATGTGTTGTAGAATATTTTCATCGCTTCGATCTCTTCCCATGTTCCAAACTCAATCCGTGGATCAGCATCACCACAGATCACTTTATAAAAATTCTCCAATTGTTGTGCCTTGACCGCTGTTTCATACACACCCTTCTTTGTTCCTATCATTATCATCTCTGGGTTGATCATGTCCTCGGCCACTGTGCCCATTGCAATCAGATAAGGATTGTATATTAACTTTACGTTGGTCACCAGAGGCGCCAATTCTCTCCTAATAGTTCCTGGCAAAACTGTTGATATCAAAACAAGACTTTGAGTAGACTTCATGTTTTTATTGCATTTTTGTAAGACTTTTTTGACAGAATCATAGTTGAAGTCTTTGACCTCCTTGTGACTCGTGGGCTCCCTACCGTCGTAGCCCTCTTCGTGTGGCGTTGGTGTGGCTATGAACACTATGTCCCGGTCTCTGCAAAGATCCTCAATGGAGTTTCGCCATTCAACAAGCTCACTACTCTTATTTTGGATATCATAACCGGCCACGTGAAAACCTTTCTTTCGTATGGCTTCAGCACAAGGCATGCCGAGTTTGCCCAGGCCTATGAATCCTATCTTTTCTTTATAAATTATCTGATTCTTTTCTCCGAACATTATGATCTTTCTAAATCACATGTAATACAATGATGACCACCGCCTAGTGTTCTTGAGTGACGTAGCGGAGTCTGTATCACCTTCATCTTAGATGCCAATTGTTTTTTAAGATCTTTTTGCACAGAATCGATCAAAACTAACTCCGGATTTATCGTTAACACATTCATGCCTATCCATTTGGATGCGTAGGGATAATTGTAAAAGTCTCTCTCCTTTATTTCACTTACCCAAATTTTATCATGGTCTTTTAAGAAACTAGGTAGTTTATCTTCGTGGTCAACACGTGAAGCGTTTATCAGTATGGTATCTTTGTTTAAACTTATTAATGTAGAATCTATGTGTGCATGAACGTAAATGTCATCCCATACTATTACTTCAAATTCTGTGCCAACCACATTCTGTAACCATTTTGCCCCTGTCCTGTTTGCGGTGCTGGAAGTCATGTACAATAACTTGTCATCAAACTTCAACACATTGGCGGCATCAAAAATTGGATAACGTTCAGTGAGATTTACTTTGGCAGGTGATCCTTTGATCATACATTCTGCAGATTCCATTCTCGGTCTGGGTGCCGCTATCCATTTACATCCGTCCTTAATTGCATCCTGTTTGATAACGTCATAGGCTTGGAATTCTTCGTATCGAGATAAGAAAGGTGTTGGACATTCTATAGCCATGTTTCCTACAGTCAAGATAAGGTCACGTGCCGAATAAGAGTGCATACCAGTAGTAAGAAATGAATTGTTTTCTATGGCTTGGTAGTGCATCGACTGTTTTGTATAGTCTACTATTTCAGGTCTGTAAACTGTTACTCCATGATCTCGTAACACGTTACGGACTTGAAAGAGGTCTTCTCTGGCCTCCTGTATTATATTTTCTGGGATCGGGCCTCTGCCCAGTTTTTTATGGTACGTGGATAGGTTACACATCCTGTCAAAAAATACATCTCCGGTTGGCCAATTTGCCCCCTCGGGACGACCTAGTATGACAGATTTTAATTCGCCGTATTCGTTTTTTGTTGATACCTTCACATGGATATTTAACTGCGTACATTATGATTAAATACATTTATGGAAGTGGTATTAGGTGACAATAGAGGTGACACAGAATCTATAAAAGTGTTACGAGTCAAAATCCAAAAAGAATTAGACGTAGGAAACACAGTATTGGTAAAACTACTACAGCCAGGCGTGATGTATGAGAAAGATCAGCAATGGTACACAACAGTTGACTTCATGAACGAGTGGGCAGATAAGCCTGTGAAATTTAAATCTAACCTCGTTCCTATCAAAGATTGCAAAGTATCTTTCCAATACACCAACGATATGTTTTTGACAGGTCCAAGATTATATCAAGAAAATGAAATGTGTAAAGGTCTTTTGAAAAAATTATTACCCACCTATCAAAAATCTGTTGATAAACATTGGGACTTATTATTGGGAGAGACAAACGAAAACAAGGATTGGTTGTACAATGCTATCCAAAGTCATCCTGTGCTAGATAGAACTTTTCTGACCTATTTTGGAAAGGATCCAAACAAAGGTTATTGGAGTGATAGTGTTGTTAGACCAAAGCAACACACTGCCGAAACGTTAGGTCCTTTGGCAAATAGATTTAATACACAGATTCGTTGTAGTGATTTGATCGATCCTGCTATCTATAACATGACTCATTATACCGCAATGATAGAGACAACCATACACAACGACTTTGCAATGTTTAGTGAGAAAGAGGCCAAACCTATCATAGCGAAGAGACCTTTCATAATATTCGGTTCGTGTGGGCAACTTCGAGCGTTTAGAAGTTTGGGCTTCAAGACATTCGATACCGTGATTGATGAATCTTATGACCTCATAAGGGACAAACATGAACGCTGGTGTAAGGCATTAGATAGCATGTTGGAACTAACCAGTCTGAATCATATCGAGGTCTACAACGAACTAAGCAACATCTTGATGCACAATAAAGAACACTTTGAAAATAATCAGTGGCAACGTTGCCTTACTTGGGACTCTTACCAGTAATCTGTATTACATATCTGGAACACTCACCCAGGTTAGCGGCCATGTGTTTGGTGCTACCTTGCCAACTGAACCACGACCCTGCTGGGCCTGTGCAGTATCTGTCCTTGATCCATAACTGATGTCCGGGTGCTGGATCATGTAAGAACACCATTATCCTTACTATCTCTTCAACTTTGGCCTTTTTGTTCTTGGCGTATGTGGGGTAGTTGTCTCTATGCCATGGCAGTATCAAACCAGGAGTGTACTTTGCGAAAGCATACACCGAATCGGATAGGTCAAAATATTTAAGAACATGACCAAATATAGCATCCACCTCGGCCGGGATGAATACGCCCTTGCCAACTTGTTCAAACTTGGGAATAAGGCATCCTACTCTCTCCTTGTAGATATCATAATTCTTTTCTGGTGTGGTGAAGCCTTGCCTTTTGTCTGGATTCTCGTACCATGGTAGACTTTCGTAGTCCTCAGGTGACCATTTGACAGGGATGGTGCCCTGCCTGTCATTCCAATCTTTAAAGGAGTATTTCATCTTTGTAATTATCCTGTAAAAAACTTATTGATTTTTTCTCCGGCATCAATCGACATCAAGTGATTGTAATTGTGTGTCACAATCGGCAAGGTCTCCTCATATAGTTGCCGGGGTGTTTTTGCCTCCAAAGACTTCAACACTTTGATGATGTGATCTTGCCTGTCATCTATGTCTGACATCTGGTCATATGATTCATCCCAGACGCTATTGAAAGTTTGGAAGCCGTCTTGCCTCAGTAGTTCAAGTAGTCCTTTGCAACCATTGATCATGAAAGGCGATTTGTAATATATAGGCTTGATCGTTTTCTCAGTGTAACCTTTAATGTTTGGTTGATTCAAGAAAGTTTCATTACTGATCCATATCGAGGTATCTTCAAAGAGATATTCTTCATCCTTCCTTTCTATCCATAGGTTATGACTCTCGTCGAACACTATAGGTAGTAATTTATTGAATTCTAAGTCTGGTCCATCCATCTTGACCATTGATATTTTGCCGTGTTCATGAAGTCCATTGTTATATAATTTTTTTGTAAACTTATATCTATGAATGGCAGGCCTTCCGTTAGCCAAAGAACTGAACAAAAATTTAATTTTATCAATATCTTTTACTTTGTTGTTTTCTTTTGTATATAGGGAAAGGTATTCGTTGAAATATAAGAATTTAGCTTTGACATCATATGTCTTACCTAGCCATTTCACTTCTCGCGATGCAAGTTGCTTAATTTCGGCATCATACCCATAATTTGAACTTATGATGTAAAGTTGCTCTTCAGCAATGCCGTGCGAAGCAAGTTCAGACAAAATTTTCCAATATGCGATAGATTCCACATTGTTGTTCTGCTCAAAAATCTCAGGAATATTTCCGAACATATCAAAACCTTCGGTCAGTATAAAAATCTTAGATTTATTTTTCCTTATGAATCCAAGAGTGTCAGTGGACAGTTTTTCTATACTACTTTTGATATCAAGGCTAGGATGATAGTCGATATAAAACACAATATCATCTTCGTTGTTATTTGGTAAAACCTTTATCTCATCGAAGTAGGGCAACAAAATTTCTAGTGCGAATGAATTAAAGCTGGAAACGTTTTCTACAAATAATTTTACTTTGCTCGCCATTGTGGTGGTGTATAATCTACGTAGATAATTATGACTATATGAAGTCAATAGGATTCTTTGGAGATAGTTTCTGTGCTAGTAACCAACCAGAGAGCTGGTGTAATATCTTGCAAGAGAAGTTAGGTGCGGATAGGATTAGATGGTTTGGTAATCCGGGCAGGAGTATCTGGAGCGTGTTCTTTCAATTTAACAAATTGATACAAACGGACAAGGTTCCAGACATATCTATATTCTGTTGGACAGAACCTTATAGGCTGTATCATCCTAAGCACATCCTAAGTGCCAACACCGAACCATTGGAAGGTGTAGACCCGAACATTTATAAAGCGTTAGATCAGTACTGGATACATCTACACAATTATGACAAAGATGAATTGGCCTATGAGTATGCATTGAAGTACTATGATCAACACGTGTTATCGCAAGTCAAAAGTGAGATCGTACAAATGTGGAGTTTTAAACCGTTCGAGACAGCTGAAAAAGATGTCGGCATGAAACTAACCACAGGGAGATTCATAGATGAAAGCATGTTTGATTTCAGTGGTGGCAAAGACAATTGGGGCAAGGGCACAATCAATCACATGACAGAAGAACAGAACCAACAATGGGCACAGAAAGTT
>PYIJ01379839.1_pt1 | contig 16845 bp, 14 predicted proteins | sample 3578051 | NCBI WGS metagenome assembly PYIJ01 (sample SAMN08408021, study PRJNA431606) | Marine metagenome isolate SA_KN192-05_S13_5m, whole genome shotgun... | biome: marine; feature: oceanic pelagic zone; material: water; isolation source: surface water sample, 0.2-0.8 um fraction ... | reverse complement strand
TTTTTGTCAAAGATGGACCGATATGGGCGGTAAAGTATATCTATATATCATGGATTATATAACCCATGTAGGTGAACATCAGTTCTGTGGTAGGTTCTTTGATAACTTAAAACAGGTTGACGATAGTAAAAAAATCAAATAAAGTGTGATATTTCAGGATAAGTACGCCTGCCCTATAAACTAAATTTAGACAAAATTATGGCAATAACAGATACTAAACAAGCAAAAGATTTTACAGCAGGGGCACCCGACATTGTACTAAAGGGTGATTTAAGACCTAATCAAAAGATGGTTATGTCAGATGACGCTAACGAAAGAGCATTAGAACAAATATTTGAACAACTTTTAGAAGAAGGTTTTTCCCCTCAGGAAGCAGCTAAAAAAGCTAGAGAAATATTTAATGAAAGAGCTATGGCCGATGGTGGTAGAGTACAATACGGTTTAGGTAGTTTGGTTAAGTCAGTTAAGAAAGCTGTTAAAGGCGTAGTCAAAGGTGTTAAAGATAATCCTTTACTAGCTGCAGCTGCTTTAAACTTTGCACCTATGTTAGTTGGTAGATCACCTCTTATTGGATTTGGTAATAAATTTGCAGGTGGTAAATTTGCTGGATCTTTATTTAATTTACCCTCTATAAGTTCAGCATTAAATTTAAAAGAGGGTGCTGATGCAATGAACGCTCTTAAAGTAGGTGGAGCTGGTGCAGCTATTACTGGTTTATTAGCTAGTATGGAACAAGAAGAGGGTGAGTCCAACGAAGAATTTGGTAGAAGAAAAGCAAGAGTAAGAGATCAACTTGATGTACAATTTAGAAGATTAAATCCACAAAACGAAGGAGAATCAGATCAAGAATACGCTTTAAGAATAAATGCTATGGTAGCAGCAGCTGATGACTCTACAATACCTGTAGGAGAAATGGCTGATGGTGGTAGAGTTAGCCGTGCATTTGGCTCTGATAAGTTAGTGGAAAAAGCATCAGGCATCGAGGGCCTACCAATAAACATGAATTCTAAAGGTGTTAAAGAATTAGATTTAAGAGAAACAGGTGGATTTATTCCTCCAGTTGGTGTAAAAGAAAAAGCAGATGATATCCCAGCGATGTTATCAAACAACGAATTCGTATTCACTGCTGATGCAGTCAGAGCTGCAGGTGGTGGTAGTGTCAACAAAGGTGCTCAGAGAATGTATGATCTCATGAAAAACCTAGAGAGCAAGGTGGTATAATGGCAGTTCAACAAACACAAGTATTACCAGCACCGTTTATTGAAGCGGCAGGTCAAACATATTTACAAGAATTACAAAGTGCTATTGGAGGTTTAAAGCCACAAGATTTAAGCACAGTAATGGGCCCTCAATTTGTAGCAAAACCTGGTGCCCTAACTCAACAAGCACAATCATTAGCAGGTGGTCTTGGATCTTTTGCACCGTTCTTACAAACGGCAGCAGCTAGTACAGGTCCACAAGCTTATCAACAATTTTTATCTCCATTTCAAAAAGATGTTATTGATACAACGTTAAAAGAATTTGATGTACAGGCTGCTAAAGGTATACCAGCTATTGCTGCACAAGCTATTGGTGCTGGTGCATTCGGTGGTGGTAGAGAAGGTGTTGCAAGAGCTGAGTATCAACAAGCGAGCGACAGGAACCGAGCAGCACTACAAGCACAATTATTACAACAAGGTTTTGGTCAAGCTCAACAGGCAGCCCAACAAAATTTTGCTAATCAAATGGGATTAGCACAAACTTCACCTGCATTAGTTGGTCAACAGATATCAGCATTAAGTGCATTAGGCACACAACAACAAGCTCAACAACAAGCTGAGTTGTCTGCTCAACAACAATTATTACAATCACAAATGAACAGACCGTTAGATTTAGCTCAACAACTAGGTTCAGGTGTTACGAGTCTAATAGCTGGATACCCAGCACAATTCCAATCTCAAAATATACCTACACCTTCACCGCTACAAACAGCACTAGGAGCTGGAGCTACATTAGCAGGGGTATACAGGGCATTTAGTTAATATGAAAACTTTTAAAAGACCTATGTTTAGAAAAGGTGGCACTACCGGTGGTGGTATCATGGATAACGTTGTTGAAAGAGGACAATACGCTGAGAGTAATGCTAAAGATATTAAAGGTTTATCTATTAGTGATAAAATAAATTTAGTAGAAAGTCTCGGAGGATCTGACACAGGTCTTGGAGATCCATTAACACAATTTTTATTACAGGTTGGACCAAACATTGCAACCACATCAGGTAAAGGTGGTATAATTCCAAACATACTAGAAGCTTCAAAAAAACCTGTGTCAGATTTAATATCTGCTCAAAGAGCCAGAAAGAAAACAAGACAAGCAATTGGTTTAGAGTTTATTAAAGATTTATCTGACTCAGATAAAATAGCTTTGCAAGAAAAAATAGAATACTTAATGTCACCTGAAGGTGGTGGGTTTAGTAAAGAAGAAGCATTTAACAGAGTATTACCTGAGTTTAGAAAAAAGAGAGATCCATCAGAACAAGCTACATTAGATGTTAGCTCATCTATTGATAGTATTATTGACTCTACAAAAAATAGATTTGGTACTCCTAAAATAGATAGAGTACAAGGTGAAATTCTTTATGATAATTTACAAGCATTACAGAAATCAAATCCAGATGCATATAAAACTTTTGTTGGAGCAAAGTCTAGTAGTAAATACATTTTTGGTAGCACTGAATATAAACCAGAGACTGGAGAAATTGACGAAAATTCTATATTAATGACAATACCAGATGGTTCCGTTGTATACGATATTGAAAAAGGTACATTTGTTAAGAAACAAGGTAATAAAATTATCGGATTGGAGTAGACCATGGCTGAACCAAGCTGGTACGATTTCCTTATCCCTTCAGAAGAAACACGAGAAGCAATCTTAAAAGGTATTGAAGCAGGTAAAAGAGATGTTCGTATCTTAAAAGAAGAAGGACCTGAAGCTTTAGAACTAAGACGTAAAGAACAAGAATTTATAGACTTAGGTCATGATGATGAGACTGCATCTACACTAGCTAAGCAAGCAATAGAAAACGATCCTAGAATAAGAATAATTCCAAAAGACATTAATTTTATTGGTGATGCAAAAGCATCTACAATAGATACAGAAGAGACAGAAACTGAAGAAGTTAAAGATATTAAGACAACTGAAAAAGTTGGATTAGGTGACAAAGACGATTACGAAGTAGGTTTAGGTCAATCGTTAACTGGAGCCGTAGTTAGTGCAGCTATTAAATTTCCAAAAGGTATAGTTAATTTTGGAACATTAGTTTATGATGCAGCAACAGGTGATGGCCTGGATGTTGACGAGAGTGTAACAGAAAGATTTAACAGAGCTTTTGATAAAACTATTTTTGGTATAATAGAAAACCAAGCAGAAGAAGATGCAAGAGCTACAGCTGCTGGTCATTTAACAGAAGCGTTCTTACAAATATTTAATGCAGCTAAAGTTGGTACTAAAGTATTAGGTCCAGGTATTGAATATGCTAGTAGAAAAGCAAGACAGCTAGCACCACAATTAGTTAACGCTGTTAAATCAAATAGATATGGTAAGTTAGATGACACTGCAACTTCTGTGGCCTCTGCTGCAAAAAAAGCAAAACAACTTAATGCACCCAACCGTTTTGATAAATTTGCAGCTGTATCAATTGGTGGTGGTTTTGGTGGTGGTGCCATCGTCATGAAATCAGAAGATATAGGAACGTTTGGAGATATAAACGCACTAGAATTTTTAGGCACAGGTTTAGATAGAGAACAAAAACAATCAGCTAACGAAGATGCATTTAGACAGTTAAATAATAAATTTAAATTTAGTGCAGAGCTAGCTTTTCCTATTGTACCGTTTGTTTATGGTGTGGGTAAAACAGCTAAGTTACTTGCAACAAAAGGTAAAGACCTTGCATTTAGTAATTCACAAATAGAAAGATGGGTTGACAAGTATGTGGGTAAACCATTTAGATCTAGAAGTGATAAGGCTCAAGAATTATTTGATGGTATACAAAAACTAGAAGGTACAAAAAGTGCCGTTAAAATTACAGCAGATGATGCTGCTAAAAGTTTTGATGATGCGTTAAAGAAAATATCTAGAAATAGCACCAAAGCATCTGAAGCTATACAAAATCCTTTACAATTATCAGAGTTGTTTTCTAACTTCTTGTTAGCAACTGACGATGTAGTCAAAAAAGGTAGAATAGTATTTCAAGGTTTTTCTGACAAATCATTAAAAGCTTTTAGAAAATCTATGGATGAATTAGGAGTTAATAAACAAAACATAGACGAGTTAATTAGTAATGGAGTTGATTTTAGAACAGTGGCTGCAACTCTTAAGAATACTATCGCACAAGGTAAAAATTATAACGTAGCTGTTGAAGAATTAAATACAATATTAAACAACAGAGTTAAATATAATTTAGGAGCCGACTATAAAATTTTTGACATGAACATGGGATTGTTCGATGGATTTAAACCTACACTAGGAGCTAAAGAAGACGTAGCTAAAATAATTCAAAGGTATCACATTAACAACGGTGAAAAAGGTTTTTCTATGGACGATGCTATGATTGTTGTTAATAATATTTTAAAACGTGTAACCAAAGATCCGGTAACAGGAACACCACAGTTTCCAATTGGCACAGCTAATATATTAGATGACTCTGCTGTACAAATAAAAAGTATAAGTGAAAATATAACTGCAGGTGGTAAATTTAAAGCTGATAAAGTTGGTGGGTTAGTGCAAACTAAATCAGATCTTGCAGCATTTAACTCTTTGTTTGGTAAATATAAAAATGCAAAGAACACTATATACAATGTCATGACTGATCTTGCTGACATAGTATCAAGAGATAAATTTTATACACAGTTGTTAGCAGATAGTGATAAACTACTTGCAAAAGGGGAAAGACCTTTGTTTTATAAAACATATAACGAAGCTTTAAAAAATTTACCTTATCAAGAAATTATACGTAGACCTTTAAAACTTAACACTAGATTATCCGATCAAGTATATTCATCACCTTTGGATGGATTGTTTACAAGTAAAGCGTGGGCAGAATCTATAAGAACTGGAGATAAAATTATAGGTAGTGCATTAACAAGATCACTTCCGTACAGAGCTATATTGCTAATACCTAAAGGTATATCACAAGCTGGTAAAACTATTCTTGGTCCTTTTACACATTTAAGAAACTTTTTTTCTGCTGTGTTTACTACAGTTCACAGTGGTAATATTTTAATACCACCACAAAAACTGTCAGAGTTTTTTATGCAAGCTGTAAAGTCTGCACAACCACAGTTATTGTATCGGGCAACAGGAAACCCTAGATTTAGAAACACGCCTCAGGATCAAGGATTGTATCAATTTTTATTAGAAGAAGGCGTGGTAAATCAAAACGTTGTAGCTAGAGATATCGAAGGTTTATTTGGAGATATAACAAGAGCTGGTAAGAATAATGAAACAGCTGAAGTATTTTTTAACAAATTAGTTAATTCAACAACATCAAAATTTAAAAAACTGTATGGCGTAGCTCAAGATTTATATACAGCTGAAGATGATGTATTTAGAATTACAAACTTTTTAGCTGAAGGATACAAATACAAAGAAGCTTACAAACAAGCTGTAAAAGATGGTATAATTAAAAATATGCCTAGTGATTTAGAAATCATGAAACAGGCAGCTAAGATTGTCAGAGAAACAGTTCCTAACTATGCGTACGTATCTGATTTTGTAAAAGGTATTAGAAGATCACCATTAGGAAGTTTTGCATCGTTCCCTTCAGAAATTTTTAGAACAGGTGGTAATACAACTATGCTTGCAGTCAAAGAGATGAAAGATCCTGTACTACAAGCTGTTGGTATGAAGAGACTAACAGGTCAAGCTTTGACTTATGCTTTCTTTCCTCTTGCAGCAATGAGCGCAGGTTCTGCATTGTATGGTTTAGGAAAAGAAAAGATAATAGCTATGAGAGAAATACTTCCAACGTGGTCAGAGGATAATACAATCATAGGTGTATATGAAGATGGTAAATACAAATACATAGATTTTAGTCATGGCTTCTTTTATGATACTATGATTCAACCTGTAAACACTATTGTAGCTAATGTTGAAAAAGCAAAAGCTGCTAACGAAGATGATCCACTTATTATTGGTTTTGCAAATGGTTTATCAAGAGCTTTAGGTAAAGTATTAGAACCATTCTTCTCAGAATCTATTTGGGTTGGTGCGGTAGCAGACGTTATGATTAGAAATGGTGTTAAAGATAATGGTAGCCCTGTTTGGAATCCAGATGATAGTCTTATGACTAAGTGGGCTAAATCTACTAAACATGTTGCTTACACATTATCACCTGGATCACTGCCACAGTTAAAAAGATTAATTAATGCTATACAAAAAAAATCTCAGAAAGGTATTAACTATGAAATACCAGATGAATTATTAGGATTTGTGGGTTTTAGAAAAGTGCCTCTACAATTAGAACAAAATCTAAACTTTAAAATAGCAGATTTTCAAGAGTCTAAAAGAAACGAGGCTAAAAAAATATTTGAAAATTTAAGAACAGGAGATCCTGTAACAGATCCTAACGCAGTCATTAGACAATACTTTGAAGCTAATAAATCTTTTTACGAGGACATGAGTAAGTTGAGAAGAGTATATGATGCAGTTAAAACTTTAGGTATGCGAGATGATAAGATTGAAGAATTATTTGGTAAAAGAGGTGAGCTACCTTTATACGGTGATATAGAAAACAATGTCTTTTTTCCATTGTTGATTTCAAAAGGTCAAGTTGCGGGTGTTGAAGATTTGGCTAGAGATAAAAAAATACCTAATATATTAAATGAAAGAGTATTATCTATTATAGAAAGAATGGAAAACGATATGATTGAATTAAGATTAAATAAAGATTTTGATTTAGATTTAGAAAAGTATTTAATAAAACCAAGACAAACATCTGAACTATTAATAACACCTGATATACCTGTTCAGGTTTCAAGCGCAGCGCCTAATCCAAACGTTGTAAACAGTGGTCAGATAGCGCAACTAAATGAAGGATTGACGATGACTGAGAACGCATTACTATCCGAAGAAGAAAAAATGATAAAATTAAGACAACGAGGAATGATAACATAATGCCTAATGGAGATAAAATTAGACCCAAAACTACAAGAGAGCACCTGCTTTCTATTTATGGATATATAACTGGATTAAAGAAAGATGTTAAACATATGCATGATGGTATACACGATTTGGGCGGTAAGATAGACAAGATCTATTGGGTGTTATTGGGTACTGTTGGGGCAGTATCACTTCTGCTATTAGAGAAAGCTTTAGATAGAGGACTTTTTTAAATCCAAGATTTTAATTCTTCACCCATTACATCACTAGCAATATTCATTTTAGTACGTAGAGCTTTTTGTATTTTAGTATCGATTGTATCTTCAGCAACAAGATCAATGTAAGTCATAGGTTTAGTTTGACCAATACGATCAATACGTGCTTCTGACTGTAAACGTTTTTCTAAATCGTAACCGTTAGAATAATAAATCATTGTACTAGCTGCTGTTAATGTAATTCCAAAACCACCTGTGCCTGTTGTACCTACAAAAAATCTACACTCAGGATCTTCTTGAAACTTTTTAATATTTTTTTGTCTGTCTTCTGTAGCTGTTGCACCGTAATAATCTACAACAGAATTTTCTCCAAAGTGTTTTTTTATTTCTTCTATTATTCTTCTACAGTCTTCAACATAGTAAGACCAGATCACAGCTTTACCTGAGATCTCCCAAAGTATATCCATCAGTTCTGTTAATCTATTACATGGAAGTTGTTGAGGTTTACCATCATCTGTTGCGTGATAACCACAAGATATTTGGTGTAGTCTTAACAGCTGCACCATCACTGTGGATGTAGAACAAACTTTACCTTCTAGTTCTGAGATCGCATACTTTCTCATCTCAGTATAAAGTTTTTTCTGAATACCCGTCAACTCTATCTTACGTGTTAAGAATGTTTTTTTAGGTAGATCTAAACAGTCGTCTTTTAAAACACGTTCACTAAATTTTTTTATCTTTTCTTCTAGCTCTGGTATGTTTCTTTTGTTTGGACCAACCGGTACACTAACAGATCGCGATCCTAAATTCATTGTCTTCATAATGCAGTAGTGAGCTCTGTATGCCCAGAAAGAATCAAAGCCTAACAGATAATTATCTAGAAAAGCTGCTTGACTAAATAAATCTAGTGGTGAGTTTGTAATAGGTGAACCAGTTAATATTCTTCTATACTTAGCAAGTGGTTTTAACGTCATGATGTTTCTAGTTCTATTTGCTGTAGGAGTTTTAATAGTAGTAGACTCATCAATTGCCATCATAGCTTTGTGACAAGATAAGAAACGTCTAGCAAACTCTGTAGCTTTTGGATATGAGAATGCCTCTACATTCATAACTAAAATATGAAAGTCTGTTCCAGTTGCAAAGAGTGTGTTTAACTCTTTTATTTTTTCCATAGACGAATTAGATGTTTCCCAAAGTACAACTTTCTTTTCGATGTGATTTACCATGTGAGTTGGTATTTCACCGTCGTACCAGTTTTTATAAACACCTTTTGGTGCTACTAATAACAGGCCATTTATCTCGCCTTTATCGTAAAGCATCGATGCATTATCAATTAATACTTTAGATTTACCTGTACCCATTTCCATAAAATAGGCAAAATATTCTTTATCCCAAGAACGCTCTAACGCTTTTAACTGATGCTCATACGGCTTCGTTTTAAACTTATAATTCATGTTTACTTTTACTTTCTAATTGTTATATATTACTTGAAAGTAAAAAAGTCAATGAGCAAAGTTTATTTAATCCAAGACATACCGGGAACCAACAAAGGTGAACCTAAATATAATATTGTCGGTGCACAAAAATATGGTGATATTGTGTCATTGCTTCCAGAGTTTTCACAAATGATACATTCACCAGGACCTTTAGTTATGAAACTTAGAACTCTTCTAAAAAACTATACTGAAGATGATTATCTTTTATTGTCAGGTGATCCTGCAATTATTGGTGTAGTTTGTTCTTTAGTTTCAGATACAACTAACGGTAAATACAAATTATTAAAGTGGGACCGTCAAGAAAAAACTTATTATCCTATTGAAGTAAATATTTTTCAAAAATAAGTTGACACTAAATTTATTATCACTATATTTCGAATTGCAAAAAGGAATTATTATTAATGATTAAACTAACAAACATATATAAGGAAAGCTATGACTATAGACCTACGAAAAGATGCACCCAATCAGGTGTCAAACGTCAATCCAGACGAACTCTCAAATGAAATTAATACGCTTCAAGAAATAAAACAAGAAGTAATTAATCAAGAGTTAAAATTAAAAGAACTAAAAGAAAGAGAAAAATATTATTCTAATATTATTATTCCTGATCTAATGAATCAGTTGAATCTTAAAACATTAAAACTAAAAGACGGATCAGAGATATCCGTTAAAGATGTATTTGGTGTCTCAATTATTGCGGCTAAAAAGGAAGAGGCACACGACTGGCTTCGGAACAATGGACTGGGAGCGATTGTGAAAAATGAGATCACAGTTAAGTTCGGTCTAAACGAAGATAACAAGGCGGAGCAATATGCTTCACTTGCACGAGGACAAGGCTATGAACCCGATCGGAAAATTGCAGTTCATGCTGGAACCCTTAGAACAACTTTGCGGGACTATCATCAAAAAGGTGGTAGCATACCTGCAGAGTTGTTTACAACGTTTGAAGGAAATCAAACTGAAATTAAAACCAAAAACTAAACTACTAAACTAACAAACATTAAGGAGTAAATTATGGATAAAGAAGTAGTAAAAAAGAATAGTGCAGGATCACTTGCCACTATCAATCTCAGAGGCGACGCTGGTAAAGGCGCTGAAGAAATTAGATCGGACGATGTATCGACTCCGATTTTAAAAATTCTTCATCAGCTTTCACCTGAATGCAATGAGAGAGATCCAAAATATGTTGATGGTGCTAAACCTGGCATGATATATGCAGCAGGCTTCACGCAACTTATTGATGGTAACGAGGGACTAAACGTGGTCATCGCACATTCTCAAACTAGATATCCGGAATGGCAGGAGAGAGGCGATAGTGCTTCAGCTCCAGTCGGAACTCATTTAGAGATTCCAGCGGATGCTGTGGAAGAGAAGAATGGTAGGTATAGATTGCCTAACGGAAATTATGTAGAGAAAACTGCATACTTCTACGTACTAGCATTGGTCGAGGGTGAACCTAGACCGGCAGTAATTGCTATGCGATCTTCTAATCTTACACCAGCAAGAGAGCTAAATAATCTGATCAAGAATCTTAGATTCTCTGATGCAGATGGCTCTTTCAATCCAGCTGCATACTCAGCAGTTTATAATTTAAAAACTGTGGGTAAGACAGCGGGTAGTAAAAGCTGGCATGTCTATAAACCATCAAGAGTTAGAAATCTTGATGTCAGTAATAAAGAGGATGCTGGACTGTATGAAGTTGCACAACAACTTCAACAGACTGTATCTAAGGGTGCAGCGAAACCAAAATACGATGCGCCTAAAAATACTGGAGACATAGTATAACCGAGTACTTGTTGAGTACACTTGCGAGAAGGGCGTGGAAGCGAGAGTGGAAACGCCCTGCTTAAATTATGAAAGATTTTGAAAAATATTTTAGCGGATTAAAAAGGGACTTTGGTTTCTGTAATGTAAAGAACGGATACCACGATCCTAAAACAAACAAACTTAAGTTTGACCCAGGTGATTATGGTTGGGCCAAACGACCTATTACAGATAAAGATTACGAAGATCACTTAAAAGGACAAAAATCAATTGGACTACAAGCGTGTGATGACGAAAGTATGGCGAGCTTTGGTGCAATAGATGTTGACCCTGATGACTACGAAAAATTTGATTTACAAAAGTATTTAAAAGTTATTGAGAAAAAGAATTTACCTGTGATTCCTATTGAATCTAAAAGTGGTGGACTTCATATTTATGTATTTACAAAAGAAAAAGTACCTGCATCTTTAATTAGAGAATTCCTATCCAACTTATTATTTTTATTTGGTCTACCCTCTAAGACTGAAATATTTCCGAAACAAACTGCACTTGGTAAAAATCAAAACGGTGAGCGAACGTCTGGTAGTTTCATTAACCTTCCATACTTTAATGGTAATGAAAGAAGAGCATACAGACCTGATGGAAGTAAAATGGATTTAGATTATTTCTTAAAAGTTATTGAGGCTAACCTACAAACAAAAGAAAGTTTACAAGAAGTTAGTAATAAAAAAATAAAAGAAGTGTTGACTGGTGGACCTGAAGAGTTTGCCGATGGTCCACCATGTTTACAGATGATCTGCAAAGAGATACAGGAATCAGGGACCAAACTAAAAGATGAAAGAGATAGATTTTTATATAACTACATGGTGTTTGCTAAAAAGAAATTTAGTGAGAACTGGGAAAAGAAAGTATTAGAAGCAGCTAGAAACTATATCTTGTACGATGAGATATGGGGTGATGGCAAAGTAGAGGAAAAGATTAAATATTGGAAAAAAGATACAGCAGGTTTTAAATGCAATGATTTACCTATATCATCATATTGTGCGAGGGGCACATGTCTAAAAAGAAAATTTGGTATTGGTGGTCACTTTGATTCGCAGTGGCCATCAGTATCAGGTTTAATTAGAATCATGTACAAACCTGATCACGAATATTTTTTTAACGTAGAAGTAGCTGCAGATAAAATTGTACAAGTGCACGCACGTAGTATCAAACAATTTAACGAGATGAAACAAATGCGTAGTTTAATTGCAGATCATACAACAACGTATCCACCAAGTATAAAAGAAAAAGAATATCAAAACATATTAAATGGATTGTGGGCAACTATGGAAACAATTCAACCACCTGCAGGTACAAACCCTGTGGACATGTTGAAGAAAGAATTATTTATATATGTGAACGGACCCAAAGCTAGCTCGTATGCAGCATTTAAAAGTGGATCTGTTTTACACGAAGATCAACATTTTTACTTTGTATACGATAAGTTTTACGATGAATTAAAACGTGGAGACTGGAATCAAGAACGAGCAAGAACAGCTACAATGGTTAAACAATATTTTAAGGGTGAGTTTGATTGTCAAAAAAGATTTCCAAAAGGTGATAACGAAGAATCATTTCCACCATTACGAGTTTTAAAACTTCCAAAAGAAGGTTTAGAAAAAGAAGAGATACCAGAAGAAATAATAGAAATAGAAGATAAGGAGAATATAGTATGACGAAGCCACCTAAAATTTATATATCTATGCCAACATATGATTTGATGCACGTATCAACTTGTTTGTCTTTGGTAAAGTTATTTAATAAATTTACTATCGCTAAAATGCCGGCAGAAATAGGAACATTTAAATGTCCTTATGTTGGCTACGGTAGAAACGTATTAACTGCAATGTTTTTAGAGTCAGGGTTTGATTATCAATTGTTTGTAGATGCAGATATGGAGTTTGAACCTGATGTTGTAGGGCGTATGATATTAGCTAACAAAGACGCTATTTGTGTGCCATACAGAAAAAAAACACAAGACAATGTAGTTAAATTTTCTGTAGAGTTTGATAATCCAAACAATATTGAAATAGATGAAAAGGGTATTGTAGAATTAAAAGTAGGACCTGCAGGGTTAACATTAATTCATAGAAGGGTTTATGAAAAATTAATGAAAGACAATCCACATCTTAAAATAAAACAAAAAGAAATAATATCTGAAAAAGCAAATTCTTATTTTTATAATTTTTGGGACACCAGTTTTGGTAAAGATGGAACATGGTGGGGTGAGGATGTAAATTTTTGTAATCTAATTAAGAAATCAGGATTTAAATTTTATGGAGTAGTAGATGGAAAAACAACACATTACGGATCATACGGCTGGACTGGCTCACTCAAAGATGGGTTTAAGAAAGCCAATGGAAAAGATCAATAAAATATACGGACCACCTGGTACCGGTAAAACGTTTAGATTAATAAGACGTGTAAAAGCGTATGAGCGTATTGGTGTGCCTTTACACAAGATAGGTTATTTTGCATTTACAAGAAAAGCTGCAGAGGAAGCACGTAAAAGAATAAACGTATCTGAAAAAGAAGTGCCCTACTTTCAAACAATACACGCGTTCTGTTATCACTTACTTGGATTAAGTGAGGAAGATATCATGCAACCCTATCACTACGAGGACTTAGGTAAAAAATTAAACATACGAGTTTCATTTAATGATAAGTACAACGAAGAGGAAACACATTTTTTAAGTTGTAATAATCCATACTTTCAAATGATACAAAAAGCTATCAACAAAGATATAGATATCAGAACAGAGTTTGATCTTAATGAACATGATAAAAAACAAGTTAAGGACTATGATACACTCAATCATATTTACAGAAATCTTTTGGTCTACAAAGATAAAAATAATCTTTTTGATTTTAACGACATAATAAAATCTGTTTTACATTCTGATAAAATACCACAATTTAAAGCTATATTCATTGATGAGGCACAGGACTTATCACCGCTGCAATGGCAGTTGTATGATAAATTAAAATATCATTGTGAACAAATGTATCTAGCTGGTGATGATGACCAGGCTATCTATGCATGGGCTGGAGCTGATGTAAAAAGATTTGTACAAGAACCTGCGAGAGAAATTGTTTTAAAACAATCACGTCGTATATCTATGGCAGTGCAAGCAGAATCAAGATATCCTATCATGAGGATAGAAGGTGTAAGAAAGAAAAAATTTTATAGACCTAGAAGTTATGATGGAGAATCACATTATATATCTGATCTCAACCAGGTTGATCTTACACAAGGTAAGTGGTTAATACTTACAAGAACTAAAAGCAATTTGTTAGATATTATGAAAGATTTAAAACGTAAAAATTTTTATTATCAAAGTAACAAAGGTAAAAGTTTTAGAGTTGGTATGTACGAAGCTGCAGTAGCATACACTAAATGGACTATGGGTGAAATATTAGATGAAAAAGAAATAAGTGCAGTAAAAGAATTTATACCTACAGGTAATTGGGACGATAAAATTCCATGGTATGACAAGTTTATAGCAGACCAAAAAGAAATTTTATATTTAAGAAATTTAATTGCATCAAAAGAAAATTTAAAAGACAAAGCAAGAATTTGGTTGTCAACTATTCATGCAATAAAAGGTGGTGAAGAAGATAATGTAATTTTATCTTTGCACCAAGGTCGTACTGTACAACAAGGAATCAAATCAAGTGTTGACAAACAAGATGAAGAGCATAGAGTGTGGTATGTTGGAGTTACGAGAGCAAGAAATAATCTATACAAACTGAGAGCAAAAAAGAAATTAAGGGAGTATCAACTATGACAGATAAAAATATATTAGACGAAGCGTTTCCACAATATACTCAGGTCGGCGGGAATCATTACACAAAGTTTCCCATTCAACCCTACGAGTTTATTTCTAAAAACGATCTTTCGTTCTTTCAGGGCAACGTTGTTAAATACGTTTGTCGCTATCAACGTAAAGGCGGTGCAGAGGATATTAAAAAAATAATACACTACTGTCAGTTAGAATTACTTAAAATGAAAGACATGCGTAAAAAATGATATTGCCTCAAACTGAATGGGTTCAACCTACAGAGTATCCTGATCTTAGATCTTACGATGAGATTGCAATTGACTTAGAAACAAGAGATCCAGATTTAAAATCAAAAGGATCTGGTGCAGTTATTGGTAATGGTGAAGTTGTTGGTATAGCTGTGGCTACATACAATGACAAATGGTATTTTCCTATTGCACACCAAGAAGGACCCAATATGAACAGAGACAAAACTTTAGAATGGTTTAAAGATATTCTTGATTGTCCCGCTACAAAAATATTTCATAATGCTATGTATGACGTATGTTGGATACGTAATTTAGGTTTAAATATCAATGGTTTAATAGTAGATACAATGATTGCATGTTCACTGTTAGACGAAAATAGATTTTCATACACACTAAATACTTTGTCTTGGCATTTTTTAAACGAGGGTAAAAACGAACGAGCACTAAACGAAGCTGCAAAGTCAAGAGGACTAGATGCAAAAGCGGATATGTGGAGATTACCTGCGCATGAAGTTGGAGCGTACGCTGAGAAAGATGCTGAGTTAACTTTTAAACTTTGGCAGCATGTAAAAAAATTATTAATTGAAAATGACTTGCAAGATATTTTTAATCTTGAAACGGATCTCTTTCCTTGTCTCGTTGACATGCGTTATCTCGGCGTTCGCGTAGATACTCAACGAGCTTACGAGTTGCGTAAGGAATTGATAGGACAAGAGCAGTTGTTATTGCGAGAAGTTCAAAAAGAAACAGGAATAGATACTCAAATATGGGCAGCAAGATCGATTGAAAAAGTTTTTCAAAAGCTAAACCTATCTTACGAGCGTACTGCGAAATCCGGTGAACCATCATTTACTAAAAATTTCCTTTCAAATCACGAGCATCCTATCATACAAAAGATAGCTGAAGCAAGAAAGATTAATAAAATAAATACAACGTTTATTGATACAATATTAAAACACGAACACAAAGGTAGAATTCATGCAGAGATAAATCAAATTAGATCTGATGATGGAGGAACTATCACCGGTAGATTTAGTTATGCTAATCCAAACTTACAGCAAATACCAGCACGTGATCCTGTATTGGGTCCGATGATAAGAAGTTTATTTATACCTGAACAAGGATGCAAGTGGGGTTGTTTTGACTACTCGCAACAGGAACCAAGACTTGTTGCACACTATGCACTACGTTATGGTTTACCATCTGTAAACACAATTGCAGATTCATACGATACAGATTCGTCAACAGACTTTCACAAAATAGTTGCAGAGATGGCAGAGATACCAAGATCACAAGCTAAAGTAATTAACCTTGGTTTGTTTTATGGCATGGGTAAAGCTAAACTACAAGCAGAGTTGGGTGTATCTAAATTTAAAGCAGAGGAATTATTTGACAAGTATCATTCAAGAGTTCCATTTGTAAAACAATTAATGAATGAAGTCATGAAAGCTGCCGCTAACAAAGGACAGATTAAAACTTTATTAGGTAGACGATGTCGATTTCCTAAATACGAACCGATACTACGTGGCAGTGACTGGGGTAAATACATACCACCTGAAGACGAAGAACGTATGCAGGATCTACAAAAGATGGGACCATATTTAAAAGACGATGAAGATGAGATATTAAAAGACAAAGATGGTAATTCTAAAAAGAATTACTGGCATAACAATCCAACACGTAGAGCTTTTACATACAAAGCTTTGAACAAACTTATACAAGGATCAGCTGCTGACATGACCAAGAAGGCTATGTTAGAATTGTACAAAGAAGGTATCACACCACATATACAGGTACATGATGAATTAGATATATCTGTCATCAATGATTTAGAAGCAGCTAAAATAAAAGATGTGATGGAAAACGCAGTTGACTTAAAGATACCAAATAAAGTAGATTATGAAGCTGGTCCAAATTGGGGATCAATAAAATGAGGAATAATTATGGCATACTTAAATGTAAACATACCACCAACTTATGCACAAATAAAAAAGGAGTATCTTTATGACTTACAAAAACATCATGGCGAAGTTGAAGACTGTATTATCTTTGGTCTATCAGCGCTCACTGGACGTGCTATATTATTTCATGCTATTATGGAAAACGGTGCAATATTTTATCGCTTACCAATTAGCGCGTTTATTCAAAAGGGATTTAA
>PYIJ01097520.1_pt1 | contig 16934 bp, 15 predicted proteins | sample 3578051 | NCBI WGS metagenome assembly PYIJ01 (sample SAMN08408021, study PRJNA431606) | Marine metagenome isolate SA_KN192-05_S13_5m, whole genome shotgun... | biome: marine; feature: oceanic pelagic zone; material: water; isolation source: surface water sample, 0.2-0.8 um fraction ... | reverse complement strand
TGCAAACCACCTCTTATATATTCTGCAAAATAGGCCCCACTAAAGAATGCAGTTAATATCAAAACCCTTATTATCAAGTTAAATTCAACTCCCTCAGGAAGAAAAACTGTAAGCATAACACTAGCAAAAAATAACCAAGTAATATAAGGAACCGAACGAACTATCTCAATTATTCCTGTACATATAATTCTAATTACGGGTAAGGTTGATGTCCTTCCTAAAGCTAAAGCAAGTCCAAGCGGAAATGATGCATAAGTTCCAAAAATTGCAAGTAACCATGTCAAGGAAAATCCTCCAAAGATACTTCCGGTGGGAGTTACTAGCATCGTGTCAGAGCTTGCTCCCCTAATTAAGAAAGTTAAAACAAACAATGAAACCACCCAAACAATAAAAAGCTGTCTTTTCCCTTCTTTAGTTGTTGCGATAGCTGGTGAAACAACTAGGAGTAAAAGTAGAAGTACCATTGTTGCTTTGAAGATGAATACAAGGGGTAAAAGAAAAACTACGATACTCAAGACTAAAAACCCAATATTGATTGGAGTTCTATAAACTCCTACAGATTTGTTATCACTAAATCTAATTATTAAAAATCCAATAATTCCAAAAACGAGTATAGAAGGAATATCTGCACTGAAGACTGTATTCAATTCAACTAATGGCTTCTTAAAAATCCACGAAAATATAAAAAGTGGGCACAAGAACCATGAAATCGGAATAAGTCTTGCCATAATTTTTATATCTCTGTTCTTTAAAAGTAAACCGATAAAAAAGAATAATAACATTCCAACATAGAGGATTGTCCATGGGATATAAGTAGTGCTGGCTATTGGAAGAAATGGATCTGGAATTATCCTTTCACCGCTTGAATCAAGTGATATTGTTGGAATTTTAATAAAATATAAAGATGCAATAATCAACCCAAAATATGTCAGATTTACTTTTGCTGTATTAAATAAATTCTTAATTTTTACATTCCTCAAAAAAAAGAATGCCAAAGTTAACACCAAGGACGGGACTAGAATAAGCATCCTTACATCTTGAGGGATTATTTCTACAACTTCTATACTTCCATCATTTTGGATTACATTTGTATTTGTTGGAGCTAAAGCAATTAAAATAGCTATTACTGCAGATATTGTAAATAGCTTTTGAAAAATTCCACCCAAAGAAATAGTCTTACCACTATTGTAAAATCCTATAGATAAACCTCCAAGAATTAATGCAAGCCCTACAGATAACCAAACTCTGATCATAGCTTCATCAGGATAAGCCAGTATCATGTATAACTTCATATTGTAAGTTACTGATGTCCACATTCTTTCAGGATTTAATATGAAGCCAACAATTCCCCTATAAGAATAAATAACCATAAAACCTGCGAAGAAAGTTAAAAATGCAGAACTCGAAGAGGAGAATAAATTATCTCTAACCCACCTTCCGTAGGGATTTTCAATGAAAAATTTGCTATCTCTTATCATCGTTCAACTATTTTCATTTTTCTATTGTAATAATTGATAATTGATGAGATTGACAAGCTTATCGAGCAGTAGAAAATCATCCAAACGAGAAAGACTGGCAGTGTTTGACCCTCTTGGTTATATAAAGTCTGACCAACAGCAACAACTTCTGGATAGGCAACTGCTACTCCTAATGAAGTATTTTTTGCAAGATTTAAATATTGATTTCCCATAGGAGGCAACATAACCCGGAAGGCTTGTGGAAGTATTATCAGTCTTAATAGTGATCTTCTTCTCAAGCCAAGAGACAAGCCTGCCTCAGACTGTCCTTTTGAGATTGCCATTATTCCAGAACGAACAACTTCTGAGATGAATATGGCAGTGTATAAAGTTACTCCAAACCAAGTTGCAAAGTAACCAACAGTAGTTACTTTTCCTAAGTCAGGAGAATATCTTGTAAATTTTGTTGTTCCAGCTTGTACTATTTCGGGATAGCTCATAATCACTGGAGGTCCTGATATGTTAAAATCAAATCTTTTTGCTACACCATCAAAAAATTGTGGCATACCCCAGTTTGATTTATAAAATAGTTCATCCCCCTCTAAAAAATAAGTTATATTTTGACCAAATGGCATAAACATTAATAAAACAACAAATACTGCTACTACTACTGATAATATAATTCGAAAATAATCATCATCGGAAAGAATTCCTCTTATTTCGCCTGTGTCAGTATTTCTAATTTGTTTTCTGATGTATCTAAATGCAAAAAAAACTGCTATTGCCGAAAATAAACCTTGGTATGCAATGCTTGGAATAGAATCAAAAATGGTAGAAATATAACCGGATATCAGTCCAATAATACCCATTAATTTATAACCACCTGCCCAATTGCCAAAAGTTAAAACAAGAAATGTTAAAAACGACCAAAGAAATGGATTTGTATCTCTTCCTTCTTTCTCCAACAAGCTTACTCTCCACTTGAATACTCTTCGAGCAAGATAAATTGTAAGTAAAAGAAACCCAAAGAACATAAAAGCAGACTCTTGACGTTCCGGCCAGGGGTAAGCAATTCCTTTTGAGCTAACATGAAACATAATTTCTCCCCTATCTCTTTCTTCGAGCCTTGGGAATGCTAAAAGAAATGCCTGAAAGAAAAGGATTTGTACTAAAAGTGGGACATTTCTTACAACTTCTAAAAGAGCTGTTGCTGCTTTTTCAACAATCCAGTTGCTTGATAATCTTGCAATACCAAGGAGCGTGCCAAAAATAGTTGCAACTATTATTCCACCGATCATTATTCTTATCATGTTAAACATCCCAACATGAAGCATTCTGAGTCCAGAATCAGGAAGTGTCTCAAAACCTTCAGCGATTGAAACACCGGGAGTGTCACCTAAAAAATCAAATGAAAATGGTATATTTGTTGACTGCAGATTATTGATACCTGTTTGAACGAACAACACAAGCGAATAAGCAAAAATTATTAAAAATAAGACCTGTCCGGCCCATTTTAAAAATCTGACATCTCGCCAAAACGTTCTAATATCAAAATTTTTTAGAACTTTTCCCAACATTAGTGAATTTTACCAAATTGAACAGAAATAAGATAGTTAGATTGCCCAAAACATAAAAAGAAGAGGGCATAAAGCCCTCTTCTTTAAATTTGTAATGATAAATTATCTAGCAGGAGGTGCGTAAATTAGACCACCATTTGTCCATCTATCATTTGCTCCACCTTCACGGAATAATCCTACAGGATTAAGGTTTCTGGAGTAAATTTCGTCGTAGTTACCAACTTGCTTGATGACATTATAAAATGCCTTTGCGTCAAGTCCCATAACGGTTTGTAACTCACCGTCGTTAGCTCCAAAAAGTCTTCCAAGTTCTGGAAGAGCATCGGTGTCAACAGAATCAACGTTTGCGCTAGTTACGCCATACTCATCAGCGATGATGGTTGCATAAACAACCCAGTTGATGACGTCTCCCCACATACTATCGTTTGATCTGTAAACAGGTCCTAATGGTTCTTTAGAAATTGGTGATTGTGGAAATATTGACCAATCATTAAGAGCGTCGTTAACTGCTCTTCTACCAACTAAAGCTGAACCGTCAGTTGTAACAATGTCACACTCTCCAGCAATGAATTTATCCATAGCTTCTGAGAATTTTTCAACTGTTACAAGCGTGATGGTTGCACCAACAAGTCCTGCACCTTCAGTAATATTTTTTTCTGTTGTAGTACCAGCGTTTGTACATACACTCAAACCGTCAATATCAGCAAGTGTAGAAGAACTTGATATACCATCAGAATTTCTACCCATTAACTGTTGACCGTCGAAATATGTAGTAGGACCAAAATCGTTACCAAGTTCGGTATCACGGCTTTGAGTCCAAGTTGTGTTTCTAATCAAAACATCAATGTCACCAGCTGCTAGAGAGGTGAACCTTTCTGCTGATGTAAGTGATTTGAATTCAACTTTACTGTAATCTCCAAAAAGAGCTGCTGCAACGGCATAACAATAATCAGCATCAAAACCAGTTATTGAACCGTCTGCACCTGTCTCGGAAAAAGCTGTAGCACTACCACTGACTCCACACTTTACGAATCCTCTTTCAAGGACCATTTCAAGTGTTGATTCATCAGAGTGATCGTGTTCTTCTTCAACTGCAACTTCCTCTTCGGCTGTATCTGTTGCACATGCAACAGCAACCATAGAAAGTACAAGTAAAGAAACGATTGCTTTTTTACTCAATGTTTTCTCCTTTTATATAAAAGCAGACAAAAACAATAAATAAAAGTACTTAAAGTTTCTGTCTATGTATTAATCTAATATAGTTTACAAAACCCTACAAATTGATTCTTTTATAGTTAAAAAAAATATTCATATAGATACGAAATACCTGTATTATCCAATGTTGTATTTCAAGGAGCAAAGTTGTCAACTACCATTGTTTTAGGCGCTCAGTGGGGCGATGAAGGCAAGGGTAAAGTCACAGACTTTTTTGCATCAAAAGCTGACCTAGTTGTACGTTTTCAAGGTGGTAACAATGCTGGTCATACAATCGTGGTTGATAATGAAAAGTTTGCATTATCTATGGTTCCATCAGGGGTTATGTACGATACTTGTACCCCAGTAATAGCTTCAGGTTGTGTAGTTGATTTTGAAGTTCTCCAAAAAGAAATTGATAGTTTAAATCAGAAAAATATTGATACTTCAAATTTAAAACTTTCTTACAACGCACATATTATTATGCCTTATCACAAAGTCCTCGATGAATTGATAGAGGAAAGCTTAGGCGATCGAAAAATAGGCACCACTAAAAAAGGCATAGGCCCATGTTATGGAGATAAAATTCAAAGAAAAGGTATAAGAATACAAGACTTTTTATCACCGGAAAAATTTAAATCCAAATTACAAGAAAACTTAAACGAAAAAAATAAAATTATTGAAGAAATTTATAAAGGAAAATCTTTAAATTTTGATGAAATATTATCTGAGTATGAAACTTTTCGCGAATTAATTGAATCCTTATCGACAGATACTTCATTATTTATTTCAAATTCTATAAAAGAAAATAAAAATATTCTTTTTGAAGGAGCTCAGGGTACATTGCTAGACATTGATCATGGAACTTATCCATTTGTAACAAGTTCAAATACCAGCGCGGGTAATGCCTCAATTGGGTCTGGAATAGGACCATTAAATTTTGAAAAGGTTGTTGGTGTTACAAAAGCTTACATATCTAGGGTAGGCACTGGTCCTTTCATGACTGAACAGAGTAATAAAGTAGGAGATTATTTAATTGAGAAAGGTGCTGAATTTGGAACAGTGACTGGTAGACGAAGACGATGTGGCTGGTTAGATCTTGTTTCACTTAAATATTCAGCAAGAATAAATTCTTTGAGTGAATTGTTTATTACAAAGTTAGATGTTTTAACTGGTTTAGATGAGGTCAATATTTGTGTAGGTTACAAATTTAAAGATCAGGAATTAACTGATTACCCTTTAGTTGAGGATATTCTAGAAAAATCAACACCTATATATAAATCGTTTGAGGGGTGGAATGATGATATATCTTCAATTACAGAATTTAATAAACTTCCAGAAAGTGCACAAACTTATATAAATTTCATTGAAGAATTTACAGAAATACCAATTAAATATATATCTGTTGGACCAGAAAGAAAGCAAAATATAATTAGATAAATGATAAAAAGATACTTGATAAACGAAATTGAAGATATTTGGAATCAAAATAACAAAATATCTACCTGGAAAAAAGTTGAATCTTCGGTTACTGAACAACTTGAAGATGCGGGAATTGTTCCAAAAGGTTTGTCCGCGGAAATACTTAAGGTAAATATCTCATTAGAAGAATTAGAAGAAAGAGAAAAAATCACAAATCATGACGTTGCATCTTTTGTTGATATTTTGCAAAATAAAATTCAAAAAAACTCAGAGTGGGTACATTATGGACTGACAAGTTCGGATATTGTTGACACTTCAAACAGTCTTTTAATAATAGAGTCTTTAGATTTTCTATTAATTCAAATTGATGAATTAATAGAAACCTTAAAAAATCTTGCGATAAAAGAAAAGGATACAAAAATAATTGGAAGAACACATGGTGTGTTTGCGGAAATTACTTTTCTGGGAAATATATTTTCAAATTGGCTTCTTGAAATTAATAGAAACAAACAAAGAATTGTAAAAGCTAAAGAAAATATTTCTGTTGGTAAATTCAGTGGTGCAGTTGGAAATTACTCTATATTAAATCAAGAAATAGAGGAAAGAGCATTAAGTAGCTTGAATCTAAAACCTGAACTTTTTGCTTCACAGATTGTAAGTCGTGATCGTTATGCAGAAGTAATAATTGCTATAGGAATGCTTGGAAGTTGTTTTGATCGTATATCACAAAATCTTCGCGGGTATCAACGATCAGAAGTTGGGGAGATCTTTGAATCTTTTTCAAAAGAACAAAAGGGCTCTTCAGCAATGCCTCATAAAAAAAATCCAATAACTTCTGAGAGAGTTTCAGGAATATCAAGAATCTTAAGAGGTTACGTTATCACTTCTTTAGAAAATATCTCACTATGGCACGAAAGAGATATCTCAAATTCTTCAGTAGAAAGAATTATATTTCCTGATGGTTTCAACCTCATTTCCTTTGCAACTATTGAAATGGAAAAGTTGTTTAGCAACATTCAAATAAGCCACGAAAAGATTAATTCCAATATTGACTTAGCAAAAGTAAGTATATTAACTCAGGCTTGCCTTTCACATCTCATTACTAAAGGAGTTGATAGAGATGAAGCATATAGATTTATACAATCACAATCATTTGAATTTGATGATCTAGATGATTACTTAACTACTCTTTCAAAAAATTTTGAGAATGTTTCAATTAAAGAATTAAAAAGCATAACGAATGAAATTCTCTCTGAAAAAACAAATGAGAACTTTGAGGAAAAAATAAATTCAATTGTATAAGAGATTCAAAAAACAATTCTCAGAAATAAAAAGTGAAGTTCTTGGACTGAACGAATCCCAAAATAATGTATTTGATTCCGTCCTTGCACCAGTTTTTTTTGTTTTACTAAATAGATTTTTTGATCTAAATATTGCAATTATAGGGACGGGGTTCTTAGTCGTTCTTACAATCATTTACAGAGTGCTGAGAAAAGATGATCTTAAATTTGCATTTATTGGTGTAGTTGGAACGATAGTTGCATTACTAATTGCTAGATTTCAAGGAAGTGCATCAGGTTTTTTTCTACCAGGAATTATTAGAGACCTAAGCATTGCTTTAATTGGATTTGTATCAATATTGATTAGAAGACCTTTTACTATTTACTCATCACAATATTTTAGAAAATGGCCTATGGAATGGTATTTATTGCCTTCTGTTAAGCCAGCTTACAATCAAGTTGCTATTTTGTGGGTAGCATTTCTTTCACTAAAGGGAGGTCTTCAGATATTGTTTTTTAATAATCCTGAAATTCTTGCAATTATAAAATTATCAACATCTAATCAGACAACTTTAATACTTTTGATTGTTTCATATTTTTTGGGTTTAAGAAAATTAAAAAACCTAAAGGGACCAAGCGTTGAAGAATTTAAAAATAATGTCTCTCCTCCTTGGAAAGGTCAGAAAAGAGGATTCTGACTAAGGTAATATAGCTATATGACAGATGAAAATTTAAGATTGTTAGTAATTATTGGAAGCAGCTTTGGTATTTTTTTAATACTAAGAATCTTAGTTTTCCCAGCTCTAAAGCGAATTGCAAAAAAAACTAATACAATCATCGATGATCTTTTTTTAGAAAAAAAGTTTTTAAACAGACTATCTTTTGTTGCTGTATTTACTTTTCTTAATGGAATAGTTTTTACAGAATTTTCAATTGACTTAATGAACAGTGAAGTTGGTCAAAGAATAATCAGTTCATTTTTAGCAATCTTTTTAGGGCTTACATTGAATGAATTGCTTTCAATTCTTAATAATGCATCTAGCAAATATGACGCTTTAAAAGATAGGCCTATCAAAGGTTACATACAGATTGTTAAGATCATATTGAATGCATTTATCTTCATAATTGTTTTTGCAATATTGTCTGGACAATCAGTTACATACTATATAAGTGGGCTTGGTGCACTAACTGCTGTACTTTTACTAGTTTTTCAAGATACAATATTATCTTTCGTAGCTTCAGTACAAATTGGACAAAATAACATAATAAATAATGGTGATTGGATTGAGGTCCCTGAATACGGTGCAGATGGAGATGTTATAGATATAGCTCTACATACTGTAAAAGTACAAAATTGGGACAAAACTATAACATCTATTCCGACATCAAAAATTATTTCAACCTCTGTTAAAAACTGGAGAGGCATGTCTGAATTTGGTGGTAGAAGAATAATGAGATCGATAACAGTTGATATTTCAAGTATTAAATTTCTATCCATCCAAGATATTGAGAATTTAAAAAAGATCCCACCTATCAAAAGTTATTTAGATGAAAAAATTAAGGAAGTGGAGATGTTTAATAATGACTCATCAAATGATACTTCTCAAATAGAACAAAGAAATTTAACAAATATTGGGACTTTTAGGGCATATGTAGAAAATTATTTAAGACAAAATGAAAGCTTAGATACACAAAATATGACTTTCTTGGTAAGACAATTAGCGCCGACAAACCAAGGAGTATCTATACAAATATATACTTTTACAAAAACTACAGACTGGGTTGAATACGAAAAAATCCAATCAGATATTTTTGATCATCTACTTGCAGTACTTCATAAATTTGACTTAAGAGCTTATCAAGATGGGATTGTTGAAGCAGCAGCGATGAAAAATTTACACTTTAATGAAGGTCTTAAAGACTGAATTTATATTTTCTTCTTAAGAAGACTAAAAAGCCAAAGCCAATTATAAAAAGGTTGAAGTAGTTGCCGAATAGACTGTATGGTGTTTGGGAGTCAATTGGTTGTATTGATTGATTAAGAATTTCTGCTGTAAAAAGATCTGTATCAGATAAAATATTTCCATCATTATCTATGAATGCTGACTTTCCTGTAATTGCAGAATGAATAATTGGTCTGTCGTTTGATATTGCATTAGCACGTGACATAAGTAAAAACTGTTCAGACATTCCACTTTGGCCATAACTAGCTTGATTTGTTAATATTACGATAATTTCAGCACCTTCTTGAATACTATTTCTTATATATCTCTGGAATGAACCCTCAAAAGAAATTACTGTAGAAAGTTTGTAAGAGCCAAGTTGAAATATTTTTTCTTTATCACCCCTGATCATATCTCTTGGGACAAGAGATAAAGAAGGAATCCAATCTAAATAGTCTCTAAATGGAATATATTCTCCGAATGGAACAGGATGTTGTTTTAGATACTGATCAACGATCAGTCCGTTGTTATTTATAAAAACACCATAATTTTGAAAATATTTATCTTCAATTGGCCTATCTCCCCCAATTAAAAAGTAAGAATTAAGCCTTTTAGATTCATAAGAAATGTCATTCAATACACGTTCGTGGATCAATGGATCATTTCTAAATCCAGTTGAACTTTCTGGCCAAATGATTAAATCTTTATCATTCTGTATGCTTCTTGTTAAATTCAGATGACTTTCATATATTCGCTTTCTTTCATCGTTGCAATTATTTTTGGCTCCGGGACAAGGGCTGTTGCCTTGAACAATTGAAACACTAACTTTTTCATTTATTGAATTATTTAAAAACAAATTTAAGTTGCTGTTTGCTAAATATATAGATAGTGGGATGAATAAAAAAGTAAAAAATATTAGTGAATCTTTCAAGTAAAAATATTTTTTTTGATTATCAAGAATTAACAAAACAAAAATTAAAGTAACTGATTGAATGATTAATGAGTATCCAGTAGGTCCAAATGTTTTAAACAAGCTTGGCAGTAAATTAAATAAACTGTCCCTGTACCCTGTTAAAAGAACGGTTGAGGTTGAGCCCCAAGGAAATCCACCAAATGGAAAATAGGCTCTCAGTAAATCAAAAATGCTTAATACTCCTATTAGAACAAAAAAGTTATTACTCGTCTTGATAGCTATGAATTTAAATATCTTTCCGAGAAAAGCATAAAGTAGACCCATTAAAATAACTAGAGGAATCCATGCTTCATAACCAATTGATTGGATTCCAAATAAAATAACACCAAATGAAATTGAACCAAATATAAATCCAGTTATAAATGGAACTTCACTAATTAAAAGAGCATAGTAAAAAAAGAATAATGCTGGAAAAATGAAGAACCATAAATTAAATGGTGGAAAGCTTAAAAAAAATAAAACTGCAGAAATGAAAACTCTTATATACATCTATTCAATGTTAACTATGATTTCAAATTCCAAAACTAAATTATATTTCTAAGTATTACAAATAAGCCTGACATGATTGAAAAGTAGGTAACCCCCCTTGAAATAGCCATCTCAGATATATTTGAAAAAAATGAAGAAAGTCTTAACCCAATTGCCACTGGAACAGCCAGATATAATATAAGAATAAGATGATCCCTAAATATTTCTCCACTAATTAGCAGAAGACTAAGAGTAATTGTTATTCCAAATGTAAATACAGCATTGAGTGAGGGTCTAAATTCATTACCAGAGGTACCTCTGTATAGAATTGCGATTGGGGGACCTCCTACGCCAGCAATCATTGCGAATACTCCCGACAATGTCCCTGCAATCCAAGATGTTTTATTATCTCTTTTTACAATCCAACCATAGTGTGTTGCAAGCCCGCCAAATAGAACAATTGCTCCGACACTTATGGAGAGTAGTTGTTCACTTAAATTTATCAAAAGCAGTAAGCCTAATGGTCCTCCAATAATTCTTCCTAAAAATAAAAATTTGAATGGTTTCCAATCTACCTTGCTTTTTTCTCTTTGGTAGATTCTAAAAGTCATTGGTAATGCTAAAAGGCTAAGTATTTGTGGAACAAGCAATGGTTCGATTTGAACTAATATCGGTGAGGAAATAACTGCAAAACCAAATCCTAAAATGCCTTGTATGGCTGCACTTGCAAACAACAGGAATGAAATAAAAATTAATTCAAGTAAAGATAGGTCGAATGGATATGTCAACTAAGCGCTTTTTCCATCAACTGTAAAATTTCACCTTCGTTAGTGTGTCGACCAGTTTCAAGCTTAGAATAGATTAATACGCCATCAACATAAAGTTCAAATACTCCACCAGTTCCAGGTATCAAATCAATTGACGTTACATCTTTGCCATATTTTTCAAGTATGTCTTCAACCGTACTAACTGCACGGGGTGTATAGTTTCAAACTATACAAAATTCTAGTTTGATTTTCATAATCAAATGTTACTATACGTATCTGTATAAAAAGGTTTGTAAAAACTTGCATGCTATGCAATATTTTGTTAACCTTGTGAATATATTCACAAAGTAGGGAAAGAAATGACTGACGGATTAAAAGCAAGTCAAATTAAAGGTGGTATAAGACCTTCAAAAAGTTTTGACCAGGGTAGAACTTGTAAAGAAGAGTCTTGTAAAACTCAATTGAGTATATATAACAAAAGAGAGCATTGCTTTAATCATGCTCCTGTTAAATATCCAAGAGTTAGAGGAAGAATTCTTCAAGAAACTGCTTAATCAAAAAATCAATTTAACAATATAAACCTTTTTCAATTATTATCGAATTATGACTACTAAATTTAGTGTTCCTGAAATAAGTTGTGATCATTGCAAAAGTACAATTGTCAACACATTGTCAACTATCGATGATATTGAATTAGTTGAAGTAAACATAGAAACTAAAGACGTTACATTAAAATCTTCAGAAGAAATTGATTTAGATCTTGTTAAGTCACTCCTTGATGAACAAGGCTACACAGTTGTCAGCTGATTCAAAAACACTTATTCTATCCGTTGAAGGAATGACCTGTGCGGCTTGTGCAGCAAGGATTGAAAGAGTTTTAGATAAAGAAGAATCTGTTGAGGATGTGGTTGTTAATTTTCCCTTAAAAAAAGCTGTCATCGATTTAAATACTGAAGATGTAGATTCTGAGAAGTATATTGAAAAAATTAGATCAGTTGGATACTCCGCTCAAGAAGAGATACAAGTTGAAGATATTAAAAATTTTAAAAGATTTTTTATTCCAATAATTTCACTTATGTCAACCCTTGCTCTCAACCCACTTATTGAAGCTAATCAAGATTTCGTAGCATTAGGAATTAGCTCAATAATAATATTTGTTTTTGGAAGAACATTCCACTTATCAGCATTGAAGAGTATTAGGAATCTTAATTTTAATATGGATACGCTAATCTCTATTGGGAGCTTGTCATCTTTTGTTATTGGTGTAATACCTAATAATGAAGAAATCATGTATCTCGAGACTGGTGGTTTCATTATAAGCTTTATACTTATAGGAAAAACGATAGAAGATGTTTCTATAAAGTCTTCAATCTCTATATCTGATTCAATTATTGAGAGTATTCCAAAAGATGTGAATATTTATGACGATAAAAAAATCGTCCGTAAACCTATCAACGAAATAACCATAGATGAGGTAATCATTGTGAAAAAGGGAGAAATTATTCCTTTGGACGGTGAGATTGATTATGGTCAATCTGAAGTTGATGAAAGTATTATTTCCGGAGAAGCAGAACCAATTTTAAAAAAAGAAGGAGATACAGTCATATCAGGTTCTATCAATCTTGGAAACGATATTGAAGTAAAAGTAACAAAAAAAGATGGTGAAACAACAATAAATTACATTGAAAAATTAATTTTAAAAGCACAAACCGCAAAACCTGACGTTCAAGAAATTGTAAATAAGATAACAAATATTTTTGTGCCTTCAATTTTGCTTTTGAGCTTTGTTAATTTTTTGACTAAATTCTTTATTCTTGGAAATGATTTTTCAGGAACAATTAGCTCAACAATTGCAATCTTAGTTATTGCATGTCCGTGTGCTCTTGGTCTTGCAACTCCAATTGTTTTATTTCGTACTGCATCTATTTCAAATAAAAATGGATTTATTTTTAAAAATTTTGACTATCTTCAAAAATTTACCAAGCTGGATACACTAATATTTGATAAGACTGGAACTTTAACGTCTGGTATTTTTAAAATTGAAAAAATTACAAATGAGAATAGCCTCGTTGTCGATGATGAAATTTTAAGGATACTAGCGTCTGTTGAACAGAAATCAAACCACCCTATTGCTAAGAGTATCCTTTTGGAGTCAGAAATAAAAAACTTGAAACTCTCACCTGTTGATGAATTTAATGAAATTCCCGGTAAAGGTGTTACGGGAATTGTAGATAATAAGAATGTGGAAGTTGAAAAATCAAATAAAGATCTAGATAGTGATTTGATTTTAAAGATTGACGCTAAGGAGTATCTAATTACTTTGGTTGAAGATAAAACTTTAAATAAAGATGTTATTGAAAATCTTTCAGATGAGTATGAAATTGAAATTTTATCTGGAGATAAGCCCGAGAAAGTTAAAAAAATTGGAGAGGACTTACAAATAGATGTTGCCCTTGGAAATCAGTCACCAGAAGAGAAATTAGAATATATAAAGAACAAACAGAAAGATAAAACTGTTGGCTTTATAGGTGATGGGATTAATGACTCTCCTGCTCTTGAACAAGCTAATGTAAGTTTGACATTTGCTCAGAGTACACAAATTGCACAAAGTGTTAGCGATATAATTATTTTTAGAGGAGGCTTTGAAAAGTTAAACTCAATATTCAAAATTTCAAAAAATGCAAATAGAAGAATTAGTGAGAATTTGTTTTTAGCTTTTATTTATAACATAATTATGATCCCTATTGCAGTTGCAGGTAATATTGTCCCAAGTATGGCTGCATTAGCTATGGCCCTATCAAGTTTGTCCGTTGTAATAAATTCATCAAGAAAACTTTAAAAATTTTCAGATAAATTATTTTAAATATTAATCTTTCAATATGGAAGATGTTGTTTGGTATAGAAAACCACTCTTATCTGATCCTGTAGCTATCCTGGCTTTCGAGGGATGGAGCGATGCAGGAAATACTGCCAGTGGTTGTATTGAGAATATATGTGGAAATTATGATGTCGAACCATTTGCAGAATTAAACTCTGAAGGTTTTTACAATTATCAAATGAGAAGACCTGTAGTTGAGGTTAAAGCTATAGGTGAGCGTAACTTCCATTGGCCACAAACATCGTTTTACTCGATTGAAGATTACAAATTAAAAAGAGAAATAATAATGGTTTTTGGGGAAGAACCCTCAATGAAGTGGAAAAAATATTCAGAAAATATTTCAAATACTTTAATGGATCTTGGAGTGAAAAGAGCTGTTACTTTAGGTGCGTTCTTTGGCCAAGTAGCTCATACACTGCCAGTCCCAATTTTTGGCGTAAGTGATGATCCAACGTTTCACTCTAGATTTAATGTGCTTCCAACAAACTATTCTGGGCCAACAGGCATTACAAGTGTAGTTGGCCATGACTTGAGAAAAAATGGTATAGAAACTTCTGGACTTTGGGCTGCTGTCCCTCATTATCTTAGTTCTGGTGCTTATCCAAAAGGAATAGGTGCGTTATTAAATAAAACATCAGAAATCTTAAAAATTGATATTGATGACTCAGGAATACAATCCGAAGGTCAACAGTTTGAAACAAAAATAAGTAAAGCAATGGAAAACTCCCAAGATCTTGCAGAATATGTTTCAAAGTTAGAAGAGGCTGAAGTAAATATTGAAGACAGCTTCTCAGAAGATAATCTTGTTGAGCAAATAGAAGATTTTCTTAATAATGAAGGTGGAGAATTTTAAGCAGACTTTTTCTTATGTCTATTTGATTTACGACGTTTTCTGTACTTATGTTTAGACATTTTTTTACGTCTTTTCTTAATCAAAGATCCCATAAATAAAAATTTTTCCTTTTTTCCTAACTGCGAAATTCTAACCTATGTAGGTTAATAAATGAATACCTTTTATGAAAAATTATTTTCATATCTTTTTATAGCTAATAGAAGAACTTCTTCACCTTTATTCTCTTGTGGAGACTTTCTTTTTGCCCAAAATCCCCAAGTTATCATTGAAAGAACTTGAAATAATTCAAATTTAACTTTTATTTTTTCGTCTTTTATGTCGATTATTTTAGAAATATCATTGATTGAATCTTGGTCTTCTTCTAATTCATTCTGCCAAATTAAATCTGCATAATCAAAAATTGGATCACCTTCTGAAGAATATTCCCAATCGATTAAATAAGCTTTTTCTTTCAAGTAAACGAAATTTGCATGATATAAATCTTGATGGCAAGGCTTGCTTTCAAGCCCAATTTCAATAAGTCTTTTTATTATTTCTTCACCTATTGCTTTTGATTCATTTTCAATTTTTTCATTGTTTTTAGCTAATGTTTTAAAAACATTTAATGGTGAAAAGTTTTCTTGAAATTTTAAATCTGAATTGTGTAGACGGTTTAGAAGATCTAAAGCATCATCTCTAAATTCTTTATTTTTTAAATCTGATGATGTAAAAGTGTACAAATCCTCATAAAATTCAGAGATTTTTATTCCGGTATCTTTTTCGAAAAGAATTATTGGTAAAGTTATTCCAATATTTTTAACTAACTCTTGGTTAATCCCCTCTGACGATCTGTTAATTAAATCAGGATTCTCTCCAGGTATTCTGATTATATACTTTTTATCATCGACCTCCACTTTATGATTTAAATTAGTAATACTTTCTAATTTTGAAATCTTATATTTGCTTTCATCTTTAGTTGTTGAAATATCAAACTCATTAAAAATATTAATTATTTTTCTTGTATCCATTATTTTATTATGATAACAATAATGTCATGAATGACCCATTTGCTCTCGATTTAACTATAAGACTTTTATTGTTAGGGCTAGGTTCAGCTATGTTTGTTGGGAGTCTTCTTGCTTACATCAACAGAAATAAAAACAAAGAAAACTTTTACAAATCAAGAACAATTTTTTTAGGAATTGTAGGTTTTATTATTACAGTTTGGACAATTGTCTCATTGATAAATAACTGAAAACAAAAATTTTTAGATTAGTATATTCTTTAAACAAGAGGAATCATGCTTTCAGATAATGATATAAATAAAGCTTTGGAAGATAAATTAATTGAGATCAGTCCATTAGATACAAGCTATATACAGCCTTCAAGTGTTGACTTAAGGGTTGGTGAAGAGTTTAGAGTTTTTGAGAATCACAAATACAGTCATATTGATCCAAAATCACCACAAGAAGATTTGACTACTCTTGTTGAAGCAACAATAGACGAGCCTTTCGTTCTTCATCCAGGTGAATTTGTTTTGGGAACTACATATGAAAAAGTTACGCTATCAAACAAAATTGTTGCAAGGCTTGAAGGAAAATCATCTCTAGGGCGTATAGGTTTATTAATTCACTCTACAGCAGGTTTCGTTGATCCAGGATTTTCAGGTTATTTGACTTTAGAACTTTCAAATGTTGCAAATTTACCAATAAAAATCTATCCAGAAATGAAAATTGGACAGATTTCTTTTTACTATTTAAATTCCCCTTCAGTATCAATGTATGGAGATGAAAGTTATGGTAGCAAGTATCAAGGTCAAGAAGGTCCCACACCAAGTAAGAGCCATAATGATTTCGATAAAGAATGATTCCTGGAATAGGTACATTAATTAATGGCTTTGGTGTAATAATATCGGGTATTCTGGCACGAATAATTTTTAAAAAAGAGTTAAAAAACTTTGAAGAAAACCTTCTTCCACTTGGCCTCCTAGTTTTAGCCTTAGGATTTAGAGAAACACTGAAGAGCCCAGATTTTATACTCACATTGTTTGCGGTACTAGTTGGAGCAATTGTTGGTAGCTACTTGAAAATTGAAAACAGAATTAAAAAATTTGGAGATAAAATTTATTTAAGATTTGAAAAAG
>PYIJ01106325.1_pt1 | contig 16959 bp, 14 predicted proteins | sample 3578051 | NCBI WGS metagenome assembly PYIJ01 (sample SAMN08408021, study PRJNA431606) | Marine metagenome isolate SA_KN192-05_S13_5m, whole genome shotgun... | biome: marine; feature: oceanic pelagic zone; material: water; isolation source: surface water sample, 0.2-0.8 um fraction ... | reverse complement strand
GTTGAAAGTATAATTCACAATCAAGAATCTTTTTTTATTGTGTTTACTGCCCATTACTTAATCTTGCTAATTTAATCATAACACTCGCTAGATTAATTTCAGGATCTGCAACAAATGAATGATCAACCAGCCCCTGCTTTATAATCAGCACGGCCTTGTCTTGTGCTTCTTCGTTTTTGGATATGATATCCAAGTTGTCATACAACCATCTGTATATCTCTTCACACTCCTCTGGCCTCGCTTGGGCACATACAAGTTTCCGTGCTTCATTAATTTTGCCTTTTTTAAACAGTTCAACCATCTGTAATCTGTAATCTTGTTGTCCTGAATCACCTGACTGTGGTGGCATCAGTTTACCGTCTCTGCAATTCTGTTGTATCATGTTGATGCATTTTCTTAGGTCCGGATATGACGCTTTCACATACGTGTCTAACACTTCTATGTCCGGTTGCATCTGTTCCGCAATCAGTATCTCTGCTGTCCTTGCCGTGAATTCGTTCTTGTCAATTGTTTCCATATGGAATCCTTGGCATCTGCTGTGAAGTGCTGGAATAACTCTGTTTGGATAATTGCAAGTCAAAATAAATCTTGCTGATGTGTGATACATCTCCATCACACCACGCAACGCCGCCTGTCCGTTTGGACTCATGTAATCTGCTTCATCCAGCAACACATATTTGTATGCACCAAATGGCATGATCTGCACAAATGAATTAATTTTTTCTCTAACGGTATCTACACTATTTTCTCGAGAAGCATTTATTTCTAGTATGTCATAACTGCTTACTTCTAATTCTTGGAACAATACTTTTGCCAGTGTGGTCTTGCCTACGCCAGGAGCACCACTCAGCAACAGATGTGGAATCGCTTTGTCATCGATCCATGTTTGTATTTGACCACGTTGTGCTTCATCTCGCACAACATATTCTTTCAGTGTTTTTGGTCTATATTTTTCTACCCAAAGTTCTTTCATTATTCATAGCCTTTGATCTTTTTATATGTTTTGTGTAACACATAGAACCAAACACCGTTTATGCTAGGCTCGATCAAAGCAACTGCTCCGGCCTCCCACAAACTTGCCCCTGTCATTACACTTACAACAGTCATTGCAATTATAACATGACCAACAGTATAAATCAAAGCTAATCCTACACTCGAAGTAGTTAATAATTTTTTGATTGCTCCTTGTATGCCTGATGTGAATTCTGTCATTTACGTAACCATTTCCTTGCCGCCTCGATTGGATTTTTCAAACCTTCATAGGTGTTATCAATGAATTTGATATGTTTGCTTAACTTAATATTAAGATCCTCTATCGTTTTTTGCAACTTATCAATTTTGTCGTTTAGTTTCTTGATGTTTTTTTCGTTTGCCATACCGCTATATTACAGCAGATTCTTTGGCTTGTCTATATAATTGTTCTGCGGCCATGTTTTTACCTTTGGCTTCTGTCTGTATGTCAAAGTGTTCGCCAAAGCTGAGTGCCCAATCATTTACCTTTTTGTTTGGTAAAAGATCCGAGTGTGCCCGTAATTTTTGTTTTTTACATCCTCTTTCCAATAGCATCTTGATATCATGCATTTCGGAATGCATTTTATCACCAAGTCCTGCAGGTGCAAGATGTTCATCTCTGGAATATGAATAATGTAGAGTAGGTCTTACGCCACGCCAACTGTCTATAACCCTTTTAACCCTGTCGTCATTTGGTTGTATGTATTCTTCAGCACGTATCCAATGATGGTGTATGTCAAGCACAAGGGCAATCTCTTTTGCCACTTCGAGAGTGCTTTCCAGCCCATGACCCATTTCATCATTCTCTATTGTTATGAGATTCCTTGCTTCTTGAGATAATCTCGGGAACTCTTTCAGAAGTCCCTCAGGCCCACGTTTGCCAGATATGTGTATGTTGATCTTGCAACCATCATGCCACGTCTTGCCATATCCCATCCAACGTGCCATGTCAACATGATACTCGAATTCTTCAATGCTTCTTTCAACAATGTCTGGTGTTACACTAGAAAGACAACAGAACTGTCCAGGATGGAAACTTACCTTTACATCCAAGCGTCTGGCCGCTTCGCCCACAGGGGCAAATATTTTCGCACAGTGATCTTGTATTTCCTTACGTTGCCACCATGCCTTCCAGTTCTTTTCTGTGTAGCCTTGAAGCATCTCACTGCCTAGCCTCACCATTCTACGTTCGGGTGGCAGTGACCCCACACGTTCAACCATCCTCTTGGCCGCCGCCGCGTTGTGGTTCATTATGTCCCACTGTCTCTGTTCTGCATCTTCTGGATGTTCTCTCAACCAACGCATGGTTGTGGATCTGCCATTTAGATCTCTATCCTTGGCATTTACTTTCATTCCGCCAAATTCAGACTCGTCATTTAGCCATTTACAACAAAAACCTATACGCATATGAATATTTTAACACAGTCTGTTAAGATGTCAATCATTATCAGCATCACAAAATGTCGCCCATTGTTGAGGTAGATCACTGCATTTCAATCTGAATCCATAATCTCTGTCAATGTCTCTGAGTATTTTGTTGGCTTTTGCCATGCTTAGGCCCACGTCTGCTGGTATCAGCAAAGCATCCATTTCTACTTCTTTGTTTTTCTTTGCGGCCTGCACTCTGTGCCAGCCATCCGTTAGCAAATAATAGCCGGAATCTTTAATAGGAGTAACCAGTATAGGATTGTAAGGAAACCCTTCTTTGGCCAGTTTATTGATCCAATATCTTTTTTCTTTGTTGAGAGGACGCACTACCCCTAGTCCCATTTCTGCCATGGTAACAAGTTTATCTATAGGAACATTTTTCCTAATTAATTTAGTTTTTTTAGTCATTGCCCGGAAGAGATGTCATCTGTTGCATTCCGCCTGTGTTGACATATCCGGCTGTGTGTCTGTTGAAGTCAGGCTCCTCATCTGAGACTAACAGGATGTCATTCTCGTCAATCATTCTTACTTCTAGTTCAATACCGATGTCGCCTGCTGATCCCTGTTCTTTCCTTTTTACTTTGAAAGCTCTAGACCATCTTCCATGTGCAACCAATATCCATTGACCGACTTTGACGTCATCTTGTAGCCTACCAACTGCGTATACCTTGCCCCATCTAGGGTGGATGCCTTCTGCAGTTCCGTCATCGTCAACTAGTATTATACCGCCTTTTGATTTTGTTTCACCAAAATGCATATTAGATACTAATACTCTTTTTTTGAGGGGAATAATATCGTTCTCGACAGTGTACTGTTTACCACCATCACTACCGAATCCTTTTGCCTGTGCTGATTTTATATCCATCTTAGTATTATTGTACTAGATTTATTCTAAACCGTCAAGTGCTTCGTCTATGCCTTTTTTAGGTGCAACATTTTTTTCTTCTACTTTAGGTGCCGCTTTTGGTGTTGCTACTTTTTTTGTTTCCACCGCTTTAGGTGCTGGTGCAACTTTGTTGACAGGTGCTGGTTTGGCCCTCGCTGGAGTGTCGTCAACTTTGCCTTTTGGTTGTTCGTAATACTTTCTGATCACTGTTTCTTTGGGTGTAACTACTTGTCCACCTTTTCCTAAAACATCACCTCTTGCATTGACATTCATATTACCAACTGCCTGAACGCTTTCGTTGGCTGATCTTAATTTTTCTATATCGACCATCCTGCCTTGCATGGTTCTGTATAATTTTCTTCTTTGTGCCATAATATTAAACTCCTATATAATTACTTATCATCTTAAAAACTCGGTGATATCTAAATTGTACAACAACGGATTAATCTTGTGTACACCTATCAAGAAAAGGCAGAAACTTGCCACACTTGATCCTCTGCCAACTCCCCATACCACGTTGTTGGCTCTTAGGGTGTCCACGAAATATATTAAGAACTGCAAAACACGAACAAATTTCTTTTTCTCGAAAAGTGCATATTCTGTTTGCACTCTCATTTTTTCTTCGTCGTTCTGACATTTGTCCAACAACCACTGTAACACATTTATTTGGTAATACTTCTCTGGCATGTGCCAGTCATTGATATTTTTATTATCGAACTCCGACAAAGAATCTCTGCTTGGCAATGTATTAATTGTTGGCAGATCTAAACCAAGTTCTTTGAGGCTTGATGTGTATTGTCCAACATCATCAAAGAAAAGTTTTGAAATGTCGAATTCTGGATTATTGTATAGTAAATCTATTGCGTCTTGTTCAGTGAATGTGCAGTCACCGTATTCATTTATCTTTATCTTTTCCGCCATTTAATACCTTTGGGTCGAACTTGAATATTTTAGCATGGTCTTCGTGCTTGTTGTCAACTGGTATTTGTTTACTGGTGCCCCAACTAAAGTGTCCTGTGTATATGCCTTTTTCAAATTCTTCATCATAAGTTGCCGTGTCTGGCCTTAACCACCATGGGTCAAAGTTCGAATATTTGTCTGAAAACCAGTCCGGCGCATCTAATAGTATAAGCTCTTTGCTGTCTTTGTCAACCGTGTAGGTAATACCATCTCCCTGCCAAGACGAAAGTTCAACAAAATTGATTGTCATCTTGCTGTCTAGTATTGCATTTGCTTTGCAGAAACATACGGACGCCATTATCTGATCATATGGTGGTCTGGGAAGTTCTATGAATCTATTGTTACTCGATTTCTTCAGCACGTGGTACAACTTCTCTTCCCTCCACGTTGTGATTGTGTTGGCAAAAACTAATTCGAAAAGATTCTTTAATCTATCAAAGTATTCAGTTTGCTCTTTTAGGTTTGCGGTGTGCGGAGTCAGGGAAATTTTTACACTGTATTCATTACCAAACAACTCACCGTCTACTATTATTATCGATTTGAATTTTGTCTTCCAGGAAAATTTATTTGACATCAAGACTATTTACTATTCGATATTTACTAGGTCTCCAAGGTCTGGTTCGTTCCTTAACTTCTTATTATTTTTGTGCCAAGCCTCAATACGCCTTTCTCTGATTGCGTTCTGATATGTTAAAAGTGCATGTTGAAGTTGTGCCAACATTTCAGGATTCCTGCCAAATCTTTTTGCTGTGTTTACTTTCCTGCTTAATTCTTTGATCCTTTTGGAAATGTCCTCGTCCGACATGTTTCCTATTTCTTCTTGTAATGGGTGGAAGTACATACTCCTCCTTATCTATTAGATATAGATTTTACCTATCTGATGCATCAATATCGTTGTGCCACCATCCGGAGTAAGGAACTCATACAAGAATCTTTTATTGTCTGGAAAAGTAATTGTATCTGATGACCCGTCTCCACCTGTAACGTTATCTGCAACCAGCACGGCGCTTGGTATTGTTAACGTGTGTGCCACATCGGCGCAAGTGATATCTAATACGATCCTGCCAAGTGAACCACTGGCCGGAAGGTTGGTAAATGATAATGTAACTGATGCATTTGTTGTGATTGTTTGGTAATGTCCGTTTGCATGGTTAAGTGTGATGGAGCCTCCTGTGGTTCCATGTGCGTACACAACCTCTGAAGTGTCTTTGAATTTTGCCTTTAGCACTTCATTGTTCGCAAAATTACTAGATGAATTCAATGATGCCTTGTTAGTTTGTAAGTCCTCTATTTCAGATTTGGCCTCTGTGAAATTAGTTTGTATTCCACTAAAATTATCTCTGAATCCCTGAGATGAATTATCTTGTCCTGCGATAGGGAAAGTTCCGTCTACGTTGCCTGGTACTATTTTACTTGCCATATTTTAAATTCCTTTATCTCTAAATGCTAGATATTTATCGTTGGATCGTTCCACCTTGATTATTGTGCCTTCTGCAGGAACTTCTTTGGTAAATGTAATTGTTGTTTTCTTGTTGGCTGTGTCATGAGATAATGTTGCACCCAGTTCATGGTCAGCAGATCTTAGTGTGCCATCGACTGTGAGATAGCTAGGTATGACATTATTGTCTGCTGTTACACCTTTACCAACTGATACAATGTTTGCTCCTTCTTTCAGCAGTATATCTTCCTCGTGTACAATTTCATTCAAAGTGAATGATGTAGTAGAGCCATCTGCTGTAAAAGTTTCTGGAGAAACAATGCTTTTACTAACAAGATATCTGTCTATTGTAAATTGAATATTTTTGAAATCAAGGCTTTTGTCTTCGATCCTTTTCTTTAACCTACCACTGGTTCCAGGTTTACAGAAGCAAATGGGCACTGCCATGACATATCCCAATGGTGCCAATTCGCCAACCTGCGTGGTCCTCATCCATAAAGGCAGGTAGTCATACTCCTTGTGTCCCAATGATTTCATTCTTGTTCTCATATTTGCAACTGCGTTAGGATATAAATGTGTGATAAAGCCTAGGTCAGCCGAAAGTTGATTTGCATATCTTACTTTCGATCCTGATGTGCTGAATGATAGACCACCATCGGTAGTCACCTCGTACACGTCATAATCTGTTGTGGCATTAGTGCTGGAAGCCCTTGGACCTATCATTGGTTTAGCAATGGCATTTCTCAATTTTATTGAACTGGATACGGATTCACCTTTGCTGTTTACCAGATTATCTTTTATTTCAACATACACAACTTCATATTTTACAACACCGTCTTCTTTTGCCTGTGCTGTTTTGATATCTCCAAAATATAATGTTTTAGATGTGTGGTTCTGTTCCATTTGTTGCTGGAAAGTTGTTAAGGTTTGTGCCTGTAATCCTGCCATCATCAACATATCTGGTTTCAGTTTCATTCCAAAGTTTGCGTCTTCTGGTCTGAAAATGTATTCTGGAGAATTTATATTGGGATCTTGGGCTATACTGTAAAATATATTTTGATCTATAAATGATGTTGCCTGTCCGGACATGTTTCCATATTCTATTGAGGTGAATGGTATGTCTATATTGAGCGTGAACTCTTTCTTAGTTGCCTCTGATTGATACTGATCACTTACTGTGACTTCAAATGTGAAAGACCTTGTCGAATCAGTAAAGTTGCTAGGATCTATTGTACCGATTAAGTTTCCTGCTTCTGACAGTGTTATTCCTGTAGGCAGTGTTCCTGAAGTTACAGAATACGATAACACCCTGTTTGCTGTTTCTGTTTCTGCCTCTATCGCAAGTAGACTAGGTATGTCAGCCTTCAACGTGCCAATGGTCGAAGGAGTTGTAAAAGATATACCTATGTCTATTTCTCCAACCACCTTCATGGTGAAAGTTCTTTCTGAGAATGTGTTAAGTCCTGTTGCTACCACCCTATTAGCTCTTACAGTGAAAGTGAAATCAACTTCTACCGCTGATTGTCTTGACAGTTTGCCGTATATCTCACCTGAATTTAAATCTATAGATAGTCCTGTGGGTAATGCTCCACCTGTGATGCTGTATTCAAGATTGGCCTGTAATGGATCAAAATCTGATACATCTATCCTTATTACAACATTGTTGTCGTGTCTGAAAGTTCCGAGATCCCTATCTGTTATGAACACAGGAGGTCTTCCTGTGTGTAGATCCATTGTTATTGTGTTATCACCTATTATTGTTTGGTCGATTGTTACATTAGAATTTGAAACTACCCAGTAGTCTGCCGAGTAAACAAAAATGTTGAAATTACGATCAACACTGGAAACACCATCTGTAACTCTCACAATGAAATCATAATTGACAGATCTTGATTTGGATATTACAGTCCTGTCGTAAATGTTTTTAGCTTCTAGAGGATTACCACCGTCGCTTGGTGTAAGAGCAGAATAATCTGGAAATGCATCGAAGTCATATCCACCCTGTGGGCCATAAGAATCATCAATTGCAAGTTGCACCACTCCAGATATTTTTCCTCCAGTTGTCATAGTCACTCCTGGTGGTAACGAACCTTGCACAACTTCGTAAACAAGATTCTGTCCCGTCGCTGTGTCTGTGTCTGTTGCAACGATATCGTATTCTATAAATGAACCATCAAGCACAGTCACGTTACCTGTTACGTCTGCTGTGGACAATGTGCTGTCACAGGTTGATGTACTGTCAGTGGTGTATACCGTTGTCAATGGCTTGTTAAGCTGTCCTGCCACTGTTGTGAACACAGGAGCATCTGCGCCTGATACATCAAGTGTGAATGTTCTGTCTGTGATTGCGGATCCGGCCGTGGCTCGCACGACGAAGGTGTAAAGAGTTCTTTTGGCTACCTCAGCCGGAGTTCCTGTTAGTAAGCCTGTGGAAGTAAGAGACATTCCTGATGGTAGGCTACCTGCAATCAACGAGTATGTAATGGCCGTGGAATCGCTAGTATTCGCTTCAAGTTGTAGCGAAAACGCTGACTGTTCATCAATAGATGCCAGTTTTCCTGCTGTGGTTGTCCACACTGGTGTTGCCATTAAAATACTCCTTACATGGATATTTATTGGAGTATCAACGATTTATAGTGTGCGTTATAGTATGCTATTAACTATTAACTTACTGTGGCACTAAATGGTGTTGCTGGGTTAGCACCTGCCGCAACTCTCATGACACCTCTTACATGGTACTTGTCAGTGGCTATGTCAACTATCTCTAGGTAGTCACCAACTATACCGCCGGTAGTACCACCATTTAAAGTAATAGTATCTGATGCCGCAACTGTTGGAAAAGCTGTTACTGCCGTGCCATCTTCATCTAGGTACAACATTATTCCAGCTATTGTGTTGTTTGCATCTGGAACTTTGATCACATAGTTTGATGTGTTTGCTACAGAAACTACAAATTTGTAAGTTGCGCCACTTCCTGTTGCATCTGGCAATGTTAATGTAACCAATGCGTTACCACCTACTTCACCAAGTAATAAAGTTCTACCTGCATGTTCCGCCACTGTGATTGCATCCGTGGCTGTGAATGTGTGTATTGCTGGCAGGAATGATCCTGTCAATGTTAGCTGTGAACTGATTGCAACGGCTCCTGAGCCCTGTGAATTTATCTCAATGTCTGCATCTGAAGTATCACTTTGAATTTTATTGGCTCTTAAAACGTTTGAAACTTCGATATCTGTTGCGTTCAATTCGTTTGTTACACCAACAATCTCACCACCAAGTGTTATACTACCTGTGCCGTCTGGAGTAATAGTGATACCACCATTTGTATCTATGGCTGAAATCAAATTACCATTTAATCTTATATTATCAACGTTGATTGCTCCTGTAGTTGTCTGTGTACCTGTGTGGGTAATTGGACCTGTTAATACTATGGCACCTGTTCCAGCTGGATCAACTACAAAGTCTCCATTTGAATCTGTTGTAACTGTACCGTCTGCTAAAATGTTTAAGTCACCTATTGCAACTGCTCCACCAAGTGTAAGTGCACCTGTTGTTGTTAGAGCCGCAACTGTCGTAGTTCCTGTGACATTAAGCGTTCCACCCACTGTTGCATTATTTGTGATTGCAGTGTTTCCTGTTGCTGTAATTGTACATAGTCCACCTGATGTTATTGTAAGGTCTGTGTTGTCACCTTCAATCTTCTCACCTGTACCAAATGTAATACCTACGTTGGCAGGTACAACTACATCTGTAGTTGCTGTAAGGTTGATTGCACCACCTGAAGTTACTGTAAGGTCTGTGCTGTCACCTTCAATTTTTTCGCCAGTTCCAAATGTGATACCCACGTTTGCAGGGATCACAACATCTGTTGTGGCAGTTAACTCAATGGCGTCACTTGAAGATATTGTTAATTTTGTACCGTTACCTTCAATTTTTTCTCCGTCATCACCAAATGTCATTCCAATGTTTGCTGGTAGGTTAACATCTGCACCTGCTGTAAGGTTGATGTCACCAGTTCCTGTTGGATCTATTGTGATGTCTGCGTTTGAACCATTAGACACAATGTCGTTGGTTGTGACACTGGTTGCTATTACACTATTGTTTACTGTCAATGCACCTGTCAATGTAGTTGCACCTGTAACTGCTAAAGTCGAACTTAATGTTGCGGCGCCTGTAACTCCCAAAGTTGAACTAGCCGTAACTGCTCCTGTCAATGTACTTGCACCACTTATGGACGCTGTACCATCAACCACTAGTCCTTCATTAATGTTAATCGTGCTAGAGTCATCAGAGCTGATTGTTGTTCCAGCTATTCTTATCGCCGAAGCAACTACTCCACCTGTACCATTTGGTAATAATATGATATCTTCGTTTGATCTTGCTGATGTAATTCTTCTTCCGTTTACATCTAGATCCCCACCTAGTTGCGGAGTTGAATCCTCAACCAAGTCATTGGCCTCTGCTGTAGAGCCATATAATTCTGTAAAGTTGTCGTTTATCTTGTCAAATGCTGTTCTTAACGGATCACCTGTTCCGTCGTTTGCACTTGATCCTATGTTAATAGTCTGTTGCGCCATGTTTAAATCCCCTTTTTGCTATCATTATTTATTATTGATTTTATAAACCGAACGTAAAATTATACGTCCATTGATATTCTTTGGAATTTGAATACTGTGCTGTCGCTTGACGTGTTTGTTACCAATACTCTAACGTTTCCACCACTAACATCTGCTGTGAATGTGGTCAATGGTCCTGTGTGATCTGTTGTGGATCCAAACACACTGATGTAAGCATCTGATCCATCGTGCGTGACATTGGCTTCTACTACCTCGAATCTGCTATTAGTGGAATCTGTTATGGATATAAAGTACTTGGCACTCCTTACAGTGTCAACAGCGAATGTGTTCATAACAGTGGTAGTTGAAGTGGCCACTGTTGTTGTGCCATCCACTAGGTCTGAATTGTTTAATGTGGCACCAGCAGTAGCAAATGACAATGTACCGGAGCCGTCTGTTTTAAGGAATTGGTTAGCACTTCCATCTGATGTTGGAAAACTAAGGCCACTTATTGTGACAGTTCCGGAACTGTTTGCCGATAGTTCAAGATTGGCATTTGAAGAATTAGTCTTTATGGTGTTGTCATCGATAGTGATACCTTCCAGTGTAAGTGCTCTAGTTACGGTAAGCGTAGTAAAAGTAGCCGCCGCTGGCGTTGATGCACCGATGGTTGTTCCATCAATGGCACCACTGTTGATGTCCGCTTTGCCGATCACCACTGATCCTGTTCCTGATGGTGATAAAACCAAGTTGGAGTTGGAAACTGTTGCTTGTATCTCGTTGTCAGTTATGTTGATGTTGTCATCTATCGTAAGGCTTCCCACGATCACTGATCCTGTGCCACCTGGTGTCAAACGTATGTCCGCGTTCGAACTGGAAGAGATAGTGTTATCATTGAAGTTCAAGTTGTCAACTGTGACCCCGCCACCACCAAATGTAACTGCACCGGTGACCGTCAATGCGCCTAGTGTGGACAATCCGTCTACTTGTAATGTTCCTGTTGTGCTTAAATTTTCATTTCCAAAACTGATCGCACCTGATGAATCCGTAATTGAACCGTTAGCGAGTGTAAGATTACCTATTGTGGAACCTGAGCCCGCGTTCACTGTTCCTGTGGTTGTGAGGTTCTCATTGCCAAAACTTATAGCACCCGACGAGTCAGTTATTGATCCATTGGCAAGAGTCAAATTTCCAACTGTCGATCCAGATCCTGCTGTGATGGCTCCCGAAAATGAAAGTGTTCCAGACACTGACAAATCACCATCAACAACCAAGCCGTCATTAATATTGATCGCTGTGGAGTCATCCGAACTTAATGTTGTGCCAGAGATTTTTATTGCACCGAAAACCACTGATCCTGTTCCTGCAGGCACTAGGTTTATGTTTTCATTTGACCTTGTACCTACTATTTCATTGCCACTGATGCTGATTGCGGGAAAATTCACAGAGCCTGTGCCAGCTGGTTTGAATATTAGATCATCGTTGGTCCTGGTTGCCCTGATCTCGTTCCCTGTGACCTGTATGCTCGTAAGGTCAAATCCTGCTGATGCGTAAATCTCGGTGAAGTTGGTGTTCACCTTGATCATCGCGTCTCGTAACGTATCTCCCGTTCCGTCGTTTGCGTTTTGTCCTACATTTAAAATTAATTGTGCCATATTCTATAATTCTATCAATCTTCTCACCACGGTTATTTCATGCGTGTTACTAGTATTTATTTGTCCTCTGAGCCTGACATTGTCACCACTTATGTCTGCAGTGATTGTTGCAAGATCAGAGCCAGTGCTACTTGTCCTTCCAGACACAGATATGTATGGATCTGTTCCGTCGTGTGTTAACCTCACATCAAGGGTCTCATAGTTCCCCAACGTGCCTCCGTTTGAGTCAGATATTGACATGTTGTAAAAAGCACCCCTGTGGGTAGTCTTGTCGAATGTGTCTAGTGTGGCGATGTTTGATGGGTTTCCAGCCGCCCTATCAAGGTGTACCTGCCATGCGACTATCGTTCCTGATGCTCTCGAATCTGCCAGCGTTGCTCTGACAGATGCATTGGACCCGTCAACCACTGTGTCCCAGTTGACTAGATTTGCTGTTGTTGAATTAGTGTTGATGCCAAACCTATGGTTATAAGCATCCGTGCCGTCTGTGACCACCATGACTTCGTCTATGGCCGACTTGTCGTCGGTCTGGTGAGTCACTGCCACGTACAAGGCACCCTGTGTGCTTCCATGTGCGAATGAGTCAATCTCTGTGTAGGCCGTTCCGGATGGTTTGGCCAATGTTATCCTGTAGGCGTTCACCGTTGTGGAACCACCAGATGTTGACGATGCCTGTAATGTTGTTGTTGTGCTTGAATGAGATGCAGATAGTTCCAACTGTGCCGTGCCTTTACTGCTGACCTGTGGCCCTTCTGACACACTTGCTTCTGTGCCGTCACTGATCACAGAGGCCTCCATGATACTCTTGCCGTCACTGGCCGAACCTATTATGATGTAGTGTGCGCCTGCATCGGTGTTGGTACTGAAGGTGTCTATTGTCGTGGCTGAACTAGAAACGGTCACTGCCGAGATCACTTTGACATCAGCACGTGGGGTCGCCGCGGATTGATCATCTGCCAGTCGTATTCTATAAAATCTTATTGTGGTGTCTGCCACAAGTCCAGTGGCTGTGATGACCACGTTGCTACCTGATATGCCTGCCGTGAGAGTGAATAGCTTTTCTTTCGTGAAATGATCATTATAAACTGTGATAAAGGCGTCTGAACCATCATGAACCACCAATGCCTCTGCGTTCTGTGTTGCTGAGTTTGATGAACTAGTTGCACTGATGTAATATTTTGCTCCCCTATAATCTGCGTGTGCAAAACTGTCAAGTGTTTGTGTTTGTTCAGCCGGCGCCTTTAATCTAATTGCGTAGGCACTGACTGCCGTTGATCCACCAGAAGTGGAACTTGCTTTGACACTTACCGTGCCTCCTGAAATTGTAGCAGAAAGTTCCAACATGTCTGTGCCTTTTGTGCTGACATTGGGACCTTGGGATACAAAGACTTCTGTGCCATCTGTCACGACAGAAGCTTCACAAAGGAATTTCTCATCTGCACCGTTCTGTCCACAGACAACGTAGTGTACAGCATCTGTGTCACTGGATTGGAAAGTGTCAAATGTTGTTGCTGTGCTCGACGTCGTAACATTTCCTATCACTTTCCTTGTGCTGTCGGTTGTTGCTTCGTCTGCTTCTGTGTCAGCGAATGCCACTATCCTGTTGACTACGACTTTGGTGCTACCACCTGCTGTTGCCGAACCTCTCAACCTGACACTGGTACCGTTTATGTCTGCGGTCAATGTTATAAGGCTGTTGTTGCCTGAGAAGACTTCATTGTACGACGTGATGTATGCGTTGGTGTTGTCATGTGTGACCAGTGCTTCAATGTTGCTGGTTTCACCTGTTGATTGATTCTTAACATTTATAAAATATTTTGCCGCGGCGTGCGGAGCTTTTGTGAACGCATTTAAGGTAGTCACAGTACTGTCTATGATTGACGTATGAGTGATATCATGCACTAGTCCTAGTTCCCCCACATATCCTGTGGAGTCACTGTCACCAATACCTATCCTGTAGTATGCCAGCGAGTTGGATGCTGTGACTGATGATCCGTCACCATCTGTCAGTCTCAATCTAACTTTTGATGAGCTGTCACCTGATGTCACCACATCAGCGTCGTAGGTTGGGTGTGTGTCACCAACATCTGTTCTCACAACTGCTGATGACGTAAGAAATGCATCATTGAAATTATGTAGCACTGAAATTTTTTGTGTCTCAAAACTGCCATTGGCAATGTCACGTGTTAAAACATGAAACATGGCACCATTGAATTCACTGGCAGTGAATTCTGCACCAGTTCTCTCTGCCGCTAGTATTCCCCGTGTTGTACCTTCAGCGACAACATGATCAATCTTGGTCTCGCTGTTACCAGCAACCACTATGCCGTCTTCCGTTGCCACGCCCCCAGTGGTTGAGTCAGTTGTGTTGTCACCGATTCCAATCCTGTATGCGTTGGCAAAATTTGTTACAGTAGTGGAACCATCATCGACTCCTGTCAGTTTCAATTGTATGTTACCATCGTCAACCGCAACTTCAGCAGTCACGGGATCAAATTCCTCGTTCCTTACAACACCACTGTCCGATATGAATGCTTCGATACTACTGTCATCACTTGCCCCATGATTCACTGAGTATTTGTGTAATGCCAATCGATTGCCGTTCATGTCCTTGACCAATGTGTGATACCACACACTGTTGTAGGTTGATGAAGCAAATTCATCTAATATCTCTGTGGTCTCAAATCCTTGTTTCGAAGTCAAAATCGACACGTTGGCATCTGATTCTGTAGAAACCAGCTGTCCTATCGAAGTTGATCCCACAATGGCTATTGGTGTGCCTGATCTTGCTGATTCTGTGTCAGATAAAAGCACCCTGTACATTGTTATCCTACATGTTCCTGCTGTGCCGTTGGCGCCTCTTACTCTCACGTTGCCTCCACTTATGTCTGCTGTGAAAGTTGCCAGTGGTGTGGCTTCTGCGTTTGTGATGATTGTGTTAAATTCTGTTATGAATGCATCTGTGCCGTCGTGGACCACCAATAACTCCGTTGATGAAACTTCGTTGGTAGTGGTGTTGTTGATAGATACAAAATATTTGGCACCCCTGTATGATGATGCACTCCATGAGTCTATATTCGCCGCCGCCGAATCTAGATCCGCAACAACTAAAGTCTGTTGCTGTGTGTAAGTGGAGTCACCGGCCTGAGTGCCCGAAGAGTCATTGTCTCCGAGACCAATTCTAAAGAAGTGTAGTGTGTTAACTGCGGAGTCCGTAGAACCATCTGCCAACTTTCCTCCCGATCCAAGTAACCTTACCTTGTCCGTTGCCGATCTTATGTCTGTTGAGAGTTGCACTTCCTCTGCGGCCGAAGTCCTTATGATCTGAGATGAACCTGAGAATGCGTCAAATGTTGACCCGTCCTCAGTGCCCTGTGCCACAATGTGTTTCTGCATCTGGAACTCGATGGAGCTGTCTGCATCCTCAAGCCTGCTGAGTGCGATGTACCATGCACTGTCGTACTTCGCCTGTGCGAAGTCGTTGATCATACTGGTTCCTGCTGTTATGGATTCATTTTCTCCTGTTGACAAGTTGGCGTCTATAACAACTTCGGAAGTGAAACCAACAGTGGCTCTGGCGTCCTCTATTGTTGATTCACTGAAAGAGATAGACACACCAGCGAAACTAAGGTTTCCGCTTCCATCTGTTTGTAAAAAATTTCCAGTTCCTCCGTCAGCGTTAGGTAGTTTAAGTCCGTTAATGACTACGTTACCCGAACCGTTAGCTTCGAATTCCAGATCGTTGTTGGAGGTGTTTGTGGATATCGTGTTGCCTGAAAAAGTAATTTTGTTTGGAAGAACAAGTGTTGTGTAGTTTAGGTTGTCTTGATCAAATAGTCCTGTTGATGGATCATTGGCACCTATAACCACGTTATCTATTGTTCCTGAATTTAGATCTACGCCGTTGATCTCCACAGAACCTGAACCACTTCCTGACAGAACTAGATCTGCGTTTGACGTGGTGACCTTGATGACATTGTCTGTAAAATTAATGGTTGAGTCTATGGTCAGGTTTGCCACGTTCACAACACCCGTACCACCTGGCGTAAGGTTTAGGTCAGCGTTAGAGCTGGTTGAAATTATGTTGTCATTAAATGTCAGATTGTCAACTGTTATGGAATCTGCAAATGATGTGGCGCCTGATACTGTCATGGAACCTAGTGTGGTCGTTCCAGAAACAGTTAGGGTACCTGTGGTAGATAAATTTTCGTTGCCAAAACTTATTGCACCAGATGAATCGGTAATCGATCCATCTGTAAGAGTCAAGTTGCCTATAACTGAATCGTCTCCAGCGTTTAAGGTTCCTGTTGTTGTAAGATTTTCATTTCCAAAGCTGATAGCTCCTGATGAATCTGTTATGGATCCATTTGCAAAAGTTAAGTTTCCAAATGTAGATCCTGATGCGAATGCTTTGGTGCCACCGAAATCAAATGTTCCTGTGGCCGAAAATGTGCCATCTACTATGACGTTTTCATTGATGTTCACAGTGCTTGAATCCGTGGCAGTGATGGTTGTACCTGAACTGAATCCTATGCCGTCTATAATGACTGAGCCCGATCCACTGGGCACTATCTTTAGGTCGTCGTTGCTATTCACAGCCTCGATGTTATTGTCATTGAATCTTATACCCGGGAACAGTACCGATCCTGTCCCACTGGGGTGTACGTCTATGTCTGAATCTGAAAGCCTAGCTGTGATGTTGTTGCCCAAGAACTTGATATCCGATTGTACAACTGTAAGATTGAAGAAATCAGTGAAATTGTTGTTTATCTTATTACCGGCTTCATATAACGAATCACCGCTACCGTCATCCGCATTTACACCTACATTTATTACTTCTTGAGTCATATCGACTAATATTTAGCGGTTTTTATGATTTGATTAAACTGCCTACGGGGCGTTATTTTTGTACGTATGATCACCGGGTAACAGCGCCGCCTGATTCCATTTGTGTGCCACATATCCTTCCGCTTCTTCTATGTAGGTCATATCAGTGCCGCCTGTGCCTGGCAATCCCTTCACACT
>PYIJ01245506.1_pt1 | contig 16981 bp, 17 predicted proteins | sample 3578051 | NCBI WGS metagenome assembly PYIJ01 (sample SAMN08408021, study PRJNA431606) | Marine metagenome isolate SA_KN192-05_S13_5m, whole genome shotgun... | biome: marine; feature: oceanic pelagic zone; material: water; isolation source: surface water sample, 0.2-0.8 um fraction ... | reverse complement strand
TGAAGACTTTGAAAATATTTATGGAAGATCAATCAAGCAATCAGATTTAATAGGTAATGATTAATTATCCAAAAAAACCAAGTCCTTCATTATTAGTTTTAATAGGAATACCTTCCGGCATACTTTTCTCAGTATTTTCATTTCTTCAGATAGGTTTTAATTTTCAAGATTTTAAAAACAACCTATCTAATAGATATCTCGTAACTGATCCTTTATTTAATCCTAAATGGGCCTGGGCTTGGGAGAATTCATCTGATGCATTAGTGGAGACTATTCAAATTGCAATATTGGCAAGTATTATAGGTTGCGCAGTTGCCTTACCATTATCTTTTTATGCATCAAGGGCTACAAATCTGAACAAATATTCTTATTTTGTCTATAAGTCATTTTTAAATCTAGTGAGAACAATTCCTGATTTATTCTGGGCTATGATTTTTACTGTTGCCGTAGGCATTGGACCATTTGCTGGTGTTCTTGCATTATTAATGTTTTCACTTGCAATAATGGGTAAATTATTATCCGAAACAATTGATAGCATTGATCCTGGTCCTATGGAGGCAGCAAAAGCCACAGGTGCATCTCATAATCAGTCTGTTTTTACATCTGCCTTGCCACAAGTACTACCCAACTTTACAGCATATTTTTTATACATATTTGAATTATGCATTAGAGCAAGTGTGATTCTTGGATTAGTAGGTGCGGGTGGTGTTGGAAGAATAATTGAAACACAAAGGATATTTCTTAGATTTGATAGGATCTCTCCAATAATTGTGCTAATTCTTGTAGTGGTCATATTGATAGAACAATTTAGCGTTTGGTTAAGAAGAAAAATATTATGAACATTCCAAAGCAACCATTAAACCAAAGAATATTTAAGTATTCATTAACTAGTTTGATTGTTGTTTCTGCAATCTGGTCAGCATCAGGTTTAGAAATAACTCTTGATAGAATACTTAATGCTCCAGCACAAATTGCTACTTTGGTTGGTGCTATGTTTCCTTTAGATTTAAGTCCAGAAGCATTTGAGAGAATTATTCCAAAAGTATTTGAGTCTTTGTTTATCGCATGGGCAGGAACAGTTATTGGAGCAATATTTAGTTTTCCTATTTCGTTTTTAGCAGCAAATAATATAACAATTGGATCTGTTAACAGAGTAATTAAACAAATTCTTAACGGTATAAGAGCATTTCCAGAATTGATTTTGGCTTTTGTTTTCTTGCCAATAACAGGTCTTGGTCCATTAACAGGAACACTAGCTGTGGGAATTCATTCAATAGGAACTTTAGGTAAGCTATCTTCAGAAGTTATAGAGGGCATCGATGAAGGACCCCTTGAGTCTATTAAAGCTTCAGGTGGATCAAAAATTAATGAACTTACTTTTGGAGTTATTCCACAAGTTATGCCAACTATTACATCTTATTGGCTTTATCGCTTTGAAATTAATTTAAGAGCATCAGCAGTTCTTGGCGTTGTAGGTGCTGGTGGTGTTGGACAAGAATTGATTAATCAGCTTAGATTCAGGGACTTTCCAAGAGCAGGTACTGTTTTAATCTGTACTATTGTTTTGGTATTAACTGCAGATACAATATCAGCAGCAATTAGAAATCGTATTATTAAAGGAAAGACTGTTAAAAGTTAATTACTCTTCGTACCAGTTATCATCGTCTTCACTATCACTTACTTCTTCAACAATTGCTTCATCAGATTCAATTAAATCTTCAGAAACATCTTCTTCAATAGTACTAAGTGAATCTGTTTCAAACTCTTCAACGGTGATTAAAACCTCTCTAGCTTTTGAACCCTCTGATGGTCCAACAATTCCTTGTGATTCAAGAATATCCATCAATCGTCCTGCTCTAGCGAATCCAACTCTTAGCTTCCTTTGTAACATTGACGTAGAACCTAATTGTGATCTTACAACAAGTTCTGTAGCTGTTTTAATGAGTTCTTCATCCTCTCCAAGGTCTTCATTATTTTGAACACTTGTAGACTTTTGTTCTTCAATGACAGCAGGATTATATTCAGCTTCTTTTTGTGATTTAACCCATGATACAACATCTTTTATCTCACCTTCTGTAACCCATGCACCCTGAATTCGTTCAAGTCTAGGATTTGAGGCAGTAACAATTAACATGTCACCTAATCCAATTAATTTTTCAGCACCTGACTGGTCCAAAATAACTCGTGAGTCTGTTGTTGAAGCAACTGAGAAAGCAAGACGAGATGGAATATTAGCTTTCATAACACCAGTGATAACATCGACGGATGGTCTTTGTGTTGCAACAACTAAATGAATACCGATTGCTCTAGCCATCTGAGCAAGCCTAACGATAGCCGATTCTACTTCCCTACCAGCAACCATCATTAAGTCATTCAACTCATCAATACAAACAACAATAAAAGGAAATCTATCAAATTTGTCAGTATCAAGTAAACCTGCGTCATACTTTTCGTGGTAACCGTTTATATCTCTGACTTGACCGTCAGCTAAAAGATCATATCTTCTGTCCATTTCAGAAACTGCCCATGAAAGTGCATCAACAGCTTTTTTAGGGTTAGTTATGACTTTAGTTAAAAGGTGTGGAACATTATTGTATTGACCAAGTTCAACACGTTTTGGATCAACCATTACCATTTTTACTTCGTCAGGGTTAGTTCTCATTAACAACGAAGTAACAATTGAATTAATACATGAAGATTTTCCTGCACCTGTTTGACCAGCTATAAGCACATGAGGAAGTTCTGATAGATTCATAAGCCTTGGCGAACCTGATATATCTAACCCAAGACCAACATTTAATGGGTGGTCAAGTTTTTGAGCGTCTGAAGAAGAGAGGACATCACCAAGAGAAACTAATTTTCTCTGCCTATTAGGTATTTCAATACCAATAGCACTTCTTCCTGGAATAGGTGCTAAAAGACGGACGTCTGGAGTAGCTAAAGCATAAGCAATATCATGTGAAAGTGAAGTAACTTTTGAAACTTTAACACCTGGAGAAAGCTCAATCTCATAACGAGTAACTGTTGGACCTGGAACAATTTTTGTTAACTCAGCTTCAACACCATGTTCTTTTAATAAATTTTGTAGATCTGTTGCAGTTTGTTGAAGCAGCTTTTTAGAAGTAGAAACATCAGTTCCGCTTTTAAGAAGTTTTAATGGTGGAAGAACGTAATTTGTCGATTTTTTCTTATTTGGTTTAGCTTTTGACTTCACTGCTTTAGGCTTCTGAGTAACTTCAGACTTGACAGATTTTTTACTTTTTTCTTTTTTTAATGTAACAACATTAGTTTTTAAATCTTCTTTAGGTTCATCATGTTCATTATTAATTAAATCAAAGTTAATTTTGGAAGCTTCCCTTCTAGCTTTGTAGAAGGCAAAAATAAATCTATATGAGTATACAAATATAGCTTGAACTCCACCAATAAGATCTTTTAGCTCAATATCGGTCATGTAAAGAACAGATATGATCAATCCAAATAATAAAACAACATGTGTCATTTCTGCTGCAAGCAGATTATTTAAGGGGTAAACAATAAATGCAGAAATAAATCCACCAGATTTTTGTAAAGCAGATGTACCGACGCTGATTGATAATGGTTCAGCATGGATATAAAAATGAAACAAAGCTGATGTAAAAATTTGAACCCACAGTGTACCAACAAATACTTTTTGAGTATTAATAAAATCTTTATCTCTAATTAAGATTGCAGATCCGTAAATAAGTAGTAGTGGAAACAAATAAACGCCATAACCAAAGGACCATGTAATTAAATTATTTACAAACTCTCCTATTGGTCCTGCTTTACCGAAAGAAGATAAAGCTATAAGAATCGCTAGTGAAAGCATAAAGATAGATACAGTTTGATATGACTTGAAAAAAAGAGATGAAAGAGATTTTGTATTTTTACCTAAGCTTTTTAAAGGACTTGGTACTTTTATTAAATTTTTCGGTTTAGACACCCGCTTACGCCCACTAACCCTTTCGCGAGTGGATGTCTTAACAGCCACGATTCATTATACCATAAAATAATAGAAAAAAGCCTATTTTTCCTTTATTTTTGAGTAAAAACCCCTAATTTTATTGGCTAATTCAGTAGAAATATCAGTAATTGGTAGTAAGGGCTCCCCTACATCCTCCCAACTTTCTGATAATATTTTTTTAATTGGACCTGGACTTGGTTCTTCAAAAAGTGCTTTAAAAAGTTCCCCTAAATCATTATCTATTGCTTCGGCTTTTTTAATATCATTATTTTGAACTGACTCCATCATCTCATATATTTCATTTCCAACAACATGAGAAGCTACTGAAACAACACCTTTGCCACCATTTTTCATGAAATCAAGAGTTTCATTGTCATTACCTGAATAAATGTCAACTTTATCATGTAGGGCTTCTAATTCTTTTTTAGAAAAATCAGAATTTCCTACTGCATCCTTAATTGAATGTATACCAATATCATCAGCAAGTGATACTAATGTTTCTAATTCAATCAAGGTGCTTGTACGACCTGGGATGTTATATGCCATAATTGGAAGATCTGTAACTTTTGATACCTCTTCAAAATGTTTGAGAATTCCGCGTTGTGACGGTTTCGAATAATAAGGAGTAACAATCATTATTCCATGAACACCGATTGAATCTGCCATTTTTGTAATTTCTATAGTTTCAGAAGTTGAGTACGTTCCAGTTCCTGCAACTATGCTTGCTTTATCCCCGACAGAATCTAGTGCAGTTGTATAAATAATTTCTCTATCTTTTATTGTAAGATTAGGTGATTCTCCTGTAGTTCCTGTTAGAACAAGTCCATCTGATTTGTCATGAACTAATTTTCTACAGAGTCTCCAAAATGTATCTGTATTGATTACACCATTGCTGTCAAAAGGAGTGATTGAAGCTGTTAATAATTTTCCAAAATCAGTCATTATATGTCCATCGATTTATTTAATAAATTTTCAAGTCCATGAATATATGAATCTTGTTGTTCCATTTCTTGCAATACTAATTGAACGCCTGACAAATATGCTTTGCGATCAAATACTTTATGTTCAAGAATAAATTCTTCATGATTTTTGGAAAATACGACTTCTTGCTCAGCTAGGTATTCATCTGATCTTAATGAATATATGTTTAAAGAATTTTCATTTGATACAGCATAATAATCACCACTTATTTCTGATGGTTGAACATTCTCAAGTGAACTGGCAAAGTCTTTTGAAGTTCCTGATGGAGCATCTTCTTTTCCTTTGTGATGTTTTTCTACAATATGAACATTTGGAAAAATAGATGTTAATTTTTGTGAATAAAGTTTTTGAATAGCTGCCCCAATAGAAAAGTTAGGAATCACTGATACAGCTTTATTAGCATTCTTTAAAAGTTCTAACGAGTCGTTATTTACTCCAGACGAGCCAATTATTAATTTAGATTTATTATCAATTAGTTTCGGAATGTTTTCATTTACTACAGAAGATGGTGAAAACTCAAAGATATAATCGCAAATAATATCATCACTAATAGACAATGAATTAAATTTAGTTCCAGAATTATTTGGATCTATGATACCAATAACATCATAACCTTCAAGTCCATCAATGTATTCTGAAACCATAGTTCCCATGTTTCCATTGCCACCAACAACAACTACGGTTTTGTTTGTAATTTCATTCAACTTATTTTTCACCTTATACTTATATAGTCAGTCTTTAATGATAATGATAAAAAATGGAATTTAAGAAAAAAACTTTAGAAACTCAGATAATAGAAATTTTTCAGAAAATTAGTCCAGCTATAACTCGACTTATACAAAGCACAATGGATAATGACAAAATAGTATTAAATCTAGGTAAAACGAAAAGTAAAAATAAAAATGAAATAAATATAAATCCATCCATATTAGTTAATTCTGTTTCAGATTCTGACTTAGAATTTAAAGAGGTCGTCATAGGAACAGTTATCCATGAAGCGATACACTCAATGGAAGATTATAAATTTGATGTAGATAAAGACTTATCTAAATTCAAAGATGAGACTGATGGGCTAAGTGATATTGATGAAGTTCTTGAGGTGCTCTCGGGCCCGTTTGGAAAATATATCTTTGAAATTTTAGTTCATTCTTTTGAAGAGTATAAATTTGTAAAAGATTTCAAAGGACTAAGGTCAATCCTTGAGGATATTTATGAAGAATCAAGTATCAATATCAAAAATCTAAAACCTTTTAATAAATTTTTAATTTTAATGTTTCATAGCGTTGCTGGTTATATTCAAATCGATCTTCAAGCTTATCCAAAGAATATAAAAGAATCTGTAAGAGAAACTTTATCTATTTTAAATAATTTTTCTTACGACAGAGACCTTGTTGAAGATACGATCGAAATTACGATCCAAATTGCTGATATTTGCAGAAGGTACAATCTTTTACCTGACGTTGATAGTCAAACATTAGGTGAAAGAAGAGAGTCTATAGAAAAATTTGAAGATTCAGTCATAGACGATCTGAATAAAGTTTTAATCCCATCAAGTACGAATATAACAACAGGCAATACACTCGAAAAGTTTCTTGGTAAAAAAGGTAAAGAATCAGATGATGAAAAGCTAAATTTTATGGATGATCATGTTTCTAAAATTGGTACATCAACAACTGTATACCTTCCAAATGGAAAAGTCTCAAAGCTTGTAAGTACTAATTTACCAAGAACATTTAATAACCTTTATAAAAATGGTTTAGCAACATACAATTCTCTTTTAGAGGAATGGGATCTTCCTGTATTTAAAGTTACTAATAAAATAAAGCCTTACTTTATTCATAACAAAAAAAGGCTACGTATAAGTGGTTACGATCAGGGAGATTTATCACCACATGTTCCACTTATGCTTGGTTCTGGAAGATACGAAAGAATGTTTGAGCAAAAACAAAGATTATCAAATAAATCTTATGCTGTTTCATTATTAATTGATGGAAGCGGATCAATGCTTGAAAAAGATAAAGGAGAATTTTATCCATGGTCATTATCAGCTGCACTAATTGGAGCAAGTTATCTAGCTCAAATATGTCACGAATTAGATATAGATTTTGAAGTTGCAATCTTTAATAGAAGTTTTGCTGCTGATGAATTAGAAAATGAAGAGCTTTATATAAAAAGAAAGATGGCAGTATCGTCGATGTTAAATACAAATTACGGTTCAAATGCTGAGTACTATTTCAATACTACAAACCATTACTTTATCAAAAGGTTCGATGATTCTTGGAAAGCAAATTACGAAAAATTTATTGGACTAATTGAGTTTTCAAGGAATTTAAGAGAGTCCTTGGATAAATTAGATATCAAAGATGAATATCCTCCAGCAAGTATGTTTGAGAGAGGAACAAATGTTGACGAAAGAAATATTATGTTTTCAACTAAACGACTATTGGAAAAAGGATCAAAAACAAAATTGTTAGCAGTACTTTCAGATGGGATGACACGTGGCTCATTAAACGATTTGAAAAGTTCAATCAACTATGCAACAAAAGTTGGAATTGATGTCATTGGTATCGGAATAGGTGAAAGAGGAACATGGAAAGAATATATAAACAAAACACAGATAAATGAACCCGAAGAACTAATACATTCAATAGTAAACATCACAAAGGATATACTTATAAAGAATATTGAGGAATCTACAGGAGTAGCATAATGGCAGATCAAAATTTTAAAAATCCCAATGGCAAGGGAGATGTAACTCTTAAAGAGTGTAAATTAACAAAATCAATAAACGATTACGACTCAAGGTCGGAGCGGATTCCAGATGTTGATAAAAATTATGTAGATTTTGGAATTCAATTTAAATTAGCACAAATCATTGAAAGTAAAGAAAAGACATTCGGTAATGAAATTCCAATTCATATTGCGCTAAAAGGACACATGGGTACAGGTAAGGATCATGATATTGAACAACTTGCTGCAAAGCTGAAATATCCATACTACCGAATTCCACTTTCTGGTGAAGTTAGAGATGTCACATTGCTTGGATCAGTTCAACTGTATGGTGATGGTGTGGGGGGAACTGATAGCAAATGGCAAGATGGTGAATTAACAAGAGCTTTAAGGGGTCCTTCCATTATTAATTTGTCGGAACTTAATGCTGCTGGACCTGAAGTACTTTTTGCTTTGCATTCTTTGCTTGATAGGCATAAAAAATTAGAGTTACCAAACGGTGAAGTGATTGAATTAAGAAATGATTCCTACATTTTTGGAACAATGAACCCAACTAGCCTTAGAGATTATGCGGGTACACAAACATTAAATAAAGCATTTGCTGATAGATGGGTTATTTGGGATAAGCCATTTCCCAATAAAGAACAACTTGAGTCAATTTTTAAAAAACGATATCCAAAATTGCAAAAAGAATTTACAGATTTAATTATCAAATTAGCTATCGAAATCAACAACTCATTTTTATCAGATGACATAAGTATAAACATTGAGACGCCTATGAGTTTAAGAACGGTAGTTGAAAGGATTCCAGTTGGTTTAGATATATACAAAAACTCATCTGATCCTCTTTTTGAGACCTGGAACAACATGGTACTTCCTCATGTAAACCCAGAGGATTTAGACCATTATTCTACGTTATGGAATACAGTTGTGAGAAATGGCCCTAATCTTAAACCTGTTCTGTAATCAATTTCACTAAAGGAATATCTCTATCTGTTTTTGAACGATATAAATTAAAAGTTGGATATACAGCAGTTAACAAACTCCAATATTTTTCTTTATCATCAGTTTTAACAATGGAAGGTTTTACTTTTTGGTATTCTTTATTCACAAATACTCTCACATTTTGATTATCTATGTTGTAAAACCAATCAGGAGTTTTGTCACGACCACCATATGATGCAGCAACTAAATACCCATCATCGATCTGAACATAGGTCAAAGGGGTTTTTCTAATTTTATTTGATTTTCGTCCAATAGTTTCGAGAAGTAATATATTGTCCCCTATTAAGATCTTGCCAACTTTTGTTTGATTAAACTTTATCAGTTTTGTGTGTAGAAATGTGATAAATCTGACGAGCCACGTAGGCCAATAAGAAAATGTTTTGCCTAATATTTTCCAGATAAATTACTCCGGAGAGTCTTGATTCTTATTTTTAAATCCATCGATTTTGTTTTGAAAATCTTTTATTTTTTGATCAATATCTGACATTTCTAAATTTGTAACTTCTTCTTTTAGTTTGTCGATTTGCTCTTTAACAAACTTATTTTCATTGAAAACATCATAAAAAACTTTTAACAAAACTGTTGAAATTAATAATTTTAAGATTTTCTTCATATATAGATAATAAGAAGATTTAAGTTATAAATAAAGCATTTTATTTAATGTTCTTATTGGGAAAAGTGATTTTCACAATTATTATTGTATTGTGAAAGATTTATTAAGTAGTTTAGTTGCAGAGCAACAACTTCTAGACCAATATCTCCAAAGTATTCCCGTAAGAAACTGGAACACTAAAACTACATTTAAAAATTGGAATATAACAAACCATGTAAGCTACCTTGCGGGATTAGAAGATTTAGCGTTTAATGCAATGAAGGGCAAAGGCACAGAATTTAATAGATTTAGGGGTCCAAGCGGATTAGGAAAATTTGAAAAAGAATGCATTAAAAAAGGTAACGACATGCGTCCCCAAGACGTTATTGAATGGTGGAGATTATCGAGAGCAAAAGTTGTTGAAAATTTAGCAAAAGGTTCTGCTGGAAAAAAAATTAAATGGTGGAATAAAGAAATAGACTATCAAACATTTGCATCTTCAAAGCTTGCTGAAACATGGGCTCATGGATTAGATATTTATGACAGTATGAAAAAGGACTACGAAGACACTGTGAGAATTGAGCACGTAGCTTTATATGGATGGCTAAATGCTGAATTTACAAGTAAACAAAATAAACTTAAACATAAGGATTTAAGAATTGAATTAATAGGTCCAGAATATAGAGCCTGGCAATTTGGAAATGAAAAATCTGAAAATAGCATAAAAGGAAATGCAAGCGATTGGTGTAGAATCGTAACCGGGAGAACGGGTAAGGGATTTAAGCCTACGCTAACTACCGAGGGTGACTATGCTAAAAAATTTATTAAACTTCAGCACGCCAAAATATAGCATATGATAATTCTTGGTGTTATACACCTTAAAGGTTTACCTGGCTCACCATCTAATAAATTAAATCTTGAAGAAATTACAGAACTAGCACAAAATGACATTGACAACCTTTCAAAAGCTGGCGTAAATGGAATTATTATTGAAAATTTTGGCGATGTACCGTTCGTCAAAAATGATGTATCAAAGCGAACTGTAGCAAGTTTAACTTCAGTAATACAGAATCTAAATATTGATTCAAAATTAAAATTAGGTGTAAATGTTTTAAGAAATGATGGAATTGCTGCATTGTCCATTGCTGAAGCAACAAATGCAGATTTTGTAAGAATAAATGTCTTAAATAATGTAATGATGTTTACAGATCAGGGAATAATTGAGGGTGAAGCAAATAAAATTGCTGAATTCAATAAAAGTTTAAATAAAGATATAGAAATTTTTGCCGATGTTTTCGTTAAGCATGCTGTTCCACCAGAAGGATCAAAAATAGAAAACCATACTGAGGAATTAATCAACCGCGCAGGAGCAGATGTTGTAATAGTTACTGGTGATGGAACAGGTCATGAAATAAATATTGATGATTTGAAAAAAGTAAGAGATATAGTTCCATCTGGTAAGTTAGCTATTGGATCTGGCGTAAATGAAACAAATATAGATAAATATGAAGATATTGCAGATATATTGATCATTGGAACAAGTTTTAAGTTAGACAACAACGTAGAAAATCCTGTTGATTTTGAGAGAACAAAAAAAATAATCGAACAAATAAATTAATTTCTAATAAAACTCAAAAATATCTCATTGGTTACTATCATTTCTATTTGAATGGAAGTCATACTCAATCCAGCAATAATTTTATTTTTGACAGGAATTGCAATTGGACAGATATTTAAGGACACACTTCCTCAATTTCTTTCAAAATTCTTGGGATATTATTTATTAGTTTCGCTCGGACTAAAGGGTGGAATAAGCTTAAGAGAAAATGGATTTACCTCAGAAGTAACGAATATTTTATCGCTTGGTGTATTTTTTGCGTTAATAATACCTCTGATCGCATATTTTTATTTAAAAAATATTTTAGAAATCGATGATGCTGCAGCACTCTCAGGTACTTATGGATCAGTAAGTGCAATAACATTTGTTACCGCATTAACATACCTTTCTTCAAGTTCACAAGAATTTGATAATTTTATGTCCGCAGTACTTGTTGTGATGGAGTTTCCAGCAATATTTATGGCACTCTATTTAGTGACAAAAAATAAAAATAAGAAACAAAATAATTTTGAAACAATAAAAAAAGCTTTCTTGGAAGTACCAAACATATTGTTAATAACATCACTTTTTGTTGGAATAATTTTTCAAAATCAATTAATCGATAATATTGACTTTTTTACCGTAACCATTTTTGATTATGTTCTTTATCTATTTTTATTTGTAATGGGCACACGAGTAGCAAAAAGGTTGTCAGAAATAAGAGAAAAAGGTTTAAATTTAATTTTGTTTGCTTTGGTTACTCCCCTAATAGGATCTATTCTTGCATTGTTTGCATCAAATTTGTTCTCACTAACAGTTGGAAATGCAACATTGCTAATGGTTTTAACAGCAAGTGCAAGCTACATAGCAGTTCCTGCTGTAGTAAAAGATGCAATTCCAAATGCAAATCCTGCAATATATCTTGGATTGAGTTTAGGTGTTACTTTTCCATTTAATATCATTATTGGTATTCCACTGTATAACGAATTAGCAAAATATTTTATAGGTTAATTAAACTTAAAAATATAAAAATGTACGTTCGTAAATATAAAGTAAATAGAGAAATTGTTCACTATGTAAAGTTTGAGAAAGATACATTATTGCTTGAATCACTTACTGAGTATGCAATCCAAAATAAAATAAAAACAGCTGAAATATCATTTATTGGAGCTGTTCAGAATTTAAATGTACTTTATTTCAATCAAGAATCAAAAGAATACGAAGAACACTTTTTTAAAGGTGGCTTTGAAGTTTTAAGTGGCCTTGGGAATATAACATTATTTGATAAAAAACCACTAGTTCATATACACATATCTGTATCTGACAAAGATGGAAAAGCTTTTGGTGGACATCTCACAGAAGGATCTAAAACTTGGTTGATTGAAGCAATAATAAGAGAGCCAACGTTTATTAAAAGATTATTTATCAGAAGATCATACGATAAAGAATTAAATTTAAATGTATGGAGTTATTAAGTTAAAGAGTTTCCGTTAATACTAAATCCACCATCTATCGTTAAAATTTCTCCAGTAATCCAGCTTGCGTCATCAGAACATAGGAAATAAACCGCTTCAGCAATATCTTCAGGCTCTCCTAGTTTTTGTAACAAATGTAAATTTTTTGAATATTCTTCGTTTTCCCATAAAAGTTGAGATAGCTTTGTTCGTACAATTGCTGGAGCGACTCCATTAACCCTTATATCTGGAGCAAGTTCATAAGCAAGTTGTTTTGTCATATAAATTAATGCAGCTTTCGAAATATTATATGCTCCCATTAAATCAGAAGGAAAATAACCAGCCACTGAACAGATGTTTAAAATTGCAGTGCTTAACTCATTTTTATATGCTGCCCTAGCCCAAAGTAGTGGACCTTTTTGGTTAACTGCCCACGTTTTTTCGAGTGCTCCCATATCAACATCCATAAGATTTCCACCAGCTGGATTAGTACCAGCATTATTGACCAATATGTCTAATGATCCAAATTGTTCATTAATTTTTTTACATGTTTGGTCAGCTGCTGCCTCATCATCAGCTTTAGCCATAACCGTATGGAAGTTTTCATTGTTAACAGTTTGTTTTAATTCTTCAAGAGTGTCAGGTTTTCGTCCGGTTACGATAACATTTGAATCGCCATCATCTAAATACTTTTGAGCTATAGATAAACCAATTCCTCTTGTTCCACCTGTTATAAGTACTGTTTTCATAGACCTAATTATACCCATAAAACAGATACCAGTTACAGTAATTGAGTTATGAAAAATTTTGAAAAATATTCTTATTTATTATCTAAAAATAAAGATTTTCAAAAACTTTTTTATGCAAAATTCATCACATACATGGGAGATTGGTTTTTAACAGTACCTTTACTAAGTATTATCTATGAAATTACAAATAGTCCACTTATTACATCTATCGTTTTAGTTGTACAAAGTGCTCCCTATGTCATACTAGGTAGTTTTGGCGGTTTCTTAGCTGATAAATTTGATCGAAAAGTTGTTATATCTATATCTGAGTTTTTATCTGGATGTGCAGTACTACTAATAATGTATTCTGTATCAACTGAAAATGTAGTATTTATTCTTTTATCGTTTTCACTTCTTGGCGTTGTTAACTGTGCATATATGCCAGCTTCTGATGCAGCCTTACCAAATGTAGTTAGCAGAGATAATTTACCAGAAGCTAATGTATTAAATTTCTCTACATGGGGAATAGCTGCTGGTCTAGGTGCTGGTTTAGGTGGATTTTTATCAGAGTTTTTATCACGAAACCAATTATTTACTATTAATTTTTTATCATTTATGTTTTCAGCTTTTTTAGTTTTTTTAATTAAAACAAACTTAAGTGAAAATATATTATCTACGTCTGAAAATGAGAAAGTTAAATTTAAAGATGGACTTAATTTTGTTTTATCTGATAAAAAAATATTCTATTTAACAATTACAAAAGGTATGTTTGGTATTTCAGCAGCTGGATTACTTTCTTTATTTACAATTCTTTCTTTAGAAGTTTATGATACTGGTGATTTAGGAGCTGGACTTATGTGGAGTGCGAGAGGTATTGGTGCATTTATAGGTCCAGTATTGTTTAGATATTTGTTTGGCAAAACTGATCAAAAACTTTTATCAACAATAGGTCCTTCCATTATGATTTGGGGAATGTTTTATTTTCTTATACCTTTCTCTCCTACTTTGTATGTAACGACAATACTTCTTGTGTTGGGACATTGTGGTGGTGGAGCTCAATGGGCATTTTCATCTTATGGAATCCAGATATTAACACCAGATAATATACGTGGAAGAATTGCAGGATTGGATTATTCTTTTTATTTTTTAATGTTTACTATCTCGAATCTAATTATTGGTTATTTAGCAACAAAATATGATGTGATGACTTTATTCACAGTATTTCCAGCTTTAGGTTTTAGTGTTGGTTTCTTTTGGTTCTTTAGAACTAGATCTTTTTGGAAATCAATTAAAACTTAACTTACTTCGGGAATATCTAATAATTTTGTTGTATATGCTCCTGACTTTCTGTCAGCTCTCATCTTCCAATTTTTCTGAATGCCCTGTGCTCCCATAAAAATAGTTCCATTTCCAAACCTGTCATTTAGATGATCTAAGGATTCCATGAGGATATCTGACTGTTCATAATTCTCCCTCTCGTGAAAGCTGAATTGTTCATTCCTGGCATCAGAAATATTTAATAAAATAACTCCTATTTTTTGATACTCATAGTTTGGGAGAAATAATTTATTCGTTAATCTTTTTGCTTCTTTGATTATCTTTGAAGTGTTGCTGGTTGGAATTGTAAAAAATGAACTCATTCCATTGCTGTATTTTTTATCAATATCTATAAACGGGCTAGTTCTCAAAAATACATGGATTCCTCCAGCTCTTGAGCTCTGGGATCGTAATTTTTCACATGCTCTTGCAACATAGGTTGAAACAGCTTCTTCAAGTTCATATACTTTTGTAACTTTTTTTCCAAAAGATTTTGATGAGATTATATTTTTTTTATTTTTAACTTCTTCAATCTGCATGCACGATATGCCATTAAGTTCGTGGTATATCCTCTCTCCGACAATGCTGAGTGTTTTTCGTATCTGTCTTGGATCTCCTGTTGAAAGTTCGTACGCGGAGTTGATCCCGATAGTTCTAAGCCTCCTGCCCCATCTTGTTGATATCCCCCATATGTCTTCAAGTTCTAAACTTTTTAGGACTCTGATTCTTTCTGACTCCTCTCGTATATCAAAGACATTTGATTCTTCATATTTTTTAGCTTGTCTATTTGCAGCTTTTGCTAATGTTTTGGATGGCCCAATACCTATTGAGATTGGTATTCCTGTCCATTGTTTTATTTGTCTTCGTATCTCATCTGCTGTCTCTTTTAAATCACAATAATAAAATTTACTTATATCTAAAAAAGCTTCATCTATTGAGTAAATCTCGATATCCCCAACTATTGAACGAAGAGATGTCATCACTCTTGCTGACATATCTCCGTAGAATGTGTAGTTTGATGAGAATACATGAACATTGTTTCTCTTTATTAATTGTTCATATTTGAATAGCGGAGCTCCCATTGGAATACCTAGTGCTTTTGCTTCATTTGATCGTGCAACAATGCACCCATCATTATTGGAAAGAACAACGATTGGCTCTCCTTCAAGTTTTGGATTAAACACTCGTTCACACGATGCATAAAAGTTATTACAGTCGACCAAAGCAAAAATTTTATTGTTCATTTCTTTATTTATTCCTTTGAATACTGTACACTATTCTAAGATAAAAGAAAGACATTTTTATGACAAAAGGCGGAGCAAGAAAAGGTGCTGGTAGACCAAAAGGACAGGGAAAATATGGAGAGTCAACCAAAGCTATAAGAGTCCCTGAAAGCAAAGTTAAATACATTTCAGAGATAGTAAGTAAAGGTCTTTATGAGATCCCATTGTATACAGAGAGGGTTGCAGCAGGTTTTCCATCCCCTGCTGATGATTATTTAGAAGATAAGATTGATCTTAATCAATACCTAGTAAAGCATCCCGCATCAACCTTTTTGGTTCGTGCCTCCGGAAATTCAATGATAAATGCAGGAATATTCCCAAATGATATTTTGGTAGTTGATAAAAGTATCAAAGCAGAAAATGGAAATGTAGTAATTGCAATAATTGATGGTGAACTTACCGTAAAAAGGTACCTAAAAAAAAGGTCGTCCATCGTTTTGCAGCCAGAAAATGAAGACTACGAACCAATTGAGTTAAATGGAAAAAGTGAAGCCCAGATATGGGGTGTGGTCACTAGTGTAATACATGATCTCTAATCAAGAATCGTGATTAAACTTATAAATTCCTTTTGCCATGAGAGAGGTTTCTTGCTCGGCTAGTTTCAAATAAATCTCTTTCTTGATATCTGAGAATAATTCAGAATTTACACTGTAGGCTGCATCAACAATTACAGAAGCTTCTCTGTACTTTTGAGAGCTTACCAAAGATTCTAAAAACTTAAGTAAATTATCATCGTTACCGGCCATATCTATGTATGTTCTTCCAATATCCTCAAGTTGTGGAGGTTTGAGCTCAGATGGTGTACCAGAATACCAACCACCGTATTGTCTCCAGACAGAATTGATTAAAAATGAAAAATCATCATATACAGATACAAGATAAGGTTTATAATATTCTTCTGGTAAAACCAATTCTGAATGTATCTCACGTAATGAATAACCTTTGTTCATTAAGTTAAGGACATTTTCCTCAATCCACAATAAACAATTACTTGTATCTAAGAGCATTTCTTTTATTGTTTTTTTTCCTTTGATTAAAGGACCATGCCCAGGGAATAAATATTCTGGATTATATTTAGACATTTTTTTTAATACTTCACCCCAAAACCCAACATAACGTTGTGCTTTAGAAGGATTACCAGCATTTGGTAGTGACCATATAAAAAAATCACCAGTAAAAAGAGCATTATCTTTGTTTGAATAAATATAAGTTGCATCGTCAGTTTCTCCCTTACCATGAGTTAGTGTAAGGATTGATTCGTTAAATTCGAGCTCATACTCGTCGCTGTAAGTAATATCTGGGTAGGTAAAGT
>PYIJ01130302.1_pt1 | contig 16983 bp, 24 predicted proteins | sample 3578051 | NCBI WGS metagenome assembly PYIJ01 (sample SAMN08408021, study PRJNA431606) | Marine metagenome isolate SA_KN192-05_S13_5m, whole genome shotgun... | biome: marine; feature: oceanic pelagic zone; material: water; isolation source: surface water sample, 0.2-0.8 um fraction ... | reverse complement strand
TTAGAGTAGTTTCTTAATTGTAATGTAATCTGTGTGTTACCAGTTTGAGATACAAAGTCTGGTATAAATCTTCTTATCTTTGCAAAAAACTCACCATCACCACCTTGACTAATATCAAAGTCTCCTGACTCAATGTTAGAAGTTATCGCCGTTGTTGCCGTGGTTGTTACTTGATCTGTGCCAGTCTCATGCTCGTAATAGATTGTGCAGCCATCGGTGTTGCCAACGACATCATAAGAGTCATTAGAGTCGGCATCATAGTCTGTAGCATGTGGTTTACCAAATACAGCAGAGTCTTGCCACGTTGTTCTATCTAATGTGCTTGTAGTCCAAACAGGTCTGTTAGGTGTAGACTCAATGTAATTATAAGTTACACATCTATCAATCACTGTTGCACCAGAAGAACAATAGAACCAATTGATCTCACCAAACAAGTTATTTAATCCTGCATTAATAAGTTGATTAGCCGTAGTGTTTAAATCATTAAATACAAAGTCCTCAACTAAACATGGTATTGATTGTAAGGCACCAGCATATTTAAAGAAACCATTTTCTGAAAACCAGTAAGCAGCACCATCTACTTCTACTGCAGCGTTCTGTCCTATTAATCCACAGTTTGTACCTACCTGTGCAAAACCAAATGTAAACGGTGGACCAATGAAACGCATAGTAAATAATGCAGTATCAGTCCAAATGTAAATTGCATCTCGACCTCTAACAGATCCCATAATTCTTGAACCATCTGCAAGTCTTTGTGTGCCGGCTGTATTAGTCGCTGTGGGTGTGTATGAGTTAATATTTTCTTGATCAGAGAATCTTATAAACATTTCATCTTGTGTGCTTTGATCACCTATTGTTGTTTCTGTTCCAAAGAAAACTAAGTGTCGGTCTGGTGTAGATACAATCATGTCTCTTGATGCAGTTGGTGCACCAGAAATAATTGTAGCTCTTGTTGCTGTTGCGTTTGATGCATTTGAGTTCCATTCAAAAACTTGTCCGTTATGTATTAAAGCAATAATCTTATCACCAAAGTTATCGATAGACCAAAGACCTGGATCAATTACTAAGTCACCTGATGCAGCTTCACCCCACGCCACAAAGTCAGAACTATTTGTAACTGTTGCGCCATCAGAGTGTGATGCAGCTGTTGTGCCTCTCGCTCCTCGCGTCACGCCTGTTAGTGTGTTGCCTGAGATTCCAGTGTAAGATATTTCTTCTGATCCTATCTGTATGTGATTTGTACCTGTTGATGGGAAGTTAACAACACTTGTTAAAACTATCGTTGTCGTAGACGCATCAATCGCTCCGTTCAAAGTTGTTGTAAGTGCGTTGGCTACTGTACCACCGAACGTAGCTAGACCCCAACCAAACCCTGGTAGCTGTTCTGCTGGTCCTACAGGATAGTAGGTTTGAACTCTAATACCACCGGATGTTGTAGCACCTGATCCTGTTTCATTTGAAGGCATTGTAATTGTTATTGTCAAGTTTGTTGGCGCGCTTGTCACCATAAATGTTTTGTCATCAAAATCAGATGCACCAAAGTTTGAATCTGTAATTGCTGTAAAGTTATCTAACAAGATTATATCACCAGCGCTAAGACCGTGCCCTGAAGCAAACGTTATGGTTACAATGGCAGATCCGTTAGTTGTGCTAAATGCATTAGTAAGTGTTGCTGTAGATTTAATTGGATGTATGTCATAAAACACACCACCTGAATAAGCATACAATATTCTGTTTGTGCCTATGATTGAAAACTTTTGACCACTTCTATTTACAATATGGTGCATAGCTCTAGCTGCACCTGTTATTTTATTATTACCTAATTGCTGCCAGCCACCTATTTTCTCAGGTGTGCCATATCTAAATCTAACATTATCACCATCAACCCATTGGCCTTCTGCCTGAGTGTCTGTAATCTGTTTATTAAAGCCTGGTAAGAACTGTACTTTTTGTAATGCCATAATGAACCATTATACTAATTTTTGGCTAAAAATATAGTCCATTCTAGATCTGATATCAAATCGTTTATGTATAGTTCTCTCTTCTTTTCTCTGCGTATATATTCATGCAGCTCTTCAAGATCTAAGATAAGCCATTCTTTTTCACCTTCAAGAACCATTTTTTGAGCTTGTGAATCAAGACGTCCACTTTGCGCTGGTGTTCCATTTGGCATTTTGAACATTTCTCTAACATCAAATCTATAAAAAGCATTTTTACCTTTTATTATGCCTGCAATATTCCAAGAGGTTTTCTCTTTCGGATATTCTATACCAGTTAAATATTTAGCAAATCTTTTAAGAATCATCTAAACGTATATACCACAACTCTCCTAACACTGTTAATTGGAAAATAATGGTAGTGAGGTACGCTATCAAAAGAAATCGCTTTAAATTTTTCAGGCCTTACTATTTTAAAAGGTTTCTTCTTTTTATCTAAAATAACAGTCTCTCCTGAAGAATCATCTAAATACAACAACAGCTGTCTATGTTCATAGTCGTGATCTACATGAGCAGGTACTCTATCAACTATTCCATTAAAAAAGGTTATGTTAATAGCACACCTAAATATTTCTTTTATCTTAAATTTTTGTTCTTTAGCAAAGCTATACAATATGTCTTCAAACCACTTTTGATTAGGGTTTAAATTGTAATAATTTTTATCTTTATTAATTACTTTGTGTATAAAATGATGACCTCCATCATTAGGCTCTGCAGCGTTCGGTTCCCAGTACCAAGGTATATTAGATTGTTTAGAACGAATCCATTCTAAAAACTTTTTTTGTTCTTCAGATAAGAATGTTTTACTTTCTTTGTAACGCATTATTTTCGCCAAACCCAAGTGTTGTCATAAACACTCAATATATTTTTTATGTTATGTTTCTCTCGATAATTATGAACTGTTTTTTGTATATCTATAGCAGTCCAATCGTGCCCTATAACAAGGCCTCCTTTTTTAATTTTAGGTATCCACAATTCTAAGTCTTTCATTGCTTGTTCACGTGTCATATAAGCATCAAAGAAAATAAAATCTAACGAAGTGTTTTTAAATTTACCTAAACATTTATTGCTGTCTTCTTTTATTATTTTTGCTTTGTGCCCGTTATCGCACCATTTTATATTGTGGTAAGTTAAAAATTCACAAACTTCTTGTGTCTTTTTGTCTACAGAATATAGTGGAGTTGTCCTGTGTTCAAATGCTAGATAATCATCATAAGGTTCCCAAGTATCGATGCCGTACAAAGTTTTTACATTAGGACAAGAATCTAATATACAACATAAACTCTCTCCTTTGAGCACACCTAATTCTAATCCAATTAAATTATCACCTTGTTGTGCAATTAAGTGAATAATACTCTTTGCATCAGGAGTAGTATTGTTAAAATTATAATTCATTTTTTTTCAAATATTAATGTTACCGTAAATCTATAACTAGGTCCTGTAATATTTTGAGCTCTGATTGTATGTGGTATCGAACCATCAAACACTACTAGTTTGTTTGGTTCATACAAAGATGTTTCTATAACTTTTGTTTTTGTCGAATTAAAAAACAATGTTTCTCCCGCCCAGTTTAAATCCCAAGTTGGGTTCACATAATATACACAACCAAACTGACCTGAGTGTGTATGTATAAAATTTGGATCGCAAGGCTTAGTTAAATTTACTACCACAAAACTTAAGTTTTCCATTTTACAATATTTTTTAAAAACAGTTTTATCTACATATTTTTTAAAATTTTTAAATAAACCAAGTTTGTGTACAGCATCTTTATTCCAATGACTTCCTATACAAGGTTGTGTTCTTTTTTCTGGTTCAGCTGTATCAGCCCAACCAATAGTGTAATTTGAATTAAGCGCAGCATCATACAGCCTATCTTGTAAAGCTGTAGGAAATGCATTTTTAAAAGTATATATTTTATTACTCATCAAAATAATTAAAGTTAATTACAAATCTACCTTGTTTTAAATCTGTATGTCTTATTACAGAGTGTGGAGTTTTAGCAGGCATGATTAAAATTCTATTAGCCTTTGATTTAATAATCTTATCTCCTACCTTTGTGCCTCCATCATTTGTGTTTAAATAAAAAACTGCTGTCTTTGCGTTTTTATATTCATAGTCCATGTGCACTTCACTTCCCTCTTCACAAGGAAAAGTTAAATTAGCTTTTACTCTAAGTAAACCAGCTGCATGTAATTTTTTTAAAATAGGATCCATCAAAGTAAACATGTCTGAGTTTATTCTATTCTTATTTCCATGATCTATTGTGTAAAACACATGAGTTAATTGTGCTACACCATCCCAACCAAAGTTTGAATGTTTTTGATAAAACCAAGGAAAGTTTGGACTTGTCATTGTTTCTTTAATTATATTAAAAGTTTTCTTGTCTAAAAAATTATCTATTACTTTCATTTCTAAATCTAAATTTAAGATTACCCGCCATAGTTTCGTTACCAGAATTTTTATGAACACCATGTTTTACAAAACTAGGGAAGATAACCATTTGGTTATTTTGACATTGTAGTTCGTGCATAGATTCAAATACGTTAGCAACATCAAAAGACGCAATAAGATCTCTATATGGTGATAAAAAATAAGTTTGGCTTTTCGTTACTTTTTTGTAAATGATAAAACTAAAAGTAGAAAATGGATGTATATGTGGTTCTTGGTAATCATCCTTTATATATTTATTTGTCCAAATATTCATAAGAGCTACTTCATAGTTTCTATACTTTCTATCTAAAGATTTTATAATGCAATCCATTAGATACTTAGTAGACTCTTCTGTTAACACGTTTTTATTATTATGTGACGAGACTGTTTTACTTATCCAATCTTTAGTTACACTTATTTTTTCATGTTTAAATTTTATTTTTTTAGCATCTATGTTTGATACAAATATTGGTGTTTCAAATAAATTAGTTATCATATTAAAAATAGTTTATGTTTATAGTGCATCTTAAATTTTGATCAGTGCATGTTGTGCTATGATGTTTATAATAAGAATTAAAATGCAATATTCTATTTGCTTTACTTTCAACTTTCATATTTTCATTTTTTAAGTATGTGTATCCATCATTATCATTAACAAAAAATAAAGCACTTTTACATTTAAAACTTTGATCATTATGTAAGCCATGTTTAATTATTTTTTCTGTTCTTGGATAAAAATTAATTTTAATTTTTACTAATGATTTTGCTTTGATATATTTAAGTATGGGAGATATAGTTTGACCTAAATCACTTAGCCATCCCTTTGGATATTCATACACTTCATGCACATGATAGTAACAACCTAAATCAGTTTCGTTTTCATAAGCCACGGAGTCTACAAAATACATTGGTATACTATGATTAGAAAGTAACTTATTTTGTATTTCTTTCAACTGTAAATTATCGAGTATGTTGTCTTCTATTTTTATCATTACATTTTTAAAAAACAATTAAGAGTTAATCTTCCATCATCTATACTAGTTCCATGATTATTAAGTGATCTATGCCATATGCTAGCATTAAATAGTAGAGCCCTATTTTGCACAAACCCTATAGTTGTTGTTGGTTGTTTATTTTCATTATAAAGAACAGTGCCAGAACTTAAATTTGTTTTTGACAAATACACCATTAAAGTATGTGTATATCCATCTCCAGTGTCTGTATGAATCCAATCATGTTTGTCGTCTTTTTGTAATCTTAAATTAACAGTTGCATCACAATACACTCTTCCTTGCCCTATTCTAAACTTTGTAAAAAATTCTTTTAATATTAAATTATAAAGAAATGGATTGTAATCTATTAGAGGATCACTTCTTTTACCAGGCCATGTCTCATATTCTTTTTTCGATTTTTTAAATTTCTTATTATATTCAGATAAAGAATATAAAGGTATTTCTTTAAATTTTTTTTCAATAAAAAGAAAGTTATCAAAAAAATTATCTACAATTATAGCGTCCATTATATTAAGCTTACATTAAAAGCCACACTAATCCTATCTTGACTTGATCTACTAGGTTCAACTAAATGCACTAAAGTAGATGGGAATAGTATGAGTTTATTGTCCTCCGGAGTTATCCTGTAATTAATCCAGCTTAACGGATCATCAATATATTTAAACAGATTTGTAGGATCTGAATTTTCGGGCCTGTTAAGAAATAAAACATCGCCACAGTTTTTAGGTGCTTTAATGTACCATATACCAGAAAACTGTATTAAAGATCCGGTGTGGTTGTGAGGCATGTTGTAATCAGCTGTAAAATTTTGATTTATCCAACAGCTATGAATTACAATTTTAAAATCTTTAACTTTTTTAAATTGTAAAATGTATGCGCTAAGTGGCTCTTTCCAACAATCTTTAATTTTTAAAGAATTAATAATTTCTGTTTGAACACCACCAACGTTTGAAACTGTGCTTAGTTTATTTGAACGTTTGCATTTATTTAAATGATTAAGAAAAATATCTACGTGTTTCTTACTCTTGTATTGTGTTACATATATGGATGTTCGGTGTATATCTATATTCATTTTATTTTTATATAATTATTATTTACTTGATCTGGCGATAGATCAAAAGCTATCGATATCCTTTCTTGAGCGTTAGTTTGTTTATCCGTGCAGTGAGGTATACATGTTTGAAACAAGGTTAACTTTCCAACTTCATTATTACTTTCATGTTTTATAGGTTCGTTAATTTGATTCTGTGGATTAACATATATTGTTTTTGTGTCTTGACATTGAACCATTAGATTACCACTAAGATATGTATTAGGACTAGTTCCATGTATATGTAATTTTATTTTTTCTCCTTTACGCATAACGTTAAACCAAGATTGAATCCAAAGTTCTTTTGGTATTTTTATTTTATAATTATTTAAAAACATTTCATGTGCTTTTATTATCGCTTGTTTAATTTTATCAATCTCTTTGTTTTTAAATGTAAAAACGTTAAAGCTATTAAATCTAGCTGTTACACTTTTTTTACCTAATCCTGTATATCCATCATTTATAACAGAGGTACTCTTTATTATTTGTTTTTCTTTTTTTAAAAGATACCTACTTAAAGATTTAAAATTAACTTTTTTTAAAACTTGTTCTGCTAACGTATACTCCCACTCAGGAGCGAAAGGTGTTTTCCTTGGCTCACTCTTAAAAAGTATAAATTGCATCTAATCCACTACGGAGCTGGGTAATCCAAAAGAAGGTCTTTTATCTCTAAAATTATCACCGTGCTTTCCATCTTTCTCTACGTAGTGCAAGAAAACCTGACTACACTCTTTCTTTTTAAACTTTTCTCTCCAATGTTGTAATTTAGTTCCTTTGTATATTAACATATCACCGCATTTTAATTCTACTTTAATTTTTTTCTTTTTGTCTTTTAAATATATTGGCCACATATCTCCACCCATATTAACAGTGCAAGAAATTTCACAACTTGCTCTGTCTGTGTGTTTTTTTAATTCAGCTCCTTTTTCATAAATTCTTGCGTAAGCATAACAAGGATGTAATTTCATTTTTGTTCTTTCTTCCATTAAAGGGTGAGCCATAAGTAATAATGATTCCATCACATTATCACCATAAGCGGAAAAATGCCCAGGAGCTTGTGGGTCGTTCCAACATCCAAACCAATTTTCAACATCTTTAGATAAAGGTCCAAAGAAGTTATTTCTAGTTTTTAATACGTGCATAGCATTTCTTTTAATTCTAAAAGCAACATTACAAAAATCCATTAACTCCGTTGCAAACGCTTGTCTAATAATTAAGTAATTTTTATTTTTTAAACTCATTTAAAGGGATCTCCTGTTATCCACGCGACTAAAGAAAATCTCTCTCCTTTTTTTACTGGTGTTACCTCGTGAATCATAAAACTAGGGAACATAATTAGTGTGCCTTGATCTCTCAAAGTTTTGATTGGATCTTCTCCATCAAATATATGTAAGTCTCCACCTTTATATTTTTTTGGATCACTTAATTGTATACTCACTGATAGTTTTCTAATTATACCATTTGGTCCTCTATCAAAATGTTTTCCATATTTTTGTCCTGGTGCCTTGTAATGTGTGAACTGTAGTCCTTCAGAAAAAGCTGAAATATGAAAGTTATAAAATTGTTTATTTAAAGATAGAACAGCAGACGTTAGTTCTTGAAAGAATGGACCTAGTCCATCTGTGTGGTGTAAGAATACAATAGAAGATTTTCTAATTTTTTTATCTAATACACTTTTTGCTCCAAAGCCTACTTGACCCTCAAATGTACCTTTTTTCTTCCCAATATTAATTATCTCCTCGCATTTTTCTGGAGTTATAAAATTTTTTACATACACAAAAGGTGGCATTGTATCTATTTCTAGTGGCCAGTTTGACATTTTAATTTCTTTCTATCTATATTTCCTTTTTATTTTATCCGTAATTAGTGTCGTGTTTTATCCATGTTTGAGTTTCTTCATCCCAAGAATATTTAGGTCCTACTACGCCAGGTCCAGTTGCATCATCAGGAATTGGTGTTGGTGGTACCCATTCACAAGTTGTTTCATTTAACGTCCATGATGGGTATGGTTGTGGTGAATGAAATCCATTTAAATCTTCTCTGTAAACCCAATCGACTGCTGCTCTTGATAATTTTGGTTCACCTGCAACAATCTTAATAAATCTTGTATTTGGCTCTTTGTGTAAATCTCTTAAAAAAGCCTCTCCGCCTGCTTGAGTTGCTCCGTTTTCTGAGTCAACCATTTCAGCGTTAACTACTATGCTGTTTTCGTTTAATCTGCAAAATGTAAATGCCATATTTTTTTATTCCTTTCCTTATGGTGTAAACGTTGTACTTGCTGTAAATCTAATAACTGTGTAATCCCCATCTGTAGTTACAGTTGTAGCAGGACCTGGATATGTCGCTGAAGATAAGTCAGCTGTCAATCCTCTAATAATAACTCCTCCTGATGCTCCTGCATATTTATCTGGTCTTCCACCAACTCCTCTTCCACCAAAATAAGATAGATCAGCTGATTGATCGTCCCATGGTGGTGAGTAAGGACCTTGAGGCATTCCGCCTGTTCCAGGTGGTCTTTGACCTGCGTTAGTGTTAGCGTTTCCGCCTACAGCAAAAGTAATTGCTGTCCCTGTAATAGAATTAGATGTTCCTGCTCCAGCAGCTGTAGTTGATCCTGCATTGTTGGATCCGCCTCCGCCGCCACCTTGGCCTGGATATCCACCTCCTGGTCCTCCAGGGTTTCCTTGGTTAGTTGTTCCTGTACCGCCTGTTTGAGGAGGAACGTTTTGTCCTCCGCCACCGCCGCCAGATCCTCCGGGCATGCCTGGAAAGCCTCCTCGGCCTCCGCCACCTCCGTAGCCACCACCTCCGGCACCTCCGCCGACTGCAGTTGTTAATCCTGTAAATCCTGAATCTCCTCCGTCACCGCCTTGGTGATAAGGTTGTGGACCTCCATTCGCTGGTCCTGGTGCTCCAACAGTTACTGTAAAAGTTGTGCCTCTTGCTAATTCGAGAGATGTTCCTGCAACGTAGCCACCTGCTCCGCCACCTGCGCCTACGTAGAAGCCACCGCCTCCACCGCCGCCTTGGATTAGATAATCCACTACAACAGGACCTTTTCCTCCAGAGAAACCAAATCCTCTTGCTGCCGCTGCTCCGAATGATCCTAGTATTGGCATCTTTCTATATTCCTCCTATTACGCGAACTGCGTTTGTGCTGCGAGCGCTGTAAAAGCAGCGTCCCCAGTTTTAAAAATCGTGTACGTGTAAACATCAATAGAGTTAGCATTTCCAGCTGAAGGTGCTGAACCACCTTGCCATTCTGGAGTTACTGAAGATCCATCAATTTGAAATGCGTTATTGTAGTAAGGTGTTCCTGTACATGTTACTAAGAAAGCAAGTGTAATTGATTCACCTGTGTCCATGATACTGTTTAAAGTATTTGAACCATCTCCTCTAATATTTACCGTAAAGTTTCCTGTTGCCGCAGACGTGTAATATAAAACTGCTTGTGTGATAGCGTCGTAGTTAATTGTTCCAGTTGCTGCTGTCGCTGATATTGTAGCTTTTTCTGTTAATTGTTGAATGGCACCAGCGCCTAAACTTACTCTTCCTAAACCTTTTCCAGCGATACTTAAATCAACGTTAGTGTCATCACCAGTTGCTGTTACTGAAGGCGCGTTGCCTGTGGCTGCGTTAGTTACATCAATTTGGTTTACTGCTGATCCAGTTGTTTGGAAAATAATTTGTTCGTTTCCACTTTCGTCTCCGATAAAGTGTGCATCATCAACTAAAATGTTTTGTGAATTTGTATCTAAGTTACCACCTAATTGAGGTGTTGTATCTTCAACAACTGATTTAATACCTGTGTTGATAGTTACGATATTAGGGTTAGTTCCATCGCTTGCACTTGCAAAAACTAAAGCATCGCCTTTGTCTGTTGCAGAGAAAGTGAAAGAATCACCTGATCCAGTTACATACTTAAATTGTACTGTGTATGCACCTGATGTTGAATTTCTTAAAAAGTAAAAAGTTTGTACATCTAAAGGAATTGTAACAACTTGGTTTCCTGTAATTGTACCTGTGAACTCAATCATTCTGTGAGATAATACAGCTCCAGTTGATCCATCAGATACTGATAATGTCGTAGTCTGTGCACCACCTGCTATTGATTGTTGTGTAAATCCACCGGATATTTGTTCAATGATTTGTAAATTGGTATTAGTTTTCGTTCCCCACGTTCCAGCGTTTTCACCGGTTGCCTGAAGTTCTACTCCTAAAGGTGTATATGTTGAAGCCATATTTTATCTCCTAATTTGCTTAAGCAACATCTGTATAACTCGTATTTGATCCAGTGTCAATGCTTTGATACGCTTGAATTCCAAAGCCATCCGCAGTTCCAAAAGCAGCTACACTTGAAGTTGCTGATTGTCCAGTTAACGTTATGTCAAAACTTATTGTTAAACTTGGTGTTCCTAAACTAGTCGTTGCGGACTGTCCTGTCAAGCCCATAATATCGGCAGGCGCTAAAGATCCTACGCTAGAAGTTGCGCTTTGACCGTCTAATACAATTATAGGATTTGAGGAGTCTTCTGTGCTACCTAAAGAAATAGTAGCAGATACACCAGTTATATCATAAGCGGTTTCTATAACCACTGATCCAACAGAAGATGTTGCACCTATACCTGTTAACGCCATTACATCTGTTGCAACCACTGATCCAACAGAAGACGTCGCTGACTGACCCGTTAAAGTTAGAGAAACATCACCAACTATTGTAGGCGAGCCTACACTTGATGTTCCAGAAACTCCTGTAATTCCCATTACATCCGCAGGAGATAATGAGCCGACAGAAGTTGTTGCTGATTGTCCTGTTAATAATACATCACCTTGTATGCCCCAAGCATCATCATTCCAAGCAGCTCTGCCCCAACCAGTGTTAATTTCATTTGTTACTGAAACAGTTCCAATACTTGTTGTTAAACCAAAACCAGATAATTCTACACTATCATCACCGACTTGTCCCCATTCACCTTCGTTCCAAAATCTACCACCCCAACCTTTTTCGTTGAAAGCTTCTATACTTCCAACAGAGGATGTCATTGATAAACCAGTTAAAGTTAAAACTGGATTTTGACTATCTCCCCAAGTTTCAGAGTTCCAAGTGTTTCTACCCCAACCATTTAAAGAATAAGAGACTAGATCTCCAACAGATGATGTTGCGGATACACCGGTTAATTCAAGTCCAGCGTCATTCTGTGCACCCCATTGACCTGAATTCCAGCTTAATAAACCATAAGTATCAGCAGCAGGAGTGTTTGCTTGTCCACCCATACCTGAGTGATTGGTGCAATAGTAATATAAGGTTGGCGCAGAAGCTGCGACCGTAATTTGTGTATACGCACCAGATTGACCTGGCGTTCCGTTTGTGGTTACACCAGTGGTATATTCACTTCCACTGTTGTGAGTTCCATCACTGGTCGTTGAAAATCTTAAAGGATGGTTACTATTTGAAGAATCAGATTGATCAAAAATATAAGTTAGGCCCTCGCCTAAATTAACAGTGTCTTGTTGCACACCATCAAGAGCGTATTTATTTCCAGAGCCAGTAGAAACAACTGTTACTGTAAGTGTTCTAGAATAACTAGCTGGAGGAGTGTCAGCTTGTCCGCCCATGCCAGAGTGATTAGTGCAATAGTAATATAAAGTTGGCGCGGAAGCAGCCACAGTAATTTGTGTGTAAGCTCCAGAGCTTCCTGGCGTTCCGTTTGTGGTTACACCTGTTGTGTATTCAGATCCACCACCATGCGAACCATCTGATGTTGTAGAAAATCTTAACGGGTGTGAGCCGTTTGATGAATCGGACTGATCGAAACGATAAGTTCTACCTTCAGCTAAATAAACGGTATCTTGTTGAACACCGTTAATAAAATATTTATTACCAGAATCGGTGCTAACAACCGTTACTGTATAAGTTCGAGCAACGGACATCCGTTAGCCTCCCTTATGCTATTCTGATGATCGCGTTTGATGCGTCTGCTGCTGGAAACTGAATTGTAAAAGTACCACTCGTTACAGTTTTGTCAGAACCAAAATCGATTGCACAAACTGCCGGATCACCTGTTGCTGAGTCGTTGAAAATTAAACATCCTCTTGCTGTGAAAGAAGCAGATGTAAAACTTGTGTCAGCAAAGTCGCAAACAGCTGTTGATGAATCTAAAGTTGGAGTAACACTTGTAAGCGCATTTCCTTTTGCAGTGTATCCAGAACCAGAAACTTCGTTAGAAGTTGTGTACGCCGTCGTACTAGCTCCTAAAGATGCTGAAGATGTGTACAATGCTAAGTTAAATGTGTTTCCACTTGATGCAGTGAAATCGTGAGTGCCTGTTAAGATTTCAGTTTTGAAACTATTACAGATTGCTGATGTTATTGCCATAATTTAACTCCTAATTATTTACGGGTTTGTTGACGGAACAGTTAACCTAACTGCGCCATCTGTGTAGTCATCTCTTCTTCTTCTGCCGATCTGCTCTACACCAAACTTGTCTACTTCTTGTTTATACTTATTTTCATATAGTGTCAACATATCTTGTGGACCTTTTAAAAAAGCATATGTCTCTGCCAGACAGCAGTATAATAAGCCATTTGGGAAATTTAAGCTAATATAATTAGTAGTGTTATCAGAGGCTAGAGTAGCTGGCATTTTGTTGAAATGAACCCTAAATTTGTACGTAGTATCAGGCACAGGGGCAAACATTATTCTGCCTGAGTTAGTATCGCCGTCTCCAGTAGCCCCTCCAAACATGGCATAATATTTAGGTTGACCTCTTTTTGCTGTCTCTGTTGATGGAATATACTCCTGTAAATATGTAACATCTTTCTTTTCTAAATACCTGTTAGCTCCTGTTATGGCTGAAGTTGAATCATAAACTTGTATGGCTCTGATAAATAAACATCCACCTGGAGCATTTATTGTTTCTTGACCTGTAACTAAATTACCTGATTGTTGTTTTCTATCTGCATCAATAGGAACATCTCTCATGATTCTATACTGTGCATTTAAAATAATATTTTCTAATTGATCAGCAGATAAAACATTAGAATCTACCTCTGTGTAGTTTCTAATTTGTGTAATTAATCCTGAATAACTTAATCCTGCCATTATGGTGTCAATGTTACCGGCCCTGCCGTTACAAACATTCCTCCTGCTCTTTCAGTCACAGTAGGAGTTGATCCTAATGTGAACGTATAATTATTTGTTCCTGTTACTGTTATACTAAATCCTGAAGAATTTTCAAATGCTGTAAAAGCAACGCCTCCAGGTGATCCATCCACATTTCTAAAAACAACGGTGTCTGAAGTAGATCTCCCATGACTTGGCTCTGTAACAGTAATAGTAGTGCTACCAGATGTTATATTAAAAGGGTTTCCAGGTAATAAACGATCTGTTGCTGGCTCTGTTCTATCTGGTTTTGCCATTGGCAAACCTTCAGGATCTGCTCCATGTGGTTTTGGTTCTAATTGTGGTTGCTTTGATTCAAACTCTGACACATGAACTCGAGAACCGTTCCACTCTTTTACCATTTCTTTATATGGAAATTCCATTCCTGATCTATCAGATATAAATTTAGCGAATTTACCTTTTGCAAAATTAGACATTTGGATAATAAGTTTTCGGGGTTATGTAAGAACTTGAAGAAGAACCATCTTCAGCTAATGCTCTTTGTAATTCATCTTCGTAATACAGTTTCATTTGTTGTGATAATTCAGGTTTAAATTTTTGTGCTAAATAAAAAGCTAATCCAGATACCATACAAGGAACAAATCTATATGGCACATCTGTTGCGTTAGTATAATCACCAATATCTTGTATTCTTTTTACAAAATAATAATTAATTGTGTTACCAGCTTCTGATGAACCTGGTGTTAAATATAAAGTAATTGTAACTTTATCAATAAATCTTTGAACGTAATATTGTGATGGCTGACCTGTTGATGTCTTATTGGAAAGAGCTTGATACGTAGATCTGTTTATTTTTGTAAGAGGTGAATCAACACTTGAAGAGTTTCTGTAAACAGCTTCTAATACGTCGTCAACACCATACACAGCAGTAGCATCAGAAGTGCCATCACCTGTTGATCTAAACATAGTGTACACCGCTTGACCACTAACTAATGTAATTGAGTTGTTTCCTATTTGCCAATAATGAAGTCCTCGATTACCCCACTCTTGAAATAAAATATTTAAAGATCTTCTTGCTTGACGTAACTGATTACCAGATACACCTTGCATACCTATTCTCTCATAAGCCTCTTCGATTATCTCGTCGATAGCAAATGTTTTATCAAAAGTTGTTGTACCCGAAGTAGTGTTGGCCATTTAAACTCCTTAACCAGCAGTTATACCAGGGCCAGAAAACTTATCTGTTAATAATGTGTAAGCAGCAACATTTGTTTTAGTTTTACAAAAAATTCCTTTTGGAAATAATATTCCATCTTCAGGGAATGAAAAATTAATCACATCTCCTGTAGGAACGTCTCCAACAAACAATGTAGTTCCTGAATTTGAAGTTGTTGTAAGTTCTAAAACACCAGCTCCACCACCATCAGAAGCTATGATTAAACCTCTTAATCTAATTGGTTGAGCGATGATTGCAGTAGCTCCAGCTGCTGCATCTGATCTTGTTGCTTGTATATCACCTTTACTTGCCATTTTTTATCTCCTTATTGGTCTTGGTGGGTATCAAGATCAAAAAGTCTCGAAGTTTCCCACCAAGATAAATTATTAACTTACTGCTGCACTAAAAGGTGTAGCTGCATCGCCAGTACCACCAGTGTTGACTTGTACGCCCCATCTGTTTGCACCGATTGCTTTGCAAGTTATAACTGTTCCAGCTAATCCGCCAGTCGTACTACCGTTTAAAGTAATAGTGTCAGATGCTGCTGCAGTCATAAAACCTTCAGCATTATCGTTAGTATCCGTGTCAACAATAACTGCGTTACCAGTCATCGTGTCACTAGCGTTAGCAACTTGTAAAACGAAGTCACCAGTTTTAGTTGTTCCAATGTATATCTCAAAAGAAGCACCTAAATTGTTCGCTGAGTTTGGATCGTTACCAGGACCCGCAACACCTGAATCAGATGATGAGTTAATCGCAGGTAAAGTCAAAGTAGCTGCACCAGCAACGTTGTGGTACAACATTCTACCAGCATGTGTGTCAACAGTTAAAGAAGTTGCACCGGCTCCGATTGATACAGAGTTTCCAGTTCCAACACCTTGAAAACCATTTAACGATTTTACTGGTCCTTGAAATGTAGTTTTTGCCATAATTATATCCTCCTAGTTTTCCGAATACTGTCTCTAGGCCGTCGACTATACGCGTCAGTATTCTAATTAATTGTATAGTAAGGATTTTATATATCAGATTTTTAAGAAGTGCAAGAGATCCTGTAGTGAAGTTACGTTTTCAACGATGTAGCTTTTGTTTACGTAGCTACTGAAACGCTGGGTGCAGCATCTTCAATCTTATTAGTTAGATTAGCTATTTTAGCTTCCTCTAACTTAATTTGATTAACAACTTCTCTTATCTTGTTGTCAATCCGGACCATATCCAGAGTATATCTCTGGTTATCCCGTTGCTGTACCGCCCACTCTGTTTCCAGACCTCTCTTCGTTTTGTAAAGGTCCCTGATGTGCGTTTGCATTTATAACCTCCTCATAGGTTACCCATATTTTGGACTTATTAGTAAATCCATCTTTCTCCCATTTTATATCATTTTTTCCTAGTTTGTCAACTAGTGCATCTTCAAAAGCTTTACTATTATCCTCAGACTTTATATCGAAGTTAGTGTAGTAGCCGTATGCTCTGATTTGTACGTGGAAGTTTTTCATGGTTGCCGTGTCTTTCTATCATAAAAAAAGGGGGCTCGAAAGCCCCCTTTTAAGTTAATTTATCAGTGATTACGCACCTGGTGAACCAAAGATACCTCTAGGGTCTGAGAATCCAAATGAATATCTCTCTCTAGCTTTGTATCTAACGTTACCTGTATCGAAGTCACCTTCCATTGCTGTTTTGATTGGCGATCTAACGAACATTTTTAATCCGTTAGGTACATCTGTTTTGATAAAGAACGCGTCTGTATCAGTTAAGTAGTTGTTTACTACATAACCTTGAGGAATCATCCCCATTGATACTACTGCGTTGATATCATTGTCAGCTGTAGCCGTTCTACCTTGAGATTTCATCAATCTCTCAGCAGTAAATTGAAGCTCAGATGGAATAATCATTTTTACTCCTCTTGCTGCAATTTTTAAACCTCTCTCATCAGTTAGCGCTGCGATGTCGATTAACGATTGTTCTAGTGAAGTCTCGTTAAGATCCGCAGATGTGCTTAACTCATTTGAAAAAGTTCCAGCAATCGTTGGGTGGTCAGTAGCACATAGCTCCTTACCATCACCACCAGCAAATGAACTGTTGAATGCATTGTTTAATACATTCGCAGCTTTTACTTG
>PYIJ01308159.1_pt1 | contig 16991 bp, 13 predicted proteins | sample 3578051 | NCBI WGS metagenome assembly PYIJ01 (sample SAMN08408021, study PRJNA431606) | Marine metagenome isolate SA_KN192-05_S13_5m, whole genome shotgun... | biome: marine; feature: oceanic pelagic zone; material: water; isolation source: surface water sample, 0.2-0.8 um fraction ... | reverse complement strand
TCCTGAAAATCGGCAAAATACCGCTGCACGTCCAGCATTCCCACCTTCGCCTTGTAGGGTGTAAAAGATTTCTTTTACGGAGTAAGTCATTTTCTGCTTCGCGATTCAAAGATTCTTCGGCGAGGCAGTTTAGTTTCTGTATTACTTTGCATCAAGTGAGCGCGGGATCCGTGAGCCCTGCTTCAGCAAAGCCCTTGGCCCGCAATAAACAAGAATCGCAATACTCGCATGGATGTCCCTCATTACTCGGGTCATAACAACTAGTGGTCAATGAATAGTCCACACCAAGTTGAGTACCTTTAGAAATGATTTGAGCTTTTGTCATATCAATCAACGGAGTGTTTATACGAAGCGAGGGGCCGTCTGTAACCGAACGCTTAGTTGCTAAATTTGCCATGCGCTGGAAAGATTCAATGAATTCTGGCCTGCAGTCTGGATAGCCGCTGTAATCCAGAGCATTTACACCAATGAAAATGTCAGAACAACTAAGCATTTCAGCCCAACCTAGTGCATAAGATAAAAAGATTGTGTTTCTGGCTGGGACGTAGGTAACGGGTATGTCATCCGAGATGTCCTCTGCGCTTTTAGATTTTGGCACGTCAATGTCGTCAGTCAGTGCCGATCCTCCCAAATTTCTCATGTCGAGTTTGATTATCTTGTGCTCCGTTATCTGAAAAAATTCTGATAATTTTTTGCTGGCGGCTAGCTCGACGCTGTGACGCTGACCATAGTCAAAGGAGAGTCCGAAGCACTCAAATCCGTTGTCTTTTGCGATGGCTACACAGGTTGCAGAATCTAGCCCCCCGCTTAAGAGTACGATGGCCTTTCTGTTTTTTTTATCGCGCAATTTGTGTTCCAGTCTAATGCAAAGCGATCTGATTTTAGCAGCGAGAGCGTTTTAGGCTATGGTGATCTTCAGTATTAAGCCGCAGCCAATTTCTCGCGAAAAAGAAAACTTATTGTTTCTTCGGATAGCATTTTTCGATTCAAGATATTTACGGCATAGTTAGGGGCGACGACTGAAAAAGGGGGGAGTATGAAGCCGTTACAAGGAGTCACAGTTCTAGAGTTTTCGACGATGATCACCGCGTCATTTGCAGCAATGATGATGGCTGAGCAGGGCGCTCGAGTTATTAAGGTTGAACCGATGAATGTAGGAGATCCGATGAGATACATCGGTGCGAATAAAGGTGGTATCTCTTCGCTCTTCGCGAACTGCAATCGGGGTAAAAAATCGATTCGAGTGAATTTGAAGGAGGAAGCGGGTCAGAACCTCATTAGAGAGATGATTGGCGAGGTCGACATATTTATACACAACTTCCGACCTGGTGTGATGGATAAGCTCAATCTGGGAAGTGAAGCCTTAAGAGCTTTGAACCCCAGATTGATATACGCAGCTATATCTGGATTTGGAAAGGAGGGGCCGCTTGGAGCGGCTCCTGCGTATGATCCGATAATACAGGCTCATGCTGGGTTCACGGCGACACAAGGGCACGAAAACGAGCCTTCGTTTTTTAGGACTTTGATCTGCGACAAAATAACAGCCTACACTGCTTGTCAGGCGGTAACTTGCGCTCTGTATGTGAGAGAGAAGTCCGGGAAGGGCCAGCATATTGATCTCTCGATGCTGGATGCTGGCCTGTTTTTTGTCTTTCCGGATGGCTTTCAAAATCACACTCTTCTCGATGCAGATCACGAACCAGGACCATTACTGATTGATCTGTTGTACGAGTTAACGCCAACTAAAGACGGTGCGGTAACAATATCTGCGGGAAATGATGAGATGCAGATGCGTTCTCTGATAGCTATCGGTATGGAGCATCTTTTAGTCGACGAAAGATTTAATTCTTTTGAGAAACTGGTCGCAAATTTGGCTGAGTTTAAAGAAATAGTTGGCGAAGCTTATCTTCAATACACGACTGATGAAATTATCGCGAAGTTGAAGGGGGCCGATGTTCCATGCGCCAGATGTCTTACCAAAGATGAAGTTTTGGAGCAGGAGCAGTTATCGGCAAATGACACCGTCGGGGAAATGGATCATCCGATAATGGGTAAAATGCGAATTATCAAATCGCCCGCTAAGTTTGGTGGCGCTCGCCTAGAGCCGTCTCGACCGAGTCCCGACCATGGTGAACATACGTCTGAGGTGCTAGCAGCGTTTGGCTCATCGCAGGACCAGATAGACGAACTGGTAGCAAATGGCATAGTGGCCTAAGGAGATGGGAGGTGAGGGGGAAGTGTCCTCCTCGCCTCTACAACTGACAGATGAGCGTGCTGTTGACCAGAGTCTTTATCCAGCACCGAAAAAAGTTTCGCACTCTAAGCCCCAGGCATGCTCGTAGTCTCTTACGAATTCAAGCTTGGATAATTCATCGACAAACCAGTCTTCTGTACGAATATCTAAAGCCGCACCCAATCGTTCTGCAGAGGCCGCAGCCATAGATGTCATGACCTTGCCGGCTCTTCGACCAGAATCCGCGACAAAGACCTGAAATTCTACGTCTTCAAAGCCCTTTGAATTCATGGCCTTTTCGATATTTTGCACTGAACTAACATAGCCACGAACATCAACTGTGTTGACGATAACGTTCCACGCGAAGCTTTTTGAAAACATAGTCTTTCCAGGCTTTACGATTCGGTAGGTGTCCCATTCCCGGATTTTTCGATCGACATTCATCTTAGAGACTTCCCTTCGTACTGCGGGGCTGTTCGCATCTGATTTCCATGCCGCAGCCTGTGATTCGTGGAATGTCCAAAAGTAAAGATCCCCCTGATACTCTGCGCCCGCTCTGGGAGTGCAGGCGCCTATGGCAGTCGCCCCATTTGCGGCGGCAAGAGCATCGGCGCTCTTACGTGCCCAATCGATGTAACCTTCCTGGTTGTTTGTGTTGATTGTCAGCAGTGTCATCACTGGCTCCGCTTGAGTCTGTACACTCAAGAAAGTCATCATGGTTATAACTATCTTTATTATTCTCACGTGCTACCCCATTGTTTAGTCGTTTCGATTTATTCAGCTTATGCTTTGTCTCTAGAAAAAGCTAATGAGCGCCTCTTTTACCTCGATCGAGTAGGGGCGTAGCCCGCCGAAAAGATGTTCTCCAAGAGAAAGTCACTTGACTGTACAAGTAGTTTCAATTTTCTGAAAATTTACCGCTAGTTGATCTCCTTGAAACACCCTGTGGAGGGCGCCAGGAGTTGAGCAAAGGATTTGGCTGCCGGTCTTAATCAAACGTTCCTCGCCATTGCTCTCTGATTTGAGTTTTGCAAGTAGCCAAGAGAGAGTTGCTAAAGGTCCGAGCAGATCACCTACTTTGAGTTCTGCCAGTGTAACCCGCTCGATCTCTTTGTTGTTCACTTGGACCGTCAATGGCTCAAGAATGGGGACCTCTGCTAGTTTGCACTTAATAGAGCTATTAGCTCTGATGACACCAGCGTGGATACAATTGGTTCCTATCAATTCAAGCCCACGTTTGCCTTCGTTATCACTAGCGGGACCATCCCACATGGTTGAATCGGAAGTCCCCACAATGTGAAGCTCAATGATCGGCTCATAAGCAATTTCCCAGTTCGCTGGATCCTGATCGCTGATAGACAACAGAGTGATAAGCAACTCGCCCTCGATGCCGAGTCGTTGGTGATCTGCACGAGAATTATTGGGAAAAGATTCTGAATCCCATAAATAACCATGAACAGACTCATCAATCCCCATTATCTTTTTAGCGTTCCGCCTGACTCCGGCACTAGTAAATCCAATCTTGAATCCGATTACTTTTTCGCCACGCGATTCCCGGTACTTTCGAAGAGCCCTTTGCAAGGCATAAGCCTCTTCTATGTTTTGGGGACCTCGGGATTCGGCAAAGACTTTCCTCCGTCGACGCGCGTCTAAGTCGAGTTGGAGTTCTTTGGCCATTTCAAATAGCTTGTTCTCCATGGGCAGTCCTCCGACGGAATGAAAGTTTTAAATTAACAAAAAACCAATTATCAAGTTAATGAAAATTTCAGAAATGCGTTGTATTTTTAGACCTCTGGTCGAGTAGGTTCAGGTTCGAGGGGAAGCTAAATATGATCAAAGCAGATATTGCCGCAAGGGAGAGAACTATCCATGAAATCTCCTGCCTTGGATTGGATACCAATCTGAGAGACCTTGAGGTTCAGGGTTATACCGTAGTAAATGGCGTCCTAACAAAGGATCAGATAGAAAAGGCAAAGGACGCGATCTTACGTCGAGTGAAGAAAAAAACAGGAGGGTCGATAGATCCGGAGAGCGCGTCGGCCGATGACTTTAGAGGCATGGAGTACCAGCCATATCTCATTTTTGATGACCCAGTTTTTCCAGAAATCCTTCTTGAGCCCAAAACGTTAGCGCTTGTAACTTATCTTTTGGGGGAAAGTTGTGTTTTGTCCTCCATGGGTAGTCATTTTCGGGGCCCAGGTGGTATGCCGCTGCCTTTGCATGCTGACGGAGGAGTGCCGGGCATGAATGAAGTGTCTCAGGTAGCAAATTGTAATTACGCGTTGACTGAATACTCAGAAGAGAGTGGCGCCTTGATTATGGTCCCTGGCAGTCATCGAATGAACCGACAGCCCTCCATGTCGGAAAATTGGCGTTCGAATAATCGTAGCCTGGCAGAAGTTACAGCTCAGATTTCGGATCCGGAAGAATTAGCAACATTAGATTGGCAGGCTCCCAAAGGCGGTGTCACGCTAAATCTTGAACCCGGCGATGCGGTGATTTGGCATGGGAATACCTGGCATGGGGGATGGAGACGAGATGTTCCTGGTTTGCGAATGAATTTAGCAGCCTATTTCTGTAGGCCCCATATGGCTACTCAGGAGCTTCGAGGAGATGATCGTTATCCGGAAGTCTTCGCGAAATACACTGACCGTCCGAGGTTTGCTCAACTCCTAGGAAAGCATGTTTTTAATGGATGGAGAGAAGAGGGGCCAGATATGACGGGCTCAAGAGCAACGCCCAGAGGACTTTTTGATTAACTCTTCTGCGCTTTTTCGATGTTCGATTTATTTCGTTTAATTTTTCCCGTCGAACGATACATTGCAACCCCATTTCCCGTTGGCCACACGTAAAAAGGCCAAATAAGGTGGCAAGGATAAATTAGCGGGGAAATTTTTGTAAAAATCGTTGACCGAAATAATTAGATCTTGAGCATTTACGTTTTGATCTGAAAGGCATTTGGCATCACTCACCATAATATTCCAGTACATTGCCTTTGCGAAGCCGATACAGACTCCCGCATTCATTTCCGTGCCGTCAGACCTTGCCTGGATCGCTTCTTCATCTGTTAATTTTCTTTCGAAGGCCTTTATCGTATAAGAGCAGCTATTCAGGAGTTCTGCGCCATTTTCGTAGGAAAGAGCAGAAGGGATTGGCAAAAAAGCCATAGCTGCGCCGAAAAACAGTGCGGCGAAAGAGGGTAATGTTGAAGGTACTAGGGCCTTGCTTGCTATTGATGGCATTTGTATAAGTTGCGTCCTGACTAGTCGAATCTAAAAATAAGTTTTGATCTTTGAAAGCGGCTTTTCCAAGAACCCTACCATGATAAGCTACTCGTCATGAAAACTACCACCATCTTTCTCATCCTGCTTTGCTTTAGCCCGGCCGTTTTTTCCTACAGCTTTAGCAACGGCACTGACATTCCTGATGACGCGATATATCTGGAGTGCGATGGCGATAATAAGAAATATCTAGGTTTAAGCCCGAGTAGAGCGGTATACGAAATGGTAGATACAGATTGGACCTGGGTTGGTAAGCCTTATATTGAAGATAACAAATACATCTGGCGATCGAGAGGTAAAACGCGTGAGCTAGATCGCTCATCATTAAGATTAGAGGAAACTTCCTACGGGCCAGTTGGAAGCTGGAATTGCGAGCTCACATCGCCGGAATCTATTGAGAATGGTCTGGCAGATAAACTTCAAAATAGAAAGATCTAGTTAATGATGGAGACTTGAATGCTTCTTGCTCTAATCATCGCAATCGGGATTTGGGAAGCCTTTTGGACTTATAAAGCTTGTTGGTTGGCAGCTGAACTGAAAGAAAAACCTGCCTTTATTTTCTTCCTAGTTTTTTCTTTGTTGGGAATACCGGAGATCGTATATCTATACAGAAAAAGAAGGCTTCCTCACTTCAGATGGAACAGTAAATAGGCTTCGACGGTTAGAAAAAGGTTTTGTTCGAAGCACTGGCAACCTTGGTTCTCTTCGTACACCTTCTTTTCATCCTATTTTGTATTTTCGGTGGTCTACTCTGTGCGTACAAAGTGAGATGTGCTTTCGTGCACCTTCCAGCTTTAGCTTGGGGATTGTCTACTGAATTTTTTGGCATTATTTGCCCGTTGACCTACCTCGAGAATTATTTCTTGATGAGGGCTGGGGATCTCGGTTACACCGGTGATTTTCTAGGTCAGTATTTATTGTTTCTGATTTACCCAGAAGGTTTGACTAGAGAAATCCAGGTCTGGTTGGGGATAACGCTTCTCGGTTTCAATCTCGCAGTTTACCTCTTTGTTTTCAACGGCCGAAGAAACAACAGGAGCTCAGCACTTTCTAATTCAGAGTAGCCTCGATTAAAGGCTGTGATTGAACAGGTTTAGTGTGCGAGACCAGGCCTTTTCAGCTGCCTCTTGATTGTAGACTCGGGAATCTAAAACACACCAGCCATGCATTGCGCCTTCGTAGACTTCAATCTCTGCTTCCAGAGAATGTTTGTTGAATGTGTCTCGAAGCACAGTTTTAGTCTTTGGCTCTCGCTCATCATCATTTTCAGCGATGGCAATTAGAAAATTAGCGTTCATCTTTGGAATCAATAGGTGAGGACTGTCCTCTCTGTCCGTCACTAACCCACCTCCATGGTAAGAGCACGCTGCTCCTATTCTGTTGGGTACAGCGGCTGCCGTCCGCATGACGATAGGTCCCCCCATACAATAGCCCATGGTTCCCATTTTGCGTTTCGAGTCGACCGTATCTTGTTCGTCAAGCCAAGATACGAAAGCTTCTGCGTCTCTTGTATGGGTTTTCGCCGATAGATTGCGGTACATCGGCATGACTTTGGCTCTGGTCGATTCGTCTTGGAAACTTTCACCAACCGCCACCACCGGTGCTGCAGAATTTCTAAAATAAGGATTTACACAAAGCACGGCATAACCGCTCTCCGCGAGCCTGGTTGCCATCCTTCGAAAAGCTGGGCGGAGTGAGAGTATATCGGGCCACATTAAGACAGCAGGACTTTTTTCTTCGACGGGGTGAACAAAGAGCGCGTCACAGACGCCATCCGGAGTTTTTATAAGTACCTCTGAGGAAGCAATCATTCTTGCGTTTGCTGTTGGTGGTAAGATCATCGCAAGCGATGTGGCGGCAGTTACGGCGCCAAATTCTCGGCGTGACATCTTTCTGATGTAATCTTCTGAATCCTTGTTAGTGTCCTCGTCGCACATAGTTTCCCTCCAGTGGAGCAATGAAGGTAACACTAATCTAGTTATGAATTAACAGGATATTGGAAGCATCTTATACTGAGTTAGTTCTCGCCGATAAAAGTAAGCCTAGATACTTCCCAGATTGACCGGATCTAATCTCGCTAAAAAAATTGTCAGATTTGATGCGACAGTGCATCAAATGCCAAGCCTGCCTCCAGAAAAAAATCGGTGTTTGCCGGTTCTGGCTGAGATGAGAGTTTTACTATTACGGTCTGGTTCGAGAGGTTGATATGAATAAACTGTCCGTGGATCCCAATACACATTAACGTTTGATCTTCTGGAGCGGATACCCAGAATTGATTGTGATAGTGGCCTCCAGGTCTCATAACACCATAGTCTGACATCTCAAATAAAGACCTTAATGTCTGATTTCCTTTTACCAGGTCGTTAATCCAAGCGCTGGGAACTATTTGCTCCCCATTTAAGAGACCGCCTTGGGCAATCATTTGACCAAAGCGCGCAAGATCTCTGGTGCAGGCATTCATACCGGCTCCCATGTAGGGAAAACCGTTACTGTCGACAACAATGGCTGCGTCCTGCTCAGTCCCTAGTTTTTGCCAAAGTTTTTCTTCCAGAAGATTCTGTAGGCTTACCCCTGCTGCGCTTTCGGCTGCCATTGCTAAAACGTTCGTGAACACGGTTCTGTAGTCGAATTTTGTCCCATTATCTTGTTCGGATTCTGCAAGAGATAGTGTGAACTCAAACAACGTTTTTTTCGGGACGTTCTCTACAAGCTCGGGCCGCCATCCGACGACTGCTGTTTCTTTCCAGAAGTCCGCCAAAGGATTCATGTAATCTTCGTCGTATTTTACTGCCCCGGTCATGTCTAGTGCCTGTTGTATAGATGTCTCGCGAAAAGCAGTATCTTGGAGCTCAGGAAGATGTTTGGTAACGGCGTCTTCGGGGCGAAGAATATCCTCATGAGAAAGGATGCCTATTAAGACTCCTAAAAAAGACTTAGAGACAGAGTTTAGGAGATGAAAGCTACTAGGGGACATTCCGTTGAAATATTCTTCGGCGAGGATGATGCCATCTTTCATTACTAAGAATGCGTCCGTAAATGAGTCTCGAAGCATGCTCTCTAAAGAAGTCTCTCCCCCTTCAAGATTAGGAACCCGGATTTTGGATAAGTCCCTCAGCGCTTTTTTCTGCAAACGAATTGGCTGGTCCCCTCTCCTCAATCTAGTTGTCGGGAAAAGGCTCTGTATATGTTGAAAACTTTTTCTATTGAAAGGTGGTTGGCCCCAGTTGTTTATATTGAATTCCCTTGGATGCACTTTATCCCTTGATAGTTAATTTTGCTTGGCGGAAGGTGTAGGAGTCGAACCCACCAAGGAGGTTTTACCCCCTTCAACAGTTTTGAAGACTGCGCAGCACACCGGCACCGATAACCTTCCACGAACCACTATAATTTAAGTCGTTGGTCTGCGTCTTTTTTTTTGGCGATGGAAGGGTCTTTGTGATCTCGTTAGATAACAGCCAGAAGATCTTCCATCAAGCTGGACTGGTTAAGCGTGTAGAAATGAAAAGAATCAAAGTCAATTTGCTTTAGGGTTGCGACTTGTTCGACTGCGAGATCAAAAGCGACTTTTCGTTGTTCGTCTTCGGACACCTCAAACCTGGTTGCTATGTTCCTTGGTATATTGATGCCGCACCTGTCAGCCATTCTTTTCAAATTATTGATGTTACGGACTGGCATGACGCCGGGAATCAAATCGACAGCCACTTTTTCTCGCGCTAGCGCATTCTTCAGATCTTCTAATTTGTTCAGCTCAAAGCAGAACTGAGTAATTGCAGTAGTTGCGCCTGCGTCTACTTTCTTCTTAAGTAATTCAAAATCGAATTCAATGTCGGGTGATTCTGGGTGAGGCTCTGCATATGCAGAAACGCAGACATTAAAGCCTTGATTCTTTAGATGATTAACGAACTCAGATGTATCTTGAAAGCCTCCCTCTATACTTTGATATTCCTGATTAGGGCTATCCCCTCTAACTGCAAGAATAGTTTTTATGCCAAGCTTGCGAAACTGTTGAGTTATCTGAGCGATTCTATCCTTTGTCTTGTCGACCAGTGTCAAATGAGCAACTATCTCAGTAGCTGACCTGCTGCTTAACTCCTCGATTAGCTCAACGCTTTTATTCTCTGCAGAACCACCCGCACCAAATGTAACAGATATGAATTTTGGCCCGAACTTCAGAAGCTTATCCAAATGATCGCCAACTCGGGCAAAATTGCCATTATTCGGTGGAAAGAACTCAAAAGACACTGTCATGTGGTAATGTCCCAATCGTGGAATAAGCAAATAGAGATAACAGGTTTCGAAGGAATCGAGCATAACATAACGTTCCAGGGATTTGCTTTTATGACCTGGACGCCTTCAGCATCTAAAGAATGTCAAAGCTAGCAAAATTGCAAAAGTTGATGCAGGCGAAGATCCTGTTACTAGATGGGGCTTATGGTACTGAATTCCAGGCTTTGGGGCTTGAGGAGAAGGACTACCATGGCGACAGATTTGCCTCGCACTCAGTACCGTTGCAAGGTAATCACGATATCCTTTGTATTACACAGCCAAATGTCGTTAAGAACGTTCACTGCAGCTTTCTTGAAGTTGGCAGCGACATAATTTGCACTAATACCTTTAACGCGAACGCAGTATCGCAGGCCGATTATGACCTGCAAGATATTTGCGGCGAAATGAATACAGTCGCCGCAAAAATAGCGAGGGAAGCGGCTGATCAATACAGCTGTAAGGATCGACCTCGTTTTGTGGCTGGTAGTATCGGTCCTACTAATCGAACGGCCAGCCTATCACCTGACGTAAATCAACCTGGTTACAGAAATATTACCTTTGCTGAGCTTGTATCTGCTTATCAGGATGCCATGCAAGGGCTGGTAAATGGCGGTGCAGACTTGTTTTTGATTGAAACAATCTTCGATACCTTAAATGCCAAGGCCGCAATTTACGCGGCGAACCAGGTCAACGAAAAACTTGACGATCCGCTCCCGATCATGATTTCCGGCACTATCACCGATGCAAGCGGTAGAACGCTATCAGGCCAAACCTGTGAGGCCTTCCTTTACTCGATTGAGCATGCCAACCCACTTATCTCCGTAGGGCTAAACTGTGCTCTGGGAGCCGAACAGCTGAGACCTTATGTAGCGGAAATGTCTCGTCTTTCCGGTGCAGCGATTACTGTTTATCCCAATGCAGGTCTGCCCGACGCCTTTGGGGAATATACGCAGACCGCTGACGTAATGGCGGCGACAATCGCAGATTACGCCAAGAATGGTTGGTTGAATGTCATCGGGGGTTGCTGCGGTACCACGCCGAAACATATAGCAGCAATAGCTGAAGCGATTGAGAATTTAAAGCCGCGCGAGGTCGATATTGGATCGGCTCCAGGGAATTTGAAATTGTCCGGTCTAGAGCCTTTGAGTCGACAGGAAGGAGGGCTGTTCATCAATGTCGGGGAGCGAACAAACGTAACGGGCTCCGCGAGATTCGCCCGGCTTGTTAGAGAGAATAAATTTGATGAGGCGTTATCGGTCGCACGACAACAAGTAGAGAACGGTGCGCAAGTGATCGATGTCAATATGGATGAGGGCATGCTTGATGGTGTGGAGGCAATGCGTACTTTTTTGAATTTGATTGCCTCTGAACCAGATATTTCGCGCGTGCCAATAATGATCGACTCTAGTAAATGGGAAATCATTGAAGCGGGATTAAGATGTGTACAGGGAAAAGCCATCGTTAATTCCATAAGCTTGAAAGAAGGGGAGGCGCAATTTCTAGAAGTTGCCAATAAGGCGCTAAATTACGGCGCTTCTATGGTAGTCATGGCGTTCGACGAAGCAGGACAAGCTGACTCCCTTCAAAGGAAAATCGAAATTTGTGAGCGCAGTTACAAACTTCTGACAGAGACAGTGGGTGTTCCAGCGGGAGACATTATTTTTGATCCAAATATTTTTGCGATCGGAACTGGAATCGAAGAGCACCAAAATTATGCAGTAGATTTCATCGAGGCTGTGCGATGGATAAATGAAAATCTGCCCTATTGCAGTACCTCAGGCGGATTGAGCAATGTGTCTTTTGCATTTCGAGGGAATGACCTCGTTCGCGAAGCGATCCACACGGTTTTTCTGTATCACGCTGTAAGGGCAGGGCTGACGATGGCTATAGTGAATGCAGGCCAGTTGGGGATTTATGAAGAAATTCCGGGACCGCTTCGCGAGGCAGCAGAAGACCTGGTTCTGAACCGAAGGGATGACGCCACAGAACGTCTTTTGCAGATAGCTCAGGATTTTCAGGACCGAGACCGTGAAGAGGACGACGAAAATAGTGGTAACCAGAAAGACGCTTGGCGTGAACTGGGTGTTCACGAGAGATTAAGTCACGCGTTAGTCAAGGGTATAGACGACTTTGTGATCGATGACACGGAGGAAGCACGACTGTTGGCAGAGCACCCATTGGAGGTTATTGAAGGGCCTCTTATGGATGGAATGGGCGTTGTTGGTGACTTGTTCGGAAGCGGCAAGATGTTTCTGCCTCAGGTCGTGAAAAGTGCCCGAGTTATGAAGAGAGCAGTCGGTCATCTAGTACCTTTTATCGAGGAAGAAAAAGAGCAGGGCCGCGATCACGAGTCTTCCTCAAAAGGCAAGATTGTATTAGCCACCGTAAAGGGTGACGTTCACGACATCGGTAAAAATATTGTTGGAGTGGTTTTGCAATGCAACAATTATGAAATAATCGATTTGGGCGTTATGGTGCCTGCCGAAAAAATAATCCAGACGGCCATGGATGAAAAGGCCGATATGATAGGGCTATCGGGGCTCATAACCCCATCACTAGATGAAATGGTCTACATCGCGGAGGAAATGCAAAGACTAGGTCTCCAAATACCTCTGATGATAGGCGGTGCGACGACCAGCAAAGCCCATACTGCAGCTAAGATCGCTCCAGCATACGAGAATAAGGCAACAGTTTACGTTACTGATGCATCGAGAGCGGTTGGTGTAGCCTCAAATTTACTCGCCAGAGAATCTGAGTACGAAGTCTATGCCAACAATATACGAGAAGAATATGCCTTGATTCGAAATAGGGTGGAGGCGCGGCGCGAAAAGCGAGAGTTTCTCTCGATCATGGATACTCGGGCAAATTCTTTTGACTTTGATTGGGAGGTTTATGAGCCACCACGGCCTAAAGAATTGGGTGTTTTTACTATCGAACCTGGCTTGGATATTTTGTCTGAGTATATAGATTGGACTCCGTTTTTTATGACGTGGGAGCTTGCAGGGCGGTTTCCCAAAATATTAGAGGACGAGGTTGTGGGGGACGCAGCGACCCAATTATTTGCTGACGCCAAAGAAAGATTAGATTGGTTGATAAAAGACGGGCGTCTGAAGGCTGCAGGCGTTTATGGGTTCTGGCCTGCGAACCGTTGTGATTCGGATGACATACAAGTATTCGCAGAGGAATCTAGAGGTGAAGTCCTGGCAAAATTATTCCATCTTCGTCAGCAAGCTCCCAAATCAGACGATTTGGCGCCGAATCTGTGCTTGGCGGATTTCATTGCACCGGAGGGCATGGCCGATTATATCGGCGGTTTCGCAGTCACTGCCGGCCTTGGTGTCGATGAAATTTTGGTTGAATTTGAAGATGACGACTACAGTCAGATAATGATTAAAGCTTTGGCAGATCGCCTAGCAGAGGCTTTTGCAGAATATCTCCATGCGGAGGTTCGTTTGAAATTTTGGGGGCATTCAAGTGACGAGGCTTTGACCCTAGAAGATCTGATCCGGGAAAAATATGTTGGAATCCGCCCCGCGCCAGGATATCCAGCTTGTCCCGAACACAGTGAAAAAGAAACCCTCTTTCGCTTGTTAAGTGCAACCACCAAGACTGGAATGGGACTGACAGAAAGTTTTGCGATGACGCCGGCAGCATCGGTCAGTGGTTGGTATTTTTCCCATCCACAGAGTCAATATTTTGGTATCGGGAAGATTGATACAGATCAGCTAAAAGATTACGCGGAGAGGAGAAAGATTTCTCAAGAAAGGGCTACTCAGCTCTTGGCGCCAAATCTGAGCGATTAAATCAGTGCCGATGGCGCTTAATCGGGTTTAATCGCCGCCATCAAAGGGCGAAAAATACAATCTTATAGCTTTGCTTCAAAAGCTCGCCGTCACTCCAAGTTTTAAAGTTCGGCCAGGTGATCGATAACCGAAAACTTCAACATATTCTGTATCTAAAATATTTGATGCAGAGAGAAACACTGTAAATGATTCCGATATCTGATAACCCAGATCAATATCGAGAAGACCATAACTATCTAGATCCACCCTGTCGGCAGGGGTCGCGTAAACGAATTCGGAATCGGCCTGTTCTCCCGTGTATGAATAACTCAATACGCCGGTGCCTTTATCTGCATGAAACATTGAGATTACGCGAATAAACCCGCTGTTTTGTGGTCGCCTAACCTCTGTTCGCGAATTTGAATCCTTACTGTCCAGATAAGTATAACCGGCAGTAATGTCTGCAGCGTCCGAAAATGAGGCGCTCAAAGAAACCTCGATCCCGCTTCGATCGCTATCATCCTCCGAGTTCAAGGCAGAAGCTACGAAAGTCTCTGGATCGTATGCGGTGAAGATTTCTTTCTCAAGATTTGCCTTGAAGTAGGTGACGTCTGCAACCCATCGTGAGTCGTCGGACCGAACAGTGATTCCGATGTCCCAGCTGTTCGAATGCTCTGGTTTGAGATCTTTATTGCCTTTGAAACTACTAGGTATAAAGCCAAACATTTCAAAAAAAGTAGGGTTAGCTACACCAGTTCCGGTTGAAGCATGAAGGTACGAGCCCCAAGAGGACTTTGTTTCTCCAGTTTTCAGCTCAACTGTGAAAGCAAGATTATAGGAGACGCTATTTGAAAAATTACTATTTTTGTCGCTCCTGAAACTTCCTGCAAGGCTCGATCGCGTTCCTTCGATAATGTATTCGCCGTATATGCTGAACTGATCATCTTTTTGTTCGTGGCTTGCGCTGGGTAGTCCAAGTGAAAAATTACTGAAACTCAAATTTTCATATTGAAGGCCCAGCTCTACCGATTGGTTTGAGGCTGGGAGTAAGTTCACCGGCCGACTTATCTGGTACCCAAACTGACTCCTCTCTCCCTCGATCCTGCTCTGAAGTGTGCTACCTTTTTCGAAAGACGTGCTAGAACTAAGTTGGCTGAAACTCGCTCGCTGGTTGAAAAGATCACCGTCTTTCACCGCACTTATTCCGATCGTTGTCTGGTCAAAAACGGTTTCTTCATCCGCATCAATTACTAAACCTTGGGTAGTGGTAGTCGGAAATCGAAAGTCCTGTTCATCTCCCATAGTGTTGGTCTGATTCGCTAGCACAACGAGACCGAGGTTCAAACTTTCCGAGACTTGGACATCCAAATGACCAATGAGGTTCGCCTGATCTGAGCCATCTTTTTCTGAGCCAAAGCTTGAAACGTTGTATCCGTCACTCTCGTATACGTTGACGGTTAATCCCGCTTTTACGTTCTCGGTACGAGCTAGCCCTCCGCTGAGGGCAATCTCTTTCTGGCTCTGAGAACCAGCCGCGGCATAAACTGTCGCTCTATCATCCTGCGCTGCAGGGTTATTAGTTCTAATCGCAATTAAACCGCCGACAGCCTCACTACCGTATCTCGACGTCATTGGCCCTCTGACAACCTCAACCGATTCGACCGATAGATGCGCGGAATTGGCAAAGTTATACTCATTCCCGGTGGCCGGATCATTCACCTCGATGCCGTCGATCAAGACCAGCGTATGGTTGGCCTCAGCACCACGAATTCTGGTTTGAGTTAACGCTCCAGGTTGTCCCGTTCTGTTAATCGATAAGCCAGGATAGCCTCTTAACTTTTCGCTCAAATCGATAGGCACGTTATCGAAGACCGGTGGCAAGGAAAAAGAAGAGGTGTTTATACCGGACTTATCTTTTCCGAGCTCTAGGTGATGAGCCGTGACTACAACCTCCTCCAGCATTTCCTCTCGCTGAGTTGTTTCGTCTTTTGTCGCTATCTCGGAAAAAGCTGTTCCAGTGAACAGAATAGTGAAAATTTGGAGCGCTGTGACTCCGGCCAAAAATGTTTTGTTTCCGAGAAGCATGCTTTCAGTCCTTAATGGTGAATTAAATGGGTGCGCAGCAATGATCGTTTGGTAGCCCTACAGGATATGTTATATTATAACATTTCACCTGACCGCTCCCCCACAAATATCTCGACGGGAACCAGTTCTTTGGGTCCAAAAAACGTCAATTGTCTCATCGGCTCTTAATTTTGTTCTGAGTCGGACACTTGTGCCGGTCTATTGAGGGATGGCGTAATTTTTCGTGTTTGGTCGGCCGACCTGATACTCTCGCTCGCCAACGGTTGAAGGAAGACCGCTTCAGCCTCCTCCTCATTACCGTGATCACTTCGCCTTCATTAAGGCCGTAGAGGCGCTTTATCGCCTCGAAAGGTGTTCGGTCCTCCCACGCCATTTCTATGATGCGATTCACCTCTAACGTATTAGTGCTTACATCCGGCTTTTGTGCGTTAACAACAGGTTGTTTTAGATCCTCTCGCATTTAAAGACTTCTTATGAATGGGAAACAATAGGTTAAAGGTGCTAAGGCTAAAAATATGTGAAGATATCCAGCCATTTAATTTTTTTGGCAAGCAGAGTTCTTTTCAAGAGGGAAAACTAATGAAGATCTTATATTTTGATATCGATTCACTTAGGGCTGATCACCTCGGTTGTTACGGTTACCACCGGCACACGAGCCCTAATATCGACGAACTTTCAAGATCCTCTTCAATTTTCGATAACGTGTATGCCTCCGATGTGCCTTGTCTTCCCAGTCGAACTGCACTTTTAACTGGTCGTTTTGGGATTCACAACGGGGTTGTAAATCATGGTGGAACTGATGCCGAGCCAGCCCGCGAAGGACGAAGTCGGCAATTCTGGTCAAGACTGCAGCTGGATGCCTTACCCATACGAATGAAGGGTGGGGGTCTACAGGGCGAACAGATGAGAACGGTTTCGATAAGCTCGTTTGCCCAGAGACACTCTGCCTTTCATTGGAGTGCCGTATTTGATGAGTCGTACAACGTGGGAAAATTTGGCTTAGAAACAGCCGACGAGGTATATGCTCTTGCTGAGGATTGGCTGAAACGGAAAGGCAAACAAGGCGATTGGTTCTTGCACGTTCATATGTGGGACCCGCATACGCCTTACCGAACACCCAAAGATTGGGGAGACAAATTTGCTGAGGATCCTATTCCTCAATGGTATACAGAAGAGGTAAGAGCCACTCATTGGCAAGGCTGCGGGCCGCACTCGGCAAGAGAGAATTACGGTTACGCGCCTGATGAAAAGATGTTGGCAGTTTTTCCTCGTCAGCCGCAGGAGACACCCGATATGGCCGCCGCGAGAAAAATGTTCGATGGATATGATATGGGTGTCTTAATG
>PYIJ01192284.1_pt1 | contig 16995 bp, 17 predicted proteins | sample 3578051 | NCBI WGS metagenome assembly PYIJ01 (sample SAMN08408021, study PRJNA431606) | Marine metagenome isolate SA_KN192-05_S13_5m, whole genome shotgun... | biome: marine; feature: oceanic pelagic zone; material: water; isolation source: surface water sample, 0.2-0.8 um fraction ... | reverse complement strand
TCACCTTGTAATAGATCTGATGGAGCGGTTCTTGCATAAAATCCTTTTTTATCCATTTTGGTAAATTGAGGACTTGTATTTGATGGGGATACCATAACAACTTCTGCAGCTATAGCTGTATCAAGGATTGCAAGGGAAGTACCACTACATGCAGCACCCATAACTCCTTGGGCTCCTCCAGCTATTGCTTCAGTCAGACTGTCAAGTGCTATCGCACCATCGCATCCACTGTCTCCTTCAATGAGTTCGACAGGGACTCCATTTATACCGCCAGCGGCATTTATTTGCTGTACAGCGAGAGCAGCTCCTAGTGCAATACCAGGTCCTAGTGCAGCTAAATCACCAGATAATGGCATTAATGATGCCAATACCAGTGGGTCACTTGCAGGAGCAGCTGTAGTAGTAGTGGCTTCTTCAGCTGGTGCTTCAGTAGTCTCTACTACTTCTTCCACAGCATCATCAGAACCACCGTCAGACCCACCACAGGCCGCAGCGATTAACGCTAAAACCGCAAACAAAGCTAAAGCTTTGCGATTTCTCATATAATTTCCTTTCAGTCACTGAAATTAAAAAATTCCTACATATTTGTAGGAATGTATTACAACAATAGCGTAATCTGTGTACTCTTCAATAGCAGAAACAAAAAATTTTTAAAAATGCTTGAAAATATCGAAAATTTACTAGTTTTTCTAAATAATTTAGACTATTTAGATATTTTCATATATCTATTTATTATTTATCTAATTTATTTTGGATGGAAACGTGGTTCGGTTTTAATTATTTACTATTTAGTGACTTTTTTAATATCAATTTATTTAAGTTTTACATATTCTTTTACAATCGGTGAGTATATAAGTAGTTGGCTAAATTCAAACCAACTTACATCTCAAATATTTGCTGGGGTAACAATATTTATCTCCGTTTTAACACTAAGTTCATTATTTCAAACATTAATTTATCGACAAGACTCAAAAAAAGATATTGGAAACAAATTACTAGGAAGCATCGGTTCGGTAGTTTTGAGTAATTTAGTATTAACATTTTTCTTTACAATAATCTCTCTTTTGTCGCTCCCAATTTATCTTGAGCAAAATATTAAAGAATCAAATATTGTATCTTTTTATTTAAATTCTGATGGAGTACCCCAGCAATCGCTTGAAGTGATAACTGGAACAGATATTCTAAAAATAACATCAAATATTAAAGAGCTTACAGGAAAAACCTCAATATCCCTCAATGAATCAGGATGTTTAGAAATTCCTTCATTTTCTGAAGCTAAATTAATATCTAAACAAAAAGAAACAAGTGAATTGTTCGAACTGGTGAATATTGAGAGAATTAACGTAAATTCAGATCCATTAGAGTTTTCACAAACTTTATCAAATATTGCAAATGATTATGCAAAGAAAATGTATTTAGAAGGTTTTTGGTGTCATAAAGATCCCAGTAATGGGAACCTAGTTACGGAACGACTACTACAGGTTGGTTACCCACCTCCACGGCTTATAGGAGAAAATTTGGCCATGGCTTCAACTATATATTCAGGCCATGAAAGCTTGATGGGTTCTGAATCACACCGTGACACAATTTTAGACTCAGAGTTTAAACGAATAGGAATCGGAATTATATCTGGCCCTAATGGTTTAATTATTGTTCAAATTTTTACATGAATTTAGATATTTCATTGTTTATAGAAAATCTTGTGACTGGAACTGCAAGTTATTTAAAAGAAATGGGTTTTAATCTTAGTGCAGAGCAAGAAAACACATTAGAGTCCTCTTTAATGAGTGAATTAAAAAAAGATTTTGAGCTTCAAACAAAAACACCAACACAAATAATAAATACTTTTTTAAATGAAGATCTTAAATTAAAGGTTACTTTAACCCCTAATGATTTTGGTGAAAAAGCTCGAGATCAAATAATTATATGGGGAATTTCAAAAGCAAAAAATCTTGAAGGTAAATAAGAATTTATTTTACTGCTTTAAGAACAGGTCTATCTAAGTAGTAGCTTAATATTTGAAGTTCTTGGGAAAGGTCAACTGATCTGATTTGAACATCAGCAGTGTTTTTAAGCAAAACAGGTGCAAAATTTAAAATTGATTTTATATTGCATTCAATTAGCTTATCAGCAATTTCTTGAGCTACTTTTCCTGGTGTAGCAATTATTCCGATTGCAACATTATATTTTTCACATGTATTTTGCATTTCTGATATTGGCTTAACTACCAATCCAGCAATTTGTTTATTAATTTTTCTTGGATCATCATCAAATAGACCAACAACACCAAAACCTCTTTCTTGAAATCCTCCATAATGTGCAAGTGCTGATCCGAGGTTACCAACTCCTACAATAACTGCGCTCCAGCCTTCAACTAATCCAAGTTCAAGTTGAAGCTGATTTCTCAACGTAGAAACTTCATACCCAACACCCCTTGTACCTAAAGTTCCAAGATATGATAAGTCTCTTCTAACTTGTGCGTCATTAACTTTTGCCAGTTCTGCTAGTTTTTTTGAGGATATTCCTATAGTTTTATCATCAATAAGCTCAAGACATTGTAAATACAGAGGCAATCTCTTAACTGTTGCCGGTGGAATTTTATTATTATTTTTCACTAATGCACAATCTAATAAGGATTAAAAAATAAGATAACTTACAATTAATTTTTTATTTTTCTATAAATTAACGTTTTATTGATATTTAGAGTATTTTTAGAGACATAAATAATGAAAAATCAAAAAATATACGATGTTTTAATAGTTGGAGCAGGTCCATCTGGCTCTAATACAGCAATTTCATTTAAAAATTTGGACCCAAATTTAAATATTGGAATAATTGACAAAGCAATATTTCCTAGAGATAAATCTTGTGGAGATGCAATTGGCCCCGGAGTCATAAATGCGTTAAAAAGATTTAACAATGAACATATTTTAGATGATGAACCACAAGTAATTTCTACTTCATTATTTGGTCCTGATGATATAGGTATTCAGAATTATATTCCCAAAGTTAAAAACAAAGATGATTCTGTTGTTTATGTAATTCCAAGATATGAACTTGATAATCGAATATTCAATATAGCTAAAGAGTTAAATGTAGAAAGTTATGAAAATACGAGGTTTGTAAAATATGAAAACACAGAAGATGAAAATATTTTAAGAGTAGAGGTTCAAGATTCCGAAAATCAAAAAACATCGATCTATACAAAATTGTTGGTTGGAGCAGATGGGGCTAACTCTAGAGTTAGAAAAAGTTTAAATTTGAAACAGAATAGTGACATTCATAAAGCAATTGCTATCAGAGCATATATTGATAGTCCAAATTATATTGAAATATTTAAAGAGAGAACCTTAATGTTTGAAATAAATGTTTCAGCTCTCAAAGGATATGCATGGGCATTTCCAAGTAAAGGTGATCTAATAAATATAGGAATTGGTATGCCATTGAATTTGTTTAAAAAAGACAATATGGATATCAATCAAATGCTAGATCAATTTGTTAACACATTGGAGTCAAAGGGAGTAATAGTCGAGAATATAAGAATGGAAAAAAGTTATATGCTCCCATTTGCATCCTCAAGACCAAAATTGGCTCATGATAAGGTCGCACTTGTTGGAGATGCTGGATCTATGATCAATCCAATGAGTGGAGAAGGTATATTTTATGGAATGGAAGCTGGATATTTGTTAGCTAAAGAAACATTTACATCATTAGACGGTACTGATTTAAATAAAAATATTAAAAGATATGAAAAAGCTCTTAACAAAAGATTTGGAAAACATTTTTTAAGTTGTGCATTAGCAAGACTAGTACTTCAAAGTCCATTTATGACTAAGAGACTTTTGAAAATTGCATCAATAGATAAAAATACAATAAACTTTGTTGTAGAGCTTTTATTTGATGAAGCTAGGTTAACTCTAAAAGAGACTTTTTTACTATCAGCAAAATTTATTTTACCCTTCAAAACATTGAGGTTTTTCACCAAATCTCCATCTTTTTCGCTATAACAAAAACCTGAATAAGTACTAAAATAGAACCACACATTGTGAAAATTTTCACAAATAGGGAGGGAATGTGATTAACTGGTTACCAATATTGGTAATGTTATTTATAGGCATTGGATTTGCGCTTGTATCACTAGGTGTTTCATATTTGTTGTCTCCCAAAAATCCAACACCTGAAAAGTTATCTCCATATGAGTCTGGAATATTTCCTGAAGAAGAACCCTCTCAACGATTCCCAGTGAAATTTTATATGGTTGCCATGCTGTATATAGTTTTTGATATTGAAATAATTTTCCTACTCGCTTGGGCAACTAGATTTGAGCAACTTGGCTGGTATGGAATTATCGTAATTTTCATATTTACATTTTTTGTTCTTGAAACTTTATATTATGTCTGGAAAAGAAATGTCTTAGATTGGAATGTACCTAGAAGACAAAGATATCACGAACCAGTCAAAGAATATGAGGGAAGTGGTTAATGTATTCACCTGATAATATTTTTACAACCACAATTGATAAAGCTGTGAGATGGTCTCGTACACAATCCATGTGGCCCGTAACCTTTGGTCTTGCATGTTGTGCGATAGAAATGATGGCAGCAGGTTCAGCAAAGTATGATCTAGCAAGATACGGAATGGAAGTTTTTAGAGCTTCTCCAAGACAAGCTGACCTAATGATAGTTGCTGGAAGAGTCTCACAAAAAATGGCTCCTGTATTGAGACAAGTCTATGATCAAATGGCCGAGCCAAAATGGGTAATTGCAATGGGGGCATGTTCCTCGACTGGGGGAATGTTTAACAATTATGCATTAGTTCAAGGTGTTGATCACATAGTTCCTGTAGATATATATGTACCTGGATGTCCTCCCGGACCTCAATCATTAATGCACGGAATTTTAACATTACATCAGAAAATTATGGACAGAGAGATTAATAGATAATGTTTGAAAATATAGAACTTAGTCCAAATGAATATTTTGAAAAAGTTGAAGAACTAAAAAATGATGGTTTTGAAATGATGGTCGACTTAACAGCTATAGATTGGTTTAGGAAAAAAGAACCCAGATTCGAAATTGTAGTTAATTTCTTATCTGTTTCCAAAAACAAAAGAGTATGTTTAGTGGTAAAAGTTAATGATGATTTAAATGTTCCCTCGATCACAAGCCTCTATCCAAGCGCTAACTTTTACGAAAGAGAAGTATTTGATATGTTTGGTATCAACTTTGAAGATCATCCTGATTTAACAAGAATTTTAATGCCAGATGATTGGAATGGTCACCCACTAAGAAAAGATTATGGTTCTGGAAGAATTCCAGTTCAATTTAAAAATGCACCGAAGGTTGAATAAATATGGAAGAAAATAAAGAATCCTTAAAAGACGTAGATTTTTGGGCAACAAATTCTGAGGAAGGCGGTTGGAATATTTCATCAACTGATGAAGGATCTCAAAAAATGCTAGATCAAGAGGATGATATTAACACAAAGATACAGATGGGTTCAGAGGTTGTTGATGATTACTTCATAGAAGAAGATGTATCAGATGATGAAAGAATGATACTAAACATGGGCCCACAGCACCCATCAACTCATGGTGTTCTAAGGCTTCAAGTGGAGCTTGAAGGTGAAGTAGTTAGAAGAGTCCAGCCTGTAATCGGTTATTTACATACTGGAATGGAAAAAACAGGAGAAGAGCTAAATTATTTTCAAGGTCCGACAAACACTACAAGAATGGATTATTTATCACCATTTTTTAATGAACTTGTTTTTTCTTTAGCAACTGAAAAATTGCTTGATATAGAAGTTCCCGAAAGAGCATCAACAATAAGAATTCTTATGACAGAGCTGAATAGAGTTTCTTCACACCTTGTTGCTTTAGCTACTGGAGGTATGGATATTGGAGCTTTATCAATGATGATTTTTGGATTCAGGGAGCGAGAATTAATTTTAGATTTTTTTGAAAAAACAACTGGTCTAAGAATGAATCATAACTTCATTAGACCTGGTGGCGTCGCAGCGGACTTACCAGACAATTGGCAAAAAGATGTTGAGCAAATATTAAAAATAATTCCTGAAAAACTAAAAGATTATGATGAGATGCTTTTAGATAATCCAATCTGGCAGGGTAGATTAAAAAATGTTGGAATTTTAACAACTGAAGAATGCTTTGCTTATGGAATTACAGGCCCAAGTCTTAGAGCAAGCGGTTATGCGTGGGACTTAAGAAAAATGCAACCTTATTCAGGCATAGATAAATATGAATTTGATGTTCCGGTACTAAAAGAAGGGGATGTTTTTGCTCGTTGGAGAATTAAAGTCCTCGAAATATTTGAAAGTCTTAAAATTGTCGAACAGGTTATGGGAGATATGCCAAAAGGTCCTTTCAAAATTCAAGATAAAAAAATTACACCTCCTCCTCGTAAAAGATTAGATGAATCGATGGAAGCATTAATTCACCATTTCAAAATCTATACAGAAGGATTTAAAGTACCGCTAGGTCAGGTTTACACAACAGTAGAATCTCCAAGAGGAGAATTAGGTTGTTTTATTGTTTCTGATGGATCACCAAAACCCTACAGAATGCATTTCAGAGGTCCTTCGTTTTGTAATCTCCAGGCTTTACCGGTAGTTATGTCGGACAGCCCGATAGCAGATGCTGTAGCTGCGATAGCATCTCTTGATCCAGTTTTAGGAGATGTTGATCGATGAGTTGGGATAATGAACTGCTTGAAAGAGCTCATAAGATAATTGAATTGTATCCACAAAAAAGATCTGCACTTGGTCCACTGTTATATTTGGCCCAAGAAAAAGATGGATTTATTTCTGATGATTCCATTGTTGAAATAAGTAATCTCGTTGACATAACGGAGGTACAAGTAAAATCTGTCTCTTCTTTTTATTCAATGTATAAAGAGGAGCAAACAGGAACTTATTTATTAAGTGTGTGTAAATCAATATCTTGTGAAATTAATGATTCTAGAAGTGTTATCAACTCCGTAAAAGAATTCACTGGATTAGAAAATTACGAAACAGATCAAGATAAGCTATTTACTTTCGAAGAAGTCGAATGCATTGGAGCTTGTGGAGGAGCTCCTGCTGTACAAGTGAATTATGAAACGGTAGAGGGATTAACACCTGAAAAAACGATCGAAATGTGTGATTGGTTAAAAAATGACAAACCAGAAATAATTGTTGCTGATCAATTACAGAATAAATTTGGAGGTACAAAATCTTTTGACTGGGCAATTGAAGACAATACCGGTTCAGCATATACAGTGCCAGGTTTTCAAAATATTGGAACAGCAAAAGAGAAGGATAATTAATGAAAGAAACTTTATTACTTACCAAACATATGCGTGATTTTCCTGAGAACAGTCACAACATTGAGGTTTATGAAAAAAATAATGGCTATAGTGCTTTAAAAAAAGTCTTAAAAGAAGACAATCCGGAAAATGTAATTAATGAAATTAAAGATTCAAACATAAGAGGTAGAGGAGGAGCAGGTTTTCCTACAGGGGTAAAATGGGGCTTTTTAGCCGAGGATGAAGACAGGTATTTAGTAATTAATGGTGATGAATCCGAGCCGGGTACATTTAAAGATAGGATTCTATTGGAAAGAGATCCACACCAATTAATTGAAGGTGTAATAATTACATGTTTTGCCTCAAATATTAAAAAAGCATTCATTTATATTCGTGGTGAATATGCAAAACCGGCAAGAAGAGTACAAGAAGCTGTAGAGCAAGCTTATGAGAAAGGATATCTGGGCGATAACATACTTGGAACCAATTTATCACTTGATATTGTAGTTCACCTAGGGGCAGGAGCTTATATATGTGGAGAAGAAACTGCTCTTCTTAATTCACTTGAAGGAAAGAGAGGAGAACCGAGACTAAAACCACCTTACTTTCCTGCCGTGATGGGATTATATAACAAACCAACTTTGGTTAATAATGTTGAAACAATATCTTCAGTTCCATGGATCATAAATAATTCAGGAAAAGAGTATGCAAAGCTTGGAGTAGAGGGTTCAACAGGAACAAGAATCTTTAGTCTTTCAGGACACGTTAGAACCCCAGGAAATTTTGAAATAGAAATGGGAAAAAGTTTTGGAGAGTTTGTTGATACTTTTGGTAATGGAATTAAAGATGACAAAAAAGTAAAAGCATATATTCCTGGAGGTGCTTCAGCGCCATGGTTTACTGGAGAACAACTCGATATAAAAATGACAATAGATGATGTTGCTAATGCTGGATCTATGCTGGGTTCAGGGGCAGTTGTTGTAATGGATGAGGATACTAATTTAGTCTACGCAGCGAAAAGCATAGTAAGTTTTTTTGCTCATGAATCTTGTGGTCAATGTACTCCTTGTAGAGAGGGAACTACATGGTTAGAAATGATACTGGAGCGAATAGCAAGCGGAAGAGGAAGGCTGTCAGACATAAGCTTGTTGGTAGATGTTTGTGATAATATTTCACCAGGTTTGTCATGGCCACCTAAAATGACAACAATTTGTCCTTTAGGGCCATCTGCTGTATCTCCGATAACATCTTTGTTAGATAATTTTTCAGATGAATTAATGAAGATGTTGCCAACAAAAATTCCTATTGCTCAATGAGTGATCAAATTAACATAAATGTTAATGGTTCAGAAATCAGAACAGATTCTGATCAGCTAATCATTGAAGCTTGTGAAGATTCTGGCATTCATATTCCAAGATTTTGCTGGCACAAACGCATGGATCCAGTTGGCATGTGCCGCATGTGCTTAGTTGAAATTGAAACCCCACGTGGAAAAGCTCTAGTCCCCTCATGCACTACTAAAGTTTCAGAAGATTTAGTTGTAGATACTGAATCAGAAGTAGTAAAAAAAGCTCAAGAAGGTGTTTTAGAATTTTTATTAATAAACCATCCCTTGGATTGTCCTGTATGCGATAAGGCTGGAGAGTGCCCTTTGCAAGACCAAACTATGGCTTATGGACCCGGTGAGTCTCGATTTGTTGAAGATAAAAGACATTTTGAAAAACCTATACCAATTTCAGAAATAATTCTCCTTGATAGAGAAAGATGCATTTTGTGTGCACGTTGTACCAGATTTTCTGATGAAATATCTGGTGATCCGCTGATTGAATTTATTCAAAGAGGTAACAAAACTCAAGTCAACACATTTCCAGATGAACCCTTTAGATCATACTTTTCAGGCAACACGGTGCAAATCTGCCCTGTTGGAGCATTGACATCTACCTCATATAGATTTAAAGCAAGACCATGGGATCTTAAAAAAGTCTCATCTACTTCTAATTGTTCTTCAATGGGATGCTCAGTTGAATTAAATGTATCCCAAAACAAAATGCTACGAATTTTAGGTGAAGATAATGAATTCACAAATCAGGGTTGGTTATCAGATAAAGGCAGGTACAACTTTGAATATTTACATTCAGAAAAAAGAATTTTAAAACCTGTACTTAATAACGATTCAACAAATGAAATAAGCATAAATGAATCAATGGAATTAATCAGTAATGAAATATCTGTTGATGATAATTCAAATATCAGCTTTATAGTTGGTCACAACAGTACTAACGAGGAATATTATGCACTAAATAATTTTGTAGAAAATTTAAATAAAGTTCACAAAGATCAAAATATGAATGTCTATTTAAGTGATGATTACTTATATGAAGGATTTTTTCAAAACACTGATTTATTGGGGAAAGTTCAAGACTTAGATTCAGTAGATACAATAATTTTATGGGCACAAGATATAAAAGATAATCTACCCACTCTTTATTTAAGAATAAGACAGGCAGTCAAAAATGGAAAAAAATTAGTAATATTCGGTCATACAAATACAGCTATGAAGGAACTAGCAGATTCATATTTTGGTCAAGAAATAATTTCAAAAAACTTAGAATTCAATGTAGAAATATCTGAAATACCAAATTTCGATGAATTAATAAATGAAAAAAATGTATTAGCAATAATTGGAAAGTCGTCGCCAATTCAAAACACAAATCCAATTTCAAATTTAATTAATTATTTAGATAAAAACTCAAATCTAAAAATACTTAATTGTTTTTCAAAGGGTAATACATTTGGTGCTTTACAGAATATAGATTTAGTGAAGGGTTTAAATGAGTTTATTAATGAATTTGATAGCAGTAAAAACAATATTGTATTTACGATTGGATCTAATCCAGTCAACAGCTCAATTTATAGTAACCAAATAAAAGATAAATTAATAAATGCAAATTTTGTGGTTTCCTTAGATTTGTTTAAAAATGAAACAACAGAACTAGCCAATATAATTCTTCCAACAACTTCTTTTGGGGAAAAAGAGGGAACATTTACAAATCTTGAAATGAGAACACTTAAGCAAAACAAAATACTACCTACTCCTGGTTCTGTCTTAAATGAATGGGAATATTGGTCAATGATGCTAAATAAAATAGATATTGAAAACAATTATGAATCTGAATTCGAGTTAAATTTAGAATTATGCGAGGAGTATTTAGATAAAGACAATGTTCCCTCTTTTGACAATTTAAACAAGCCCTCAAACCTAGATGGAGTTTTAAATTCAAAATCTATCAACATTGAAATAGAAAATGTTGAGCCAGGAACACTTGAAATACTATTTGTTAATAGACTTTATGGAGATTCTTCTACTCAAATTAATTCACCTTCAATTTCGATGTTGGGAGCCGAAAGATTCATAGAAATGAATAACGATACTTTCATTAAGCATAACCTATCTAGCTACACAGTGAACCTTGTACAAGGAGTTAGTACTTTACAGGTAAAAATTAAAATTAATAATCATTTACCTAATAAATTAATTATTGCTCCTTTAAACAGAAGAGGATTTAGAGATATTGATACAACTAAACCATATGAGCTAATTGAAGTAAAAAATTTGGAGGAACTAAGTGTCAATTGATATTTTAGTTTCATTGATTAAACCTCTATTAGTTTTAGGGATTGTATTAACAAATACAATCATTCTTATATGGTTAGAAAGAAAAGTTGTTGCCGGGATGCAATCAAGGGTTGGACCAGATAGAGCAGGACCTTTCGGGATCCTTCAAACCCTTGCTGATGCAATAAAACTTTTATTAAAGGAGCAAATCCTTCCACTGAGGGCTGATAAAGCAATGTATTTGCTGGCTCCAATAATTGCCCTAGTACCTTCTTTTTTGATTTTTATGATAATTCCATTAGGCCCAGGTTTTGATTTAACAATTGGAGGGGAAACTAGATTTATAAATTTAGTGGGCGCAGATATAAATGTAGGAGTTTTATTTTTTTTAGCGATCTCTTCTTTAGCTGTCTACAGTGTTGTTTTAGCAGGTTGGTCATCAGGTTCTAAATATCCACTACTTGGAGGTGTTAGAGCATCTGCTCAAATGATCTCTTATGAGGCTGCTATGGGACTTTCTTTAGTTCCGGTAATTTTATATTCAGGATCTATGTCAATGTCAAAAATTGTAGAAAGTCAGTCTGGAAATTTATCAAGCACTATTCCTGTAATTGATTCTATAGTTAGATTTATTCCAAATTGGAATGTGTTTCCTCAATTTTTAGCTTTTGGGATCTTCTTTGTAGCATCGATTGCAGAGGTAAACCGTGCACCTTTTGATCTCGTTGAGGCAGAACAGGAATTAGTTGGTGGGTTTCATACAGAATACTCAGGGTTTAGGTTTGCAATGTTTTTTTTAGCAGAGTACATAAACATGTTTAACATGTGTGCTATTACCGCAACTTTTTTTCTTGGTGGCTGGTTAGGTCCAACTTTTCCTGGAATTTTTCCTCCATTATTATCGGCAATGATGCCAACGATATGGCTTGGTCTTAAAACAGTCGGTCTTTTATTTGTCTATTTTTGGATAAGAGCTACATTACCAAGATTAAGATATGATCAACTAATGGAATTAGGATGGAAAAGGTTAATCCCAATATCCCTGATTTGGCTTCTAGTTTCTGCAATTGTCTTAGGAATTAGAGATTTTGGATTACCTTGGAGTTAGGAACGGTATGAGCGCAGGATATGATTTAGTAAAAGGTTTAAAAGTAACGTTCAAAGAATTGTTCAAAAAATCTGTGACTGATAAGTACCCTAAAGAATTTAGGACCAAGCCACAAAGATTTCACGGACGACATGTTCTAAATAAATATGAAGATGGAATGGAAAAGTGCATAGGCTGTGAACTTTGTGCGGGGGTCTGTCCAGCACAATGTATTTATGTCAGAGGAGAAGATAATCCAGAAGAACAACCAGTTAGTCCAGGAGAAAGATATGGATTCATTTATGAGATCAACATGCTTAGATGTATTTATTGTGGACTATGTGTAGAAGCCTGCCCAACAGAAGCAATCACAATGACGTCTCTTTTTGAGATCAGTATTGGATCAAGAGATGAGGCTGTATTTGATAAAGATGTTTTATTAGTTGACGAAGAGGGGATTCCAAATACTCATGAGGAACAGACTAAATTAACAAACTTTAATGAATTAAAAACTTCAGATGGATGGATGAGAGCAACTTCTTCAAACGGAAATCCGAACTATCAAAACTTAGTAAGTTGGACAGGTTCATTAGGAGTTGGTAAAAGAGATCCTGAAAAAGGCCAATTCTTAGAGGAAGAATAGTGTGACAGAGATACTACTTTTTGCGATACCAGCATTGTTGATAATACTAGGGGCGCTAATTGTAGTATTCGCTAAAAACCCAGTGCATAATGCAATGGGATTGGTTTTGACATTAACTTCTTTAGCTATTGTTTACATCACTTTAAATGCAACATTTGTAGCTATGGTCCAAATGCTTGTTTATGCAGGAGCAGTAATGACCTTGTTCCTTTTTGTAATAATGATGATTGGAGTTGATAAACCAGAACAATCAAGGAAAGAAATTAAAGGTCAAACCTTTCTAATATCAGGAACTTTAATCCTTTTGGTCTCAATTATTGTATATATTGGTTTAGAGAATGGACTTAACTGGGACTTACTATTTCCTGAATCTGAAAATGCTATTGAGGGAACTCCTTCACTTCTAGCATCTTCAATGTTCACTTCATGGGTATTTCCTTTTGAGGTAATTTCAATTCTTTTAATCGTTGCTACCACTTCAGCTTTGGCATTAGCTTACGAGTTTAAGAAAAGTGAATCCAATGATTGAAGTAACTTCGGACTGGTACCTAACCCTTTCTGCCATATTATTTTCGATTGGTTTTTTAGGGATGATGTTTAGAAAAAATGCATTAATTATGTTTATGTGTATTGAATTGATGTTGAATGCAGTAAATCTAACTTTTATAACTGCTTCAAAGCATTTGGGATTAATTGATGGACAAATTGCTGTATTTTTTGTACTTGTCGTAGCAGCCGCTGAAGTAGTAGTGGGTCTTGCAATAATTGTTTCTATTTTCAAAAAACAAGAATCTGCTTCAGTAGATATGTTGAGTTCATCGAAAGGGTAATTTTGGAGATTCTAATTCTTGCTGTAGTGACACTCCCTCTTTTGACAGCTTTATTTCTTAAAGTTGCAAATAGGTTTTTAAATGAACTGCTTACAAATTTTATAACAATTAATGCTGCTCTACTTTCAGTTGCAGTATCGTTTTTTATGTTTGGCTATCTTTTATTGGATAAATTTAAACCAATCAAATTTGAATTATTTGAATGGTATCCAAGTCCACAAATAATTTTTGAATTTTATTTGGATGGTTTATCTGGAGTAATGATGATTCTTATTTCTGGTCTAAGTCTTGTAATTCAATTATTTTCTACCTCTTATATGAGTAAAGACGAAAAATATACGAAATATTTTGAATACTTTAATTTCTTTGTTTTTTCAATGCTTTTACTTGTACTTTCTGGAAATTTTCTCGTAATGTTTTTTGGTTGGGAGCTTGTAGGATTGAGCTCTTATTTACTAATTTCTTTTTGGTATGAAAAAAATTCTGCAGCAAAAGCAGGAAATAAAGCTTTCATTTTGAATCGTATTGGTGATTTTGGATTTCTAATTGGCTTAATGATGATTTTAAATTATTTTGAAACATTTAATTTTATTAACATTTTTGAATCAGTATTAATCAAACAACCTTCAAATCTCGATCTAATAATTTTATTTCTATTATTAGGTGCATTTGGCAAGTCTGCGCAGTTTCCTTTATTTAGTTGGCTTCCAGATGCAATGGAGGGACCAACTCCTGCTAGTGCTTTAATTCATGCTGCAACAATGGTTACTGCTGGGGTATTTATGCTTGTTAGAGTTTCTCCGATGTTGCAATTTTCAGAACTTGCCAGTTTGACCATAATGGGATTTGGACTTTTAACAGCTCTTATTGCTGCATTTGCTGCAATAAATCAAGATGATATTAAGAAAGTGTTGGCTTATTCGACGATATCTCAACTTGGATTTATGTTCATTGCAATTGGTGCTGGGGCGTATGTTGCGGCAATATTTCATTTAGTCACACACGCATTTTTTAAAGCTCTTTTATTTCTTGGAGCTGGTGCAGTTATTCATGAAATGCACCATGAACAGAATATTCACAAGATGGGAGGATTGAGAAAAAAGATGCCTATAACTGCCGCCATGATGGGAATAGGTACTTTAGCAATATCGGGAATACCTCCTCTTGCAGGATTTTGGTCAAAGGATGAAATACTTGCATCAGTTTTTTCAAAAGGTGGAATTTATTATGGTTTTTGGGCTTTATCGTTATTAGCTGCCTTTATGACTGCATTTTATATGGGTAGACACTGGTTATTAATTTTTGTTAAAGAACCAAAAAATAGTTTAGAAAATATTCATGAAGCTCCAAAAAATATGACAAGACCATTGATTCTTCTTGGTATATCTACAATTTTTATTGGCTTCATAAATACGCCTTTTTTTCATGGTCTAGAAAAAGTCTTGGAAGAAACGCTTCACCACGTAGAAGTTACTCACTTGCCAAAAGGATTAACTCTTGCAGTTTTGGCAGTATTGTCGATAGGTGCAGGATTTACTGGTCTTGTTTTGGCATATCTAATTTATATTTTTGATATTATTTCCTACTTCAAATTAAAAATTCCGTTTATCAATGAAATTAAAAACTTATCAAAGAACGTTATCTTCATTAATGATATTGGAAACATAGTATTTGTTAAGGGTTTGAAATCGGTATCAAGAAGAGTAGCTGTAACTGTTGACGCAATGACAATTGATGGAATAGTCAATGGTATCTCAAAGTATTTTCTTAAATCATCAAAGCAGTTGTCCTATACCCAGACAGGATTAGTTAGAAACTATGTAGTTTACTTTGGATTATTTACATTAATTTTGGTACTTATATTTTTAATTTCTCCAGAGGTTTTAGCATGATAGGTTTAACTTATAGCTTTATACTTCTTCCAATAGTTAATTCATTATTTATATTCTTGATACCAAAAAGAAGAGCAGAGCTATTTAGACCCTTAACAATCTTTTTGAGCCTAATTCCACTTGGCTTATGTTTGTATGTATTTTTAAATCAAAATTTAAAAACTAGCTTTTATGTTGTAGATAAGTTTTCCTGGATAAGTGCATATGGTATTGATTTAATTATTGGACTTTCTGGTATGTCCTTTTTACTGGTTACATTAAATTGTTTACTTGTTTTGCTTTCAATTCTTTCTTTAAATGAAAACCACTCTTTTAGTAAAGGATTTTTGAGTTCGCTAATGTTACTACAAGCTTCAGTAAACGGTGTGTTCTTAGCAGGTGATTTAGTTTCTTTATTTATTTTCTTTGAAGCCTTGCTTATACCAATGTATTTCTTAATGGGAATTTGGGGTGGTGAAAACAGAAGATATGCAACCATCAAGTTTATTCTTTACACAGTTTTTGGATCAATTTTTATTCTAGCTGGAACAATATACACAGGAGTTTTGAGTTATCTTTCCTCAGGAAATTTTGCACTCGATTTTGACTCTTTATCCACATTATCAATAACTTCAAGTCAATCAAAAATACTATTTCTTCTCTTTACATTCGGTTTCTTAATTAAAGTCCCTATTTTTCCACTTCATACTTGGTTGCCTGATGCACACGTAGAGGCCCCAACAGCAGGGAGTATTTTACTTGCTGGAGTACTTTTAAAAGTCGGAGCTTACGGAATATTAAGAGTATCAATTCCTTTTTTCACAGAGGGATTTATTGAGTATCAGTTTTTAATCGCTACTTTATCAGTGGTTGGAATTATATACGGAGCAGTAGTAGCTATTGTTCAGATAGATATAAAGAAATTAATTGCATATTCTTCAATAAGTCATATGGGTTTTGTAATGCTTGGTATTTCGGCAGGAAGATATTTAAGTTTAGAGGGAGCAATAATTCAGATGATAAATCACGGAATTACATCTGGCGCGCTATTCATGCTCGTTGGCTTTCTTTATGAGAGAAGACACACAAGACGTATCTCTGATTTTGGTGGATTAAAAAAATCTATGCCTATTTATGCAGGAATTTTTCTATTTACTTCGTTTGCTTCTATAGGGTTGCCTGGTTTAAATGGATTTGTTGGAGAGTTTATGATTTTAATGGGAAGTTTCCCAACATTTAATGTACTTTCTTCAATAGCAGCTTTTGGAGTTGTGCTTGCTGCAATATACATGTTGTGGGCTTACCAGAGAATGTTTAATGGAGAGTTAACACATGAAGACAACAAAAATGTACTTGATTTAAATTCAAAAGAAATTGTATCAGTTGCCCCTTTACTTATCCTGATGTTGTTCATAGGACTGTATCCAAGCTTTATTGAAAGTTATGTTGTTCAAGATGTATCAGTTATTTATGAATCAATAAACAACACATTAGGACTATCAAAATGAGCCAAATAGCTGAAGCCATCGGATTTAATTTAATTGTGATTTCTCCTACAGTTGCATTAGTAATTACTGTTCTGATACTTTTATTCTTTACGATAACTGTTGAAACTAGCCTCACTGTTAAGAAATGGATTACGTTTTT
>PYIJ01141114.1_pt1 | contig 17055 bp, 10 predicted proteins | sample 3578051 | NCBI WGS metagenome assembly PYIJ01 (sample SAMN08408021, study PRJNA431606) | Marine metagenome isolate SA_KN192-05_S13_5m, whole genome shotgun... | biome: marine; feature: oceanic pelagic zone; material: water; isolation source: surface water sample, 0.2-0.8 um fraction ... | reverse complement strand
GTAGAAGGCTTGGAGGCGGGCGCCGATGACTACCTTACTAAGCCCTTTCAAATGGAAGAACTGCTGGCCCGAGTGAATGCCCTCATTCGGCGATCTGCTGGGCATGCCACGCCGATCATTAGCCTCGGCCCTCTCAGCGTGAACACGGCTAGCCAGCAGGCCTATTTGGAAAAGGAAGAACTCGATCTCACCTCCTTCGAATATAAGCTACTGACCTATCTGCTCATGGGCCAGCAGCGGATCATTTCCAAAACTGAGCTAACCGAACACCTTTACGCGCAAGATTTTGACCGAGACAGCAATGTGATCGAAGTGCTTATCGGCAGGCTTCGCCGCAAGCTAGCGCCCTATCCTCTGATACAAACCGCGCGCGGCCGCGGTTACCGTATGAGTCTGCCAGATGCGTTGGCCGAACAATCCGTTACCCCTACATGATGAACTCCATACAGCGCCGATTGGCCTTGGTCTCCATTGTTGTCTTGCTCAGCCTCCTCTCACTCACGGGCCTTATTTTAGAGCGCACCTATCGCGACAGCGTGGTGGCTGGTGTACAGCAAGAACTGCAGCCGGTGATTTATGCGCTGATGGGGGTGGCCCAACAGCGGCAGGGCTCGCTGCAGTTTTCCAATAACCTGTCACAGCCGCGCCTGCAGCAACCCGATTCAGGACTGTATGCCTTGGTGACCCTTGGCACCGATGGCCGAGATGAGGAGGGTTGGCGCTCGCCCTCACTAGCCATGGCCGATCAAGCGTTGGCAGAGCAGATCAGCGAGTTTGCCCGGCGGGCAAACACGGTACTCTCCCAGCGATTGGTTTTTGCGCCCTCTACCGGGGCCGCTAACCTGTATTGTTTGAGCAACCGAGTGGATTGGGAGGGTCTGCTCGAGCCAACCGTAGCCTTTGTTCTATGCACCGATCGAGCGCCCTACCGTCAATCGATGACGCAGTTTCGCTATGAACTCATCGCAGGCTTTGGCGCATTGTCACTGTCGCTGTCGCTTATGTTACTGATCGTCTTACGCTGGGGATTGCGACCTTTACGACATATTCGTCAACAACTGTTGCTGCTGGAGCAGGGTGATCGTCAGTCGTTAGATGCCGTTCAGCCGCTGGAGCTTGCACCCTTGGTGGATAGCCTGAATCAGTACATTGCCCATCAATCGGCCCTACGTAATCGACATCGCCAGTCCCTGGATGACCTATCACACAGCCTAAAAACACCGCTCTCGGTGCTGCGGCTCGGCGTCGCGGAAAGTGATCCAGACCTTGCCTTACTGCAGGAACAGGTTGCGCGAATGCAGAGCATTGTCGACCATCAGTTGTCACGGGTCGCTCGCATTGCTCAGGCAGAGGCGGCATCTGAGCAACCCTGGGTAGATATCGATGGAATTATCAGAAAGATATTACGTGCTCTGGCGGTGGCTTACCCAAGTCATCAGTTCGATTACCTGGCCGTCGATGATTGGCAGCTACGTATTCACGAGGATGACTTGTTGGATATGTTGGGTAATGTGATGGAAAACGCCTGCAAGTATGGCGGCGGTCAACTACAAGTGTCTGTGCATGCGCCAAGTGAAGCGTCTAGTTCGACGCTGCAAATTTGCATCGAGGATGATGGACCGGGCATTGCCAGCGCGCTGACGGAAGCGGTACTCAGGCGCGGCGTGCGGTTTGATAGTCGCGAGGCCGGACAGGGTATCGGCCTAGCCATGGTGTCGGAATTGCTGGCGATCTACGGCGGCGATCTCGACTTCGCGACCAGTTCGCAGGGCGGTGCCAAGGTGATACTTAGCTTTCAGCAGGCGCGGCTAGGCCCTGGGTCACTGGCCAACTAGTTCAGACGGCTACCTAGCGCGGTGAAGAATCGCTCGCGCAGCGCGTTGTCTTGCTCAGACTTGGGTCCGCTGCCGCACCAGCGCTCGAGCAGTTCTTGGTTGTCGACAAGCTGTATATTGCGCACACCGCGATTCATTAGCTCTATCTGCAAGGCCATACGCGCGCCCTGCTCTGCGGCTGGGCCAGCGATATCGGCGGCAATCTCTGCCTCTATGGTTAGCGCTAGCAAGTCATGGGCTTCTGCGTGGCCGGCGATTCGTGCGCTGAACAAAGCGTGGGGAGAGGCCATGGTGACACCAGCGATTTCCGCTTGGCTAACGGCGTCATCCCAACGCCGAAATTCTGCGAGGCGTAGCTTGCGTTTGGCCTGCTGAGCCTGTGATCGTCGCGCGCGCAGGCGTTGATCAAGATTGTTCAACGCATCGCGATGCTTCGCGTCCAAACGTAGGTCGCTTGCTCTGTCTCGTAGGGCCGCCAAGCCTGATTCGGCATCAGCGATGGAATCTTGATCGGTATCAAAGGTGGTGATGTCATCCACCAAAGCCCGCAGCTGCTGTTCGGCCGCAGAACGTTGGCTTGAACGTGCTTGTTCGAGCCGCGTGAAAATGTCATCGCAGGCGGCGCGAAATCTCTTCCACAGGCGCTGATCAGCACCCCGCGGGGTCGTGCCAATGTCTCGCCACTGAGCTTGTAGCTGCTTCGCCGCTGTGGCCAAACCGTCGGTGCCATCCTGTTCGACCAATGCCTGAGCTTGGCTGACCAGATCTTCCTTGGCCTTGACGTTGCGATCCCAAGTATTTTTCACCCGCTCGTGCAGTGCTGACTGCAGTGCTTCAAAGCGTACTTCCACAGACTTCAGTGCCTTACGGTCGCAGGGGTGATGCTTGCGCCACTCTTGTCGCGCTTGGCGCATGATCGTCTCGGCGGCGCGCATGTCCGCCTGCTGCCAGTCAGTATCGTGCAAATATTGCTGCAGCTGATCGCATAGAGCTTTGCGCGCGGTTAAATTGTCGCTGCGCTTTTTAGTTTGTTCGGCGAAATGCTCGCGGCATATCTCAAACGCTTGGTCCGCCAACTCGTCAAATTGCTGCTGCAGTTGCGGTTGTTCCTTAGGTACGGGGCCGAGTGTGTTCCACTGGGCTCTGAGATCTTTGATGCGCTCACGCTGGGACTCGGCAGGCAGTGGCTTATCAACCATGGCCGCAATGGACTGCAAAAGTGCGTCGCGCTTAGGTGACGCTGCATACTGCTGCCAATCGCTGAGTTCGCCGAGCTGGGTGCTGATGCGATTTAGCAGCTTCTCATTACCCTTGGCACCTTGTTTTTGCAGTTTGCGACAGCGACCTAGGGCACTGAGCGCCTTCTTGAATTCACCGTTACCAATGAGGCCTTCCAGGGTAGCGCCGATGTCATTGAGTTCCTTGGTTAGGGTAACTTGTCGCTGTCCAATCTCACGCTGTTGTGCAGCTGCCTGCTCAATGTCTTGACGCAATTTTGCCAGTGCTGTGGGTGCGGGTACTCCGGCGGGCCAGCGCACGGACTTATCCGCCTGCCGCGCCAGCTTTAACCACTTAGCCACGTTCTCTGCGGATGTGCCTTGCCCATCGCCGCGCGCATCATCTTGGACCAAGGCCTGCCAATCTATTTCGTTAAGTTGGCGCCAGCCCTTGATTAGGGTGTAGGTCGCATCGAGAAGCGCCTCGAATTGCTCGTGTTGACTTGCACTGGGCGGGTAGGCCGAGTCCGCATCGAGCCACGCTTGTCTTTGGGTCGCAAGTTGCTGGGCATGTTGCCCGAGGGCCTGAGCGTCCAGTGTCGCCGCTGCCGCCAGTTGCGCTTGCAAACCCTGCATGGCTTCAATCAGCCCGGGGTAAGGGTTGTCTTGGGCGCTTGGTACGCTCAGATCGAGATCAGCAAACGGGTTGGCTATTGTCTCGCCGATCTGTGCCGCCGCACCCAACACGTCGCGCGTTTCGCGAATGTTCTGCACCAGTTGCTCGTGACGAGCGAGCAGTTGGTTCAGTTTTTTGCGTTGTATGATGAGGCCTTCAAGATCTTTGGGGGCCATTTTAAGTTCGCGCTGAGCACTGCTATGCACGTCATCAAGAGCCTTTAAGTGTTCCTTCAATAGGCGTCGGCAACCACGAATTTTGTCCAGTCCCTCTCGGGCCAGACGATTACAGCCCTTATCCTTGCCTCGGGAAATTCTCTCCAGCGTGGTTAGACCCACTTCATCTTGCAGCACAGCCATAGCCAACAATTTCGCCTTGGTCTCCGCCGGAGCGCGAATGATCAACCAAGCAGCTTGCTCGGCCGTGGTGACGCGCTCGCTTAACACTTGAATATCCGCCGCATTGGCGGACTGCAGTCGGGCTTGGAACAAACGCTCGTGTTGGTTAACCGCGTGGTCTGAATCCAGCGGCAGCAGCTTACACAGGCGCTTGGCTGCTAGCGCGCTCAGATTAGGGTGCTCCAAGAGTGTCGCTAGCGTCGTTATGTCTTGAAGCGCAGACATGGCGCGTTTGGCGATCTCAAGACTGATGCCTTCCGCGGCAGCCGCGCTTTCTGGCAGATCGAGCAAAAGCTCGTGTAGGGCGGTTTCATCGACCCCAGTCTGCTGGTGGGATTTGCAGTAAGACAGGTACTGATCCAACAGCACTAACTGCTGGCTTTGTTCCAGCGTTGGCAGCGTCGTCAGCGCTGCCGGATCGAAGACATCTTTTTTGTTGAATAGCTTGGCAAACATAGTCTTGCTACTAGTGTCGGTTTAGCAGGAGTCGGCAATGCTACAGCGCGCTATGAGCGTGGTCGCAAAATGGCTGGCGCCCGCTTTTGCCGCAGGAGCACCAGAAGTACTTTTTACCTTCGACAACTTCGACGGGATAGGGGCTTTTTGTGCGATGACAGGATCAGACATAGTGCTCTCCAAGTACAGATGTTGTCATTTAAATTGGGGTTCTTCCCACCATGGGTAGAACTCGGGTAAGTCACTAGAAACCTTTTCCGGAAACTGTGCGTCGCGTTTTTCTAAGAATGCTGTGACCCCTTCCTTGGAATCATCAGACTTGCCTCGGTAATGTATTCCCCGGGAGTCGATTTTATGCGCTTCCATTGGGTGATCGGCACCAAGCATTTTCCACATCATGTGGCGGGTTAGGGCGACAGACACTGGCGAGGCATTGTCGCGAATGTCTTCGGCAATGGCACGCGCGGCGGGCAGTAGATCCTCGGGTTCGTGCAGGCTGCGCAGCAGACCACCGTCCATGGCTTCTTGCGCTGAGAAAACGCGGCCTGAGTAGCACCACTCGAGCGCCTTGCTGATACCCACAGCGCGAGGCAAGAAGTAGCTGGAGCAAGCTTCAGGCACGATGCCTCGGCGGGCGAAGACAAAGCCGAATTTGGCAGCGGTGGAGGCAAGGCGAATGTCCATGGCGAGAGTCATGGTGACGCCAACGCCTACAGCCGCGCCGTTAACCGCAGCGATGATGGGCTTGTTCAGTTCATAAAGACGAAGGGTCAGGCGACCACCGCCGTCTCTGTTTATGCCCTCGTGCTTGTCTTGCCGTGCGCTGGAATCGAAAGTCGAAGCGCCCCGGGACAGATCTGCGCCAGCACAAAATCCGCGCCCTGCGCCGGTGACGATGATGGCCTTGACGTCGTCATCGGCATCAGCGCGATCGCAGGCGTCGATTATTTCCAGCATCATGTCATTGGTAAAGGCGTTGAGCGCTTCAGGTCGGTTTAACGTGATGGTTAAAATACCGTCTTCAACGGCATACAAAATAGTACTGTAATCCAAGAGTCTCCCCTCTCTTTGCGTGCATTCAGGCGTGTTATTGGCGCTATGTTGCCCTGCCAGCCTAGGATTATCTACGGCTAAAACAGGCAGCCGAGCTGAGGGTGAGAGCAATGTTAAAAGACGAAAGCGAAAGTAACGCCGCTCACTATTGAGTCGTAGACACCATGAACGAAGCAGACTGGCAGCACGAAGCACAGGCATTTATTGCCGATCATTGGCCTGGCCCGGACCGGCTAGCACACCCGAGCGCCTATCAGTTAGCCAGTGCACGCTGGTATGAGGACCTTGGCGCCGCTGGCTGGTCTACGCCGCATTGGCCTGCTGGGATTGGCGGTACTGCAGCAAGCAGGCTGAGCTGGCCGAAGCAGCGGCTGTACCGATGGCAAATGCTCTGCCATCAGGCCCGAACTCCGTCGATCAACACCCTAGCGATGTCGTTGATCGCACCGCTTGTGATGACCCACGGTAGTGAGCGCCAGCGCGAAGTATTGTTACCCGAGATCGCGGCTTTTGACGCGCACTGGTGTTTGGGCCTGCTCGAGCCCGTTAACGCGGCCACAGCAGAGCCGACACGTTTGCGCATAACGCCCGCAAAAACCTACCTGCAAGGAGAGAAGCGCGCACTGGCTGATGGACTGCTGATGTCCACCGAACTGCCCGAGGACAGCCTTTGGCCGTCACGCATGCTGTGTATTGCCCTCGACGACGCTCAGCAGTGGCGGGCTTGCTTGCTGCCAACAGATCGCGCGGGTATCCAGCGCAGGCCTGTGCCCAACGCGCGGGGGCGCTGTTTTCATGTGCTGCTCGACGAGGTCGTTGTTGCGCCTGATGAAATGCTCTTACTTCGCGGCGAAGCGCTGCTGGCCGCCTTAGCCCAGCCAGAAACGTTATCGGAGTCTGTGCTGCCCGAGGCCAACTCTTTTGGTTTGGCGGAGCAGCTGCGGTTGCTGCGCAAGGAACTCATGGTAAATACGCACGAAGATACCGATACGCTGCTGACTCAGCTCTACGAGGCAGAGGTCGCGTTGCAGAGTCTTCGGGCACTGGAAAATCGGGCGCTCGCACCCCTGATGCCGCCGCTTGCCACCCCCCTGCCCATGCCGATACTGAGTCTTAAAGCTCAGGAGCTAGGACAGCAAATTGGTGCTCTACAGCTGGCCAGCTTCGGGTATTATGCTCTGCCCGACGTCAGCGCCCTGCGTGAGCACAACGAAGGGCCGATTCATCCGAGAGGGGATGCGTCGGGTGAGACAGCGATGTTAACCAGCCAAGCACTGAGTGCACTGGCTACGTCGCACTATGGATGGAACCCAAGAGATGTTCTGGCCAGACAGTGGCTGGGACTGGGAGAGACCCCGTAAGCCGCCGAGGAACCGTCGCGGCAAAATGAGCGGGGACGATGAACAACACGGATGCGATAACGATCCCGCAAGCGGAAAACAAGTTGCCGTCGGGCTCGTAAACCACCGAATAACTTCAGTTAAGCAAAGGGGTAGATGAATGGATTTTTCCTTCACAGAAGAACAAACCATGTTGCACGAGAGCATCGAGCGATTTGTGCAAAGCGATTACGGCTTTGATGATCGCCAAAAGAGCGCCGCTTCAGATCTTGGCTATGACGCTGCGAATTGGAGCACTTTTGCAGAACTGGGATGGTTGGGCGTACCTTTTTCTGAAGCCGACGGTGGCTTCGGCGGCGGCGCAGTAGAATCATCCCTGATGATGGAGCAGTTTGGGCACGGTTTGGTGATCGAACCCTATTTGGCCACCGTCGTGTTGGCTGGTGGTGCGATCAAGCACGGTGGTAGCGAGGCGCAAAAGGCCAAGCTTTTGACGGGCATTATCGATGGCAGCATCCAAGCGGCGCTGGCCTATGCCGAACCCCAAGCGCGTTTCAATTTAGCGGATATCACGACCACTGCGACAGCAGAAGGCGACGGCTATGTGCTTAACGGCTACAAGGCCGTGGTGCTTAATGGCCCAGCCGCACAGCTCATCGTGGTGAGCGCCCGCACTTCTGGCGAGCAGCGTGATCAAGACGGCATCACGCTGTTCGCGATTGATCCCAAGGCTGCAGGCGTTTCGCGTCGCGATTACCCGACCGTGGATGCTTTTCGCGCCTCGGAGATTACGCTAGAAGGCGTCAAGGTAGATGCAGACAGCGTGATTGGCGAAGTCGGTCAGGGCTACGCTGTGTTGGAACGGACAATCGACGAAGGCATCATGGCCGTTGGCTCAGAAGCTGTTGGTTGCATGGAAAAGCTCTACAAAGAAACCGTCGAGTACTGCCGCCAGCGCGAACAGTTTGGCCAAGCCATTGGTAAGTTTCAGGTGCTGCAGCATCGCATGGTCGATATGTTTATGGAGCATGAGCAATCGAAATCGTTGATGTTCATGGCGGCCATGCGCATGGACGAGGGCTACGGTCCTGAGGCGCAAAAAGCCATCAGCGCCTTCAAGGTGCAAATTGGTAAGTCAGGTAAGTTCGTAGGTCAAAACGCCGTGCAGCTGCATGGCGGTATGGGCATGACCGAGGAGCTGAGTATTGGACACTACTTCAAGCGCCTGACTATTATCGACACGTTGTTCGGCAACGCCGACTTTCATCTGAAACGCTTCGGCGCGCTTTAGCGCCGAAGGTTTAGCACCGGCAACGCCGGGTAAAGCGAGTTAGAGGAGGAGGGCTGATGGCACGCTGGGACAAAGAGGACACATCGAGCATTCCGGATTGGTTCTGGGAGGCCGTTGACACACCTGTCGAGAGTCGCACCATCGAAGTGGACGAATGCGATGTTGCCTACCGTTTTTATGCTGCGCCCGGTAAGCCCGGCATGCTGCTCATACACGGCATGAATGCTCACTCGCGCTGGTGGGACTTTATTGCCCCGCAACTCACCGATCAGTATCAAATTGCCGCCATGGACCTCACCGGCATGGGGGATTCGGATTACCGCTATGAGTATTCCAGCAAGACCTATGCGGAAGAAATCTTAGCGGTCATTGACGACGCAGGGTTAGGTGACGACGCCATAGTGGTTGCCCACAGTTTTGGCGGCTACATGGCAGTGAAGGCGGCCAATTTGCATCCGGAGAAATTTGGCGGTTTGGTGTTGGTGGACTCGGGTATTCGTCATCCAGACGAGCCGATACCCGACCGTCCCAAGATGGGCGGGATGCAGGGCAAGATTTACCCAGATAAAGAAAGCGCTCTCATGCGTTTTCGTCTGCAGCCACCCCAGCCCTGCGAAAACGAGTACATACTGCAGTATATAGCGCGCAACTCACTGATGCCCATGGACGGTGGTTGGGCGTGGAAGTTCGATGAGGACTTATTAACAACCCTTACTGAGGTAGATCGTCAGCCAGAAGATTTTCAGTCGCTGGCCGTGCCCTTGGGCGTGATATTTGGTGCTGACAGCGAGCTGTATTCCCGCCAGAGCCTTGAGTATATGCAAGAGCTGGTGCCCCAGGATTTTCCATTTCAGGAAATCGCCGACGCGCAGCATCATGTCTTTCTCGATCAGCCACTGGCCTTTGTGGCGGCGCTTAAAGAGATCTGTCAGCAGCTCCCGCCGAGGGACTAAGTCTTTCTCTAATTGCCTGCCCGCTATTTTTTCGGCGTTAGCGAAATAGTGAGCACGGCATTTTCTTCGACTTTTTCCCGCGAGAACAACATAGGCACATGGCCCTCGGTAGCCCAGTTTTCTAGCAAGTTGTCGTAAAACGGCGAGCGCGGATCGCCTGACTGTCCCGGCGCGTTGGTCATGCGTGCATCGTCCCAATTGCCGACATCGACGACCATGCGAAACGAAGCACCGCTGCGCACGTTAAAGGTGTCGTCATAGAAACTTGTATTGTTGGTGGTGTTGGCGCTGCCGCCCCGCGGATAGGCTCGAATTTTCATGTCTTTAGCTAATTTTGCATCGACGCGATTCTGCAGGGGATGCGCAAACATTATTTGATGTAGATCTCCCCACTGCCATTGCGACGCGTCTGCGCCAAGCAGCTCGGTGGTCGCAGCCCAGGCTTTTCGTAAACTTGCTGCAGCGAGCCTTTGACCTTCGTTGGTCTCTAATAGCTTTAGGGAAGTTTGCGTCGACAAAGACCCAGAAGGCAGGGGATCTCCTTTGGTCAGCATGTTACCGAGAGCAGGGTTTAGGTGGCGGTAATACCATACATTCCACAGTGCTGCGGCCGAGCTATCTGCCTCCAGACGCTGATCCCAGTTCGCTAGCAATGGGCCGCCGGTTTTTGGATTGCTGGCGGCAAGTTCCGGCAGCAGGCCAAGCACGCGTCGGGCTAGCACCGAGTGATAGTCGCGCTGCAAATCGAGAGAATTTTCCATGCTATGCGGCTTCGGCGTATCAAGGTACTCCCAAAGCCGCTTGTAGCGCCAAGGTGCCGACCATTCAAAACCCACCTTGTAGCGTTCGATGGGGTAGTTGTCTGGCAGGCTCATGGCGTTGGCAGTGCCGGTGAAACCGCGTTCTGGGTTGTACTCTTCGGGCAGCACGTCCATGTCGAAGTAGCCATCCCATTCGTAGCGGCCGTCGCCGGGTACCGGCATAAGACCATCCCAGTTATCGCGTTTGGGAAAACGACCCGCCGGCTTGTAGCCGATGTTGCCGTCGGTGTCGGCATAGACCTGATTTTCTGAGGGTGCTCCCCAGCGGTTGAGTGCGCCGATGAACTCGCGAAAATTCTCGGCTCGCATGTATTCGATACTGCCGAAGTAGGGGGCCATACCTGGCTCCAGCCAAGCCGCGCGCACGACGAAGGCATGAGTTTCGGTTTCGGCGACCACTGGGCCATGACGGGTAAATTTCAGGGTGATGCTCTGAGTCTTACCGCCCTTAATGGCGATGCTTTCTTCGATTTCGGTAAAGGACTCCACATCGCCCTGATAGAGATAGCCACCGCGTTTCTTCGCGTACACGTAGAGGTCTTCTTGATCGATGGGGAAGATGGTGAGTCCGAAGGCGATTTTGTCGTTATGACCAATGGAAATACCGGGTAGGGCGGGCTCTCCCGCGCCAATCACATTGATGCCCGGACCGTTCAAATGCGCCACATAGCGCAGAGAGGGCACCGCATGGCTGCGATGTGGATCATCCGCCAAAATCGGGCGTCCGGTGGTGGTGCGCGATCCGGCCACCACCCAGTTATTACTGCCTATATCCAAGTTGTGGGCGGCAATGGTTTCGCGCTCAAGCAAGCTGGCTAACTGTGCTTGGGCAGGCTGCTGGCTGAAGTCGACAGGCGCCTTGGCAAGTAAGTAGTCATTTAACACGTTGTCTGGAATCAGGCAGGGATCAAGACCAGCCGGCGTTGCGGTCTGCCAGGCAGGCTCCAAGGTCAGCCACAGGGCGGCAAGATTCTGTTTTTTCTCGCAGGCGAGCTTTGCCCGCCAAACCTCGGTGACCACGTTACGCCACAGGCCGTTGCTACGAATGCGTACCACATCGTCCGCCGACCACCTGCTAGGCGCGTAGCCTAGTATGGCGAATTCCACCGGCATCAGCTTTGGATTGGCCTTAGCAGCCTCGATATAGGCATTGATTCCTGCGGTGAAGGACTCGGTAATGCGCTTGGCATCATTGCCATAGGCCAGCCACTCGGCGTACATATCACCGCGATAGACAAATAGTCGCGCGGCTTTATCCTGAGCCACATGTCGCTCGCCGAGAATTTCGGCAAGCTGTCCTAAGCCGCGACGCTTCCATAGGTCGATTTGCCAAAGTCGATCTCGGGCGGCGTTGAAGCCTTGGACGAAGAATACGTCGTAGTGATCGTTCGCGTAAATGTGCGGCACGCCGTATTGGTCAACGAGTATTTCGGCTTCGGCGCTGAGGCCGTCGACCCGATAGGCGACAGTGGTGTCCGCCGTCGCCATGAGCGAGATGAATAGGCTGATAAAGCTAAGCAGAAGCAGTGGGGTGGTAAGCAGGTGATTCATCTTTTCGGGCCTCGAGAAGTCAGCAGACAACAATAGAAACGTCGCTGGCTGCAAGCCGGCGACGAGCGAAGATTTTTTTGTTGTGTCAGTATCTCAGACCGGTTGCGCAAAGTGCGACCAGCGTCAAGACGAGAGTTTACAAGAACTTCAATCGATGAGCGGTATAGAATTTCTGATGCTCGGTTTGCTTGGTGGTTGACACGCCATTATATTTTAAAAGCCGCGAAGCTTAGTAGCGACTTAGTAGCGATAAGCACGCGTGGCGCGGAAAATATCAGCTACCTCCCTCTATCAGAGCTCGTATGCGCATTGTTCCCCGAAAAATTTCGAGACATCCAAATGCTGCTACGCCAACGTATTGGTTCGACGGCAAGGGTTTCGAGTCATTGTTCTTTGACGCGGTCTCCAGCACATTTCCAGAGGGGGAACGTTTTTTCATTTTGAGCGTGCGTAGCTTCGCTGAGCAAATTCAAGACGAAGGTCTCAAAACCGAAGTCGCTTATTTTATACGGCAGGAAGGCCAGCACAGTCGAGAGCATGACGCGCACATGCGGATACTTGGTGATCAGGGTTTTGGCACACTGGATCAGATCAATCGCTTTGATCGATTGCTGATGAAATGGATGGTAAAGCTCCTTCCGCGCTATGCCTTAGCGGTAACGACGGTAATCGAACACATCACTGCTGTGGCCGCTGTCACGCTACTGGAAAACGAAGCGAAGTATTTAGATCCAATGCATGAGGATTTTAGGCTGATGTGGCATTGGCATGCCGTTGAAGAAATTGAACACAAGGCTGTAACGTTCGATGTGTTCGAAGAAGCGGTTGGCAACTACACACTACGTTTGATCGCTGCTTTGCACGTCGCTGTGGTATTTCCACTTGAAATATTCATCCGGCATCTGTTTTTGCTTACGAAGGAAGGTTTGTTGCTTGACGTCCAAGGTTGGCGTCGGGGAATGTCATTTTTGTTCGGCCGAGAGGGGTTTTTGACAAAAATCGCCGGTGGCTATGGCGTTTACTTTCGCAGGAATTTTCATCCGGCAGATACGGATGAATCTTATTATATCGCGGAGTTTGAGGAGCGATACGGCATGCATCTTTCGCATTTCCCAGCGCCATAGTTTCCCAGCGCCAAGGGCTGCATAAATGAGCAAATTACGCGACTACTCGTTAAAAAAAGCCCTCTGATGAGAGGGCTTTTTGCGCTTCGCTTACTGTGCTAGGTCTAGCGATTTAGTCCCAAGTCAGCGCCCCACCGGTTTGGTAATCCGTCACGCGAGTTTCAAAGAAGTTCTTCTCTTTCTTCAAATCCATGATTTCAGACATCCACGGGAAGGGGTTCTTCGCTCCGGGATACTGCTCGGTCAAACCAATCTGCGCCAGTCGGCGATTGGCGATGAACTGTAGGTATTCTTCCATCATGTTTGCGTTCATGCCCAGTACACCGCGGGGCATGGTGTCGCGCGCGTAACTTATCTCTAACGTGGTGCCTTCTATAATCATAGACCGAGCCGACGACTGCGTGTCGTCATCCCACAAATGCGGGTTTTCAAGCTTAATTTGATTAATCACGTCGATACCAAAATTTACGTGCATCGACTCATCTCTTAATATGTATTGAAACTGCTCCGCCGTTCCCGTCATCTTATTTCTTCGGCCCATCGATAGTATTTGTGTGAAGCCACAGTAGAAAAAGATGCCCTCTAAAACGCAGTAATAAGCGATTAAATTTTTCAGTAAAATCCTGTCTTTTTCTATCGTCCCCGTATTGAAGGTAGGGTCTTCGATCTCTTTGGTATATTTGAGTGCCCATGAAGCTTTTTCGGCTACGCAGGGTACTTCGTGATACATGTTGAAGATTTCGCCTTCATCCATGCCCAGTGACTCGATACAGTATTGATAAGCGTGAGTATGAATGGCTTCTTCAAATGCCTGACGCAGCAGATATTGGCGGCACTCTGGGTTGGTGATCAAACGATAGATTGCCAGCACCAAGTTGTTGGCTACCAGCGAATCAGCGGTTGAAAAGAAGCCGAGGTTTCGCTTAACGATAGTGCGCTCGTCGTCGCTCAAACCGTCGTCAGATTTCCACAACGCGATATCTGCGGTCATGTTCACTTCTTGAGGCATCCAGTGGTTGGCGCAGCCATCCAGGTATTTCTGCCACGCCCATTCGTATTTGAATGGTACCAGCTGGTTAAGATCGGCCCGGCAGTTGATCATGGCTTTTTGATCCACGGTCACTCGCTCGGTGCTGGCCGGCTCAGCAGCAATTTCTTCTGTAACAACGGGAGCTGGCGTGGCTGCTTGCTGTGCGGCTTTGGCCGCCGCTTCTCGTTCAGCAGCTGCTTGTTGCTCTGCTGCTTGCTGTTCGGCCGCGCGTTGGGCGGCAGCAGCTTGTGCAGCTTCGGTCGCCATCTGCTTTTGCACAGCGTCCGCAATCACGGCTTGATCCGCTTTTGCGTTGGTTGGCGCTTCTTCGTAATCGTCCCAACTTAACATCGTGGTACTCCTAATAATAAATTTTGTTCTTGCTCACGGGCTGTTCGGTTTACTGACAAGCCTCGCAATCTGGATCGTCTAGTGAGCACGCCATGGGCACCGGCGCGGCGTCACCGAGATCCAGATCTATTGCAGTTTGTGGTGCGGGCTTCTGCTGCGTAACTTGCACCGCCGCCTGGCTTACTGGAGCCACTGGTGCTGTGGCCATGCCGCTATCGGCACCAGATGACACCGCGTTCAACGTGCCTTTTTCCAGCGTTGATTTTTCGGTGCTGGTAGCGCTTAGCGCACGCAGGTAGTAGGTAGTCTTTAAACCACTTAACCAAGCCATGCGATAGGTGATGTCCAGCTTCTTGCCAGAAGCGCCTGCAATATAAAGGTTCAATGACTGGGCCTGATCGATCCACTTCTGGCGTCGGCTGGCGGCGTCGACTAACCAACGTGGCTCTACCTCAAAGGCGGTGGCGTACTTTTGCTTCAAATCCGCGGGAATGCGCTCGATAGCCTGCAGGCTGCCATCGTAGTACTTGATGTCGTTCACCATGACCTTGTCCCACAAACCCAATGCCTTGAGATCGCGCACCATGAACGGGTTCACCACGGTGAACTCGCCTGACAGGTTCGATTTCACGTACAGGTTTTGATAAGTCGGTTCGATGGACTGAGACACGCCAGTGATGTTGGCGATGGTCGCCGTTGGCGCAATAGCCATGACGTTTGAATTGCGCATGCCGTTCACCTGAACCTTGGCGCGCAGTGCACTCCAGTCTAGCCTAGCGGACATATCGACGCTCAAATACTCTGCGCCACGTTCTTGCTGCAGCATCTTTAAGGAATCGATCGGCAGGATGCCGCGACTCCACAGCGAGCCAGAGAAGCTGGCATAGGCGCCGCGCTCTTGGGCCAAATTGCTGGACGAGTCAATCGCAAAGTAGCTGATGGCTTCCATGGAGGAATCCGCGAATTCCACTGCATCTTGTGAGCTATAGGCAATGCCCAGCTTATACAGGGCGTCTTGGAAGCCCATGATGCCAAGGCCCACTGGGCGGTGGCGCATGTTAGAGGTGCGCGCTTGCTCGACGGAGTAGTAGTTGATGTCGATGACGTTATCGAGCATGCGAACCGCCGTGCGCACGGTGGCTTCCAGCTTCTGCATGTTCAACTCACCGTTTTCCACATGCTGAGGCAGGTTGATGGAGCCGAGATTACAGACCGCGATCTCGTCCTTGGATGTGTTCAGTGTGATTTCTGTGCACAAATTTGAGGAGTGCACGACGCCAGTATGCTGTTGTGGCGAGCGCACATTACAAGCGTCTTTAAAGGTAATCCATGGGTGCCCTGTTTCGAACAACATGGACAGCATCTTGCGCCATAGGTCAGCGGCTTTAACACGCTTAAACAGCTTCATCTCGCCGGTGCGGGTTTGCTCCTCATAGGCTTCATAGCGCTGTTCGAAGGCGCGGCCATACAGATCATGCAGATCCGAGGCATCAGCCGGTGAAAACAGTGTCCAATCGCCGTCTTGCGAGACACGCTTCATGAACAAATCCGGAATCCAGTTCGCCGTGTTCATGTCGTGGGTGCGACGACGGTCATCACCGGTGTTTTTGCGTAGCTCTAAGAATTCTTCAATGTCTAGGTGCCACGATTCAAGGTAGGCACATACCGCGCCCTTACGCTTGCCGCCTTGGTTTACGGCTACCGCGGTGTCATTGACGACCTTTAAAAACGGTACAACACCCTGAGATTTACCGTTGGTGCCTTTGATGTAAGAGCCTAGGGCGCGCACTTGAGTCCAGTCGTTGCCCAAGCCGCCAGCCCACTTCGACAGCATGGCGTTATCTTGAATTGCGCCGTAGATGCCGTGCAGGTCATCAGGCACGGTGGTCAAAAAGCACGACGAAAGCTGGGGACGCAGAGTGCCCGCATTGAATAGGGTTGGTGTTGAGCTCATATAATCGAAGGAACTTAAGAGGTTGTAAAACTCTATCGCGCGGGCGTTAGGGTCATCTTCTTCCACCGCCAAGCCCATGGCTACTCGCATGAAGAACACCTGCGGCAGTTCGATGCGCACATCGTCCCAGTGAATAAAATACCGGTCATACAGAGTTTGCAGACCCAAGTAGGTAAACAGGTGATCGCGTTCTGGGAGCAGCGCAGCGCCCAATCGATCTAGATCATATTCCGCTAGTTGTGGGCCGATCAGTTCGAGTTCGATGCCTTGCTTGATAAAGCTCTTCAGCGCCAGCGGGTAACACTCGGACATCTGTGCCTGCGTCGCTGTGTGTATACCACCGGTGCCGTGAATGTCTAAAAAGGTTAGTCCTTCTGAGCGCAGATCGTCTAGCAGCAGGCGGGCACTGACATAGGTGTAGTTAGGTTCTTCCTCCACCAAGGTGCGGGCGGTAATCAAGATTGAGGTGGCTACGTCGCTGGCGGTGATGCCGTCATACATGTTGCCCATGGCTTCACTGATAATACGGGCGGCATCTACATCGCTGAGGCCCTCGCAGGCCTCGCCCACGATGGTTTGAATACGTGCGATGTCTAGCGGTCCTGTGGTGCCATCGGCATTCACTACATTGATGCCATTAACGGCCTTCTCTGTACTGGGATCGAGGGCTTGCTGTTGGCTGCGCTCTTGAGCGCGCTGCTCGCGATACAGAACATAGGATCGCGCCACTTTCTGTTCGCCAGAGCGCATGAGTGCCAATTCGACTTGGTCTTGAATCTCTTCAATATGCAGCGTGCCGCCGGAAGGCATGCGGCGTTTGAAAGTTGCTGTCATTTGATCGGCCAGTTCTTGTACCAACTGGCGAATGCGTGGTGATGCCGCCGCAGTGCCACCTTCTACCGCCAGAAACGCCTTGGTCATGGCGACGGAAATTTTGTCTGCGGTATAGGGCACGACAGTGCCGTTGCGCTTAATAATTTTCAGCTGGCCTGGTGCGGTAGCCGT